>Ga0302326_10001505_pt1 | contig 59103 bp, 47 predicted proteins | sample Palsa_T0_3_FD_202264 | JGI IMG/M metagenome (GOLD analysis project Ga0302326, IMG submission 202264) | Peat permafrost microbial communities from Stordalen Mire near Abisko, Sweden - Palsa_T0_3 | ecosystem: Environmental > Terrestrial > Soil > Palsa > Peat permafrost | place: Sweden: Abisko...
CTACGCCAGCGAGTGCACGTCCCGGACGACCCACTCCGTCTCGAACTTGCGGGCCTCATCGATGGGTCGCCCGCAGTCGGGCACCGCCAGCCGCCGGCCCGGCTCGACGTGGCCCTCCCAGATCTCCGACTGTCCGCCCGGCTGTTCCACGATGAGGCGGGTGTGCCCGCCGGGTTCGGTGGACCCGCCGCGCGGTCGGTCGAGGAGCCTCCAGCCCACGCGCCGAAGAACCTCGCACTCGAGCGCCTGCACCGCCGGCGAGCTGAGGCCGGCGCAACCTCGATAGCGGTCGACCACCTCGGTGGTCTCGCCCCGCCGGCGGAGCACCCGGTCGATCAAGTCGGCGTCGGCGTACGCCCAGGCGGTCGCCTCGGGCAGCACGATGAAGGTCGGCGCGAACCGGTGACCGCCGGTGTGGCTGGTCCGCCACGGGCGTACTCCCTCGGGGAGGGTGACAGGATCGAGCCGAACGGCCAGCTCGGTGCCGAGCGAGCCGCAGCACACGTCGCGCCGCCCGTGGGTGCACACCAACACATCGCGGCGCCCGTCGTTGCTGGCCTCGGCCGGATCCGACAACAGGGAGGCGACGGTCCCCACCAGATCCGGGCCGTGCTCCGCCTCCCGCCGCACGAACCCGGCGAAACGCTCACCAATCGGGGGCAGATAGGCGATGGCCCGGAGGCTGGTGCCGGCCGGCACCAGGGCCTGGAGCCGCACTCCGCGACTGCCAAGCAGATCACGCACGGCCGCCATCTCGGGGATGTCCCCGATGTCGCGTGGCCAGGGGAGCGGAACCTCGACGAGGAGGAACCCTCGGTAGGAGCCGGCGCTGCCGATGGGGTCGAGGCCGACCGAGTGGGCCCACGCCGAGCAGCGGACGGTTTCGGCCGGGGCGATTGTCACTTGCCCAGGCTACCGATCGTTCGGGATGTCGTCGGACCTAGAAGTCGTCGGAGGCCGTCGCCCGGCCGTGGCGCACCAGGGCCGCGGAGCCCGCCGCGGCGACCAACAGCAGGACGCCGGCGACGATCAGCACCACGTCGAGAGCCTGGGTAAAGGAGGCGTCCGCGGCGGCCAGGACGTCCTGCACGATCTTGCCGATCTCGCCGGTCTTCGGCAGCTTCGACGCCGAGGTCCCGATGGTCCCGGTGGTGACCGCGGCGATGACCTCACCGCGGAACGCGGCGGGCAAGTCGTGGATGGACGACAGTTTGCGCTCGAGGTTGGCCACCAGTTGGCCGTTGACCACCGATCCCAGCACGGTCACGCCGGCCACCGCGCCCAGCTCCCGGCTGGTGTTGACGGCCGACGCCGCCATCCCGGAGCGAACGGCGGGTACCACGCCCAGCACCGAGGACGTCACCGACACCATGACCACGCCGAGGCCGGCGCCGACCAACACCAGGGACCAACCGAACAGACTGATCCCGGCGTGTGGAGTGATCAGGGCATTGGTGACCAGGATCCCGACGCCGGCGACCGCGCAACCCGCGGCCATGGGGATGCCTGGCCCGACAGTGGCCACCCAACGGCCGCTGAGCGCCGAGGCCACGATCATGGCCACGGCCATGGGCAGGAAGTCGGTGGCGACTCGGTAGGGAGACGCACCACCGATCAGCTGCAGGTACAAGGGTATGAAAAAGAAGACGGCGAAGATGGCGAAGTAGCCCATGAACGCCACCAGGTTGCCGCCGAGGAAGGCTCGTTCCCGGAAGAAGCGCAAGTCCAGCACCGGTTCCTGGGCCCGGCGTTCGACGACGAGGAAGGCCACGCCGGTAACGAGCGCCACCGCAAACAGGAGGGCGATCCACCAGGTTGCGTAGCCCGCGGTCTCGCCGGCGATGGTGGCGAAGGTGGCCGCGATGAGGGCGGCGGCGCCGAGCACGAAGCCGGGGAGGTCGAGGCGCCGGCGCTCGCGGTTGGTGATCTCCGGCAGGATCACGTAGACGCCGACCAGCGCGACAGTGCCGATCAGCACGTTAAAAACGAATACCGCCCGCCACGACCACGCTCCGACCAGCGTCCCGCCGATGACCGGCCCGGCGGCCAGCGCCAACCCGGATACCGCCGACCACACGCCGAGAGCCCGGGCCCGCTCGGCCCGATCCGGATAGAGCTGGCGGATCATCGACAACGTGCCCGGCTCTGATGCCGCCGCCCCGACGCCCATGATCACCCGGGCCGCGATGAGCGTCCCGCTAGTGCTCGCGATCGAGCCCACTACGGACCCGATGGTGAAGGTCACCAGTCCGCCCATCATCACCGCCCGGCGGCCCAAACGGTCGCCGAGGGTGCCGAACGTGAGCATCAGGGCCGCGAACGTCAGCGCATAGGCACTTACGATCCACTGCAGGGCGCTCACGCCCGTGTGCAGGGAGGTCTGGATGTCCGCTAACGCGGTGGCCACGATGGTGTTGTCCAGGAAGGTGACGAAGAGCACCAGCGACAGCACCGCTAATGACAGCCGCGGCCTGGTGGTGCCAGGCTCGGGCCCGACCACGCCTGCAACCTACCCGTCTAAGTAATCGCTCGCTCGGTGCTCAGATCGGCGATGGGGCGACAAGATGGGCATGGGCGGCGGGGTGTGCCGGCCAGCTCTCGAGCACTGTCTCCATTTCGGCGCTGGCGAGCGGCCGGGAGAATAGGTAGCCCTGACCGTATTCGCATCCGAAAGAGCGTAGGCGCTCGAGCTGCTCGGGCTCCTCGATGCCTTCGGCGATGACCTTCAACCCGAGGCTGTGGGCGAGCGCCAGGATCGAACGGACAATGACCTCGCTGTCCGCGTCTTCGTTGAATGACGCCACGAAGCTGCGGTCGATCTTCAAGGCGTCGACCGGGAACTGGTGCAGCGCGGCCAACGATGAGTACCCGGTGCCGAAATCGTCTAGCTCCAGTCCTACCCCGCACGCGCAAACCTCGGAGACAACGCGCGCCATGCGCTCGGGCTCACGCATGAAGGTGCCTTCGGTGATCTCCAAGCGAACGACGTCGCCAGGAACGCCGGCGGCGGCGATGGCGCCGAGGACTTCTTCTGGGAAGTTCGGATTGTCGAGTTGGCGACCGGAAACGTTGATGCTCATACGCACGTCGTCTGCGACGAGTCCGGAGCGGCGCCAGGCTGCCAGGGTGGTAAGGGCGGTGCGGAGCACGTGCAGCCCAAGGGGGCCGATCAAGCCGGTCTCCTCGGCGATGGGGATGAAGTCGGCGGGCGAAACCGGCGGCCATCCTTCGGGCCACCGAGCGAGCGCCTCGAAGCCCCGGATGCGGCCGGTCGCGAGGTCGACGACCGGCTGGTAGTGAACCCTGATGAGCGACTGTTGGACCGCCTGCCGCAGGTCATTTTCCCGCTCCAGGCGATTGGCGACCCGGCGGTGCATGCTCTCGTCGAACACCGTATAACGGCCCCGACCGTAGCGCTTGGCTTCGTACATGGCGATGTCGGCGTTGCGCAACAGGTCAGCGGCGCTTATGTCGGGAACGCTCAGGGAGATACCGATGCTCGCGGTGACGAACAGTCGGTGATCGTCGACGTTGAACACCCGGCTCAGCGAAGTCTGCACCCGCTCGGCGACGGAGATGGCGAACTGGGCCGGATCGGCTGCCTCGGAGTCATCGAGAAGGATGGCGAACTCGTCTCCACCTATGCGAGCAACGGTGTCGCCAGGTCGCACCACTTGAGTGATCCGGGCCGCCGAACCGATCAGGAGATGATCCCCGACGGCGTGGCTGAAGCTGTCGTTGACCAGCTTGAAGCGGTCAATGTCCAAGAACAGCACGGCGTAGCCCGCGGCCGGGTCGCGTTTGGAGCGGCATAACGCTTGCTCGAGGCGGTCCATAAAGAGGGCCCGGTTTGGAAGGCCGGTGAGCGCGTCGTTGAACGCGTCGTGCTGCAGTTGGCTCTCGGCTCTTCGGCGCTCGGTGATGTCAGAGAGCGACCCTGCCATCCGGGTCGCCCTACCGTCGATCTCGCGAACCGCCAACCCCCGGGTCAGCATCGACCGCCAGGTCCCGTCCACGTGGCGCATGCGGTGCTCTGACTGTAGGTGTGATGTTCGCCCGCTCAGGTGGGCCTCGATGTTGTTGCGCAGGCCGGGCAGGTCGTCCTCGTGGACGAGGTCGAACCAGGCGGAGGGATGCTCGTCTCCCTCGGGATCGGCCCGACCGAGGACGTTGTGCCACCGAGGCGAGAAGTACACCTGGTCGGTCTGCAAGTCCCAGTCCCAAATGCCGTCGTTGACGGCACGGGCGGCCAGCGCGTAGCGCTCTTCGCTGCGCGCCAGGTCTCGAAGCGCCTGCTGGTGGCTGATGGCGTAACGGATGGAGCGCTCGAGGGAGAGCGGGTTTAGGTCTTGCTTGAGCAGGAAGTCGGTGACGCCCAGGGCGGTGGCCTCGAGGTCGATCTGATAATCGCTCTGGCCGGTCAGAATGATCACCGGCGCCTGAGGCCGCGACGCGAACCCTTCGCGCACCAGGTCCAGGCCGGTGCTTTGGCCCAGGCGATAGTCGATCAGGTACACGTCGTGGCATTGCTCGCCGATCGCGGACAGCCCGGTGCCGTAGTCTGAGCACCAGTCCAGAACGAAGCGAGCGCGGTTCTGACGTTCGAGCATGTCCCGAGTTATCAGATAGTCGTCCTCGTCGTCCTCGACGAGCAGGACGCTGAACGGCTTGGTGTCGGCAACAATCACGCCCGGGAACCGATGGGCAGCTCGACCAGCTCAAGCCAGTAGTGCTGCCAGGTGCGCAAGACGTCGACCAGCCCGGTGAACGTGACCGGCTTGGTGATGAACGAGTTGACACCGAGGTCATAAGTGCGGAAGACGTCCTCTTCGTCCTTGGAGGTGGTGAGCACCACCACTGGAATACGGCGCAGATCCTCGTCGCCTTTGATCTCGGCCAGCGCTTCGCGACCGTCCTTCTTGGGCATGTTGAGATCGAGCAGGATGATCCCCGGACGCGGCGCGTCGACGGCGGGGTCGGCGTACGGTCCCTGCCGGCGGAGGTAGTCCATGAGATCCTGGCCGTCGACCACAAATCTCATGTCGTTGGCCAAGTGGGCGTTCTGGAGGGCGTCGCGAGTGAAATCACGATCCTCCTCATCGTCATCGGCCAAAAGGATCGTCAGGGGGTTTCCCCAGATGTCAGGCATGGGCATGGGTCACTTTCGAGGCTTCACCTGCGTCGTCGATGTGGCGGATCGTCAGGCTTACCTCTTCACGCTGGTCGATCGGCAGAATCACGGTGAAGGTTGAGCTAACAGCCGGCTCGCTGTTGGCGACGATACTGCCACCGTGACGTTCGGCAATCTTGCGGCACAGGGCGAGGCCGATTCCGGTCCCGGGATACTCGTTGCGTCCGTGGAGGCGCTCGAAGACCCGGAATATGCGAAGGCTGTAGCGCGGGTCAAAGCCGATGCCGTTGTCGCGCACCGTCAACCGCACCTCGGCGTCAGTGACGGTGGCGTCTATCGAGATCTCCGGAACGACTCCCTCGCGGTGGAACTTGAGCGCGTTGGAGATGAGGTTCTGCATCAGCTGGCGCATCTGGAGGGCATCGGCGCTGATCGTCGGCAGCCTGCCAACGAGGACGTGGGCTCCGGCTCGCGCCACCTGGACGTCGAGGTCAACCAGTACTTCGCGGGTGACCTGACCGAGGTCGACCGGTGCGAAGGGTCGCCCCTGGGTGGTGACCCGGGAGTATCTGAGCAGACCTTCGATCAGGGTCTGCATCCGCTCTGCGGACGCGTTCGCCCGTCGCAGGTAGTCCTGGCCCTTGTCTGACAGTCGGTCGCCTTCGGTGACCTGCAGCTGCTCCGTGAAGGTGCGGACTTTGCGCAGCGGTTCCTGCAGATCGTGAGAAGCGATCGACGCGAAATGCTCGAGTTCCTCGTTGGAGCGAGCCAACTCCGCGGCCCGGCTTTCGAGCGTGGCGTTGGCACCCGTGAGCTCACCGTTGACCAACTCGAGCCGCGTGTTGACCGCCCGCACCTGATCAGCAGAGCGCATCACCCGCCGACCGAGTCCCAGCGCGGCGAGGGCGACCATCGCGAGAGCGGCGAATATCAACCACGGCACCGACTGGTGCAAACCCGTGACGCTGGCGAACAGTGGGCCGTCGGGGGCGGTCAGCACGATCCGCCACGTGGAGCTCGTCAGCCCGACCTGGTCGAAGTAGGTTCCGTCCACATCGAATGATGGGTGTTCGAGCGCTTGCTCCGCCCCTGGTTGGTTGATCACGCTCCCTACCCGAGTCTGCGGGTTGGTCGTGGCCAGCACCACATCGTTCCCGTCTACCAGGTAGTTGTGGGAGCCCTTGACGTCGGGAATGTTGGCCAGCTCCCTGGCGATAAACGCGCTGACTGTTGCGGGGGTTAAGCCGGTGAGCAGGGTCCGCGGGCCGTAACGGGTGGGGAAGACGACCGCGAAGTTGATCACGCCGGTTTTGCCGTATGGCAATAGGTTTCCCAAGCCGTAGGGATGGCCAGAGCGGATCAACGCCAGCGCGGCCGAACTGGCCAGATCGGTCTGGGCCTGGGCGGTGAAGCCCTGGGACGCCGCGAGCACCCGGCCGTCGGCGTCGAGGAGCGCCAGATACCCGTTCGGCTGGTCCAGATACCCGTTCGACTGGGCCGACCCGTTCATCATTTGGTCCGACACCTTCGCGGATCCGTAGATCTTCGAGTCTTGGGGCGCCTCCTGCTGGGCGTTCTGGAACAGGCTGCTGATCAATGCTCCCGCCAGCACGGCGCGCTCGTGGACCTGGACCTCGATCCCGCTCTTCGACTTCGCCTGGGTATTCGACAGCTCGATCGCAAAGACCGCCAGCAGCGCCAGGACCGCACACGCGGCTGTAGCTATTACCAGGCTGGACCGGCTATTTTTCAAAGAGTCATACCCCCAATTCCTGGCCCTGATACCGCTTGTGGCGGCGGTGGCCTGGAATGACTAGTGAGTCGGTTTCTGTTCGCGGCTCTAGGCCAAAGTAACCGTCCTCAATTGGGTGAAAGCGTACCGGTCGCCTTACATTGTTACGAGGATCTGCTCCCGGCTCTTCTCAGACCGACCCTCTTGTGCGTCTTGTCCGGTGACCGGGCAGGTGAGAGACTGGCGCCAATGGATGAAATAGGGGCCAGCCCAGGCGGGGACGGTTGGCATGAGGAGATGGCCGGCCAGACCGCTTTGGTGGAAGGCCAGCCGGTCACGTCAACCGGGATCGTCGAGCGGGCCGACGGTGAGACTCTGACCATCGAGTGTGACGGCGCGCTGTGGCCCGCCGGCGAAGCTCATCAGGTGGAGGCCAGTGTGTTCTGTCCCGGCGCCCTGTTCCGCGTCTCTGGGCCGGCGGTGGCGGCGGGGAAGGTGTTGTCATTTGGCGCTGACGTCATCATCGAGCGAATCCAGCGCCGGCGCTGGCCCCGTCGGAATTTGGATCTGACGGTGACGCTCTGTCCGGTACAGGCCTGGAACGAGCCGGAGGGAGTGCCGGGTCACACCATCGACCTGAGTGTCGGCGGTATGCACGTCGAGTGTCTGCGCCCGTTGCCCGCCGGGTGCGATCCGCTGGCGATGCTCTTTCTACCCGACGGGACGGAGGTGGTGACGGAGACGGTGACGGTGAGCACGGAGGCAGCCGACGGCTGCTGGCGGTACCGTCTGGCCTTCCAGGACCTGGATGAGGGGGCGACCCAGCACCTGATAGCGCTCACCGGCGCGGCATCCTCCATCCCTCCGGGCTGAGACGGCGCCGGCTTTTGCGGAGGGCACTCAGCCTGTCACCAGATGGGCCGTGGCCCGCCGGCCGGGGAGCTTGACCACCTCGATGGCGTTGGGGAGCTGCTCTTTGATGGTGACGTCATGGGTCACGACCAGCACCTGGCGGAATCGACCCCGTAGGCGTTCCAAAGCCAAGAGCATGCGGGTCTTGCGGTCCTCGTCGAGCGGACCGAACACCTCGTCGAGGACCATCAGGCCGACAGAGCCGCCCGATTGGAAGTGGATGTGTTCACTGATCGCCACCCGCAGGGCGAGGTTGGCCAGGTCGATCTCGGATCCGGAGAAACGGTCGAGCCCGTAGACCGTCCCGCCGTCGCTGATCTGCAACTCGAAGGTCTCGGGGTCCACCTGCAGCTCGTCGTACTCGTGGTCGGTGAGCTCACCGAACAAGTCTGCGGCCTGCACCGCCAGCCGGGGCCCGACCGAAGCCACGACCGTGTTGCGGAACTCAGCCAGGAGATCGGCGACTCGAGCCAGGTGGCGGGCGTCCGACTCCAGCTCGGCCAGCTTGGCGTGCTGCTCTTCGGCGTCGGCCAAACGCTGGGCCGCGGCCTCCCGCTTCGCTTGTTCGCCGGCGGCGTCGACGGCGGCCCGCTGGGCTCGTTCCGTCGCGGCCCGGCTGGCCGCGGCTGCTGCCTGGTGGGCCAGGGCGGCCCGTTCGAGGGACGCCTGGTCGAACCCGAGAGCCCGCACCTGGTCTTTGAGCGCCTGCAGCTGCTCGGTGGCCGCCGCGGCACGGGAGCGGTTGACCGACAGGCTCGCCTCGGCGGCCGAACGGCGTTCCAGCCTGACACGCAAGCGTTCCCCCTCGGTGGCGGCGGTCCGCTGCTGTCCGACTCGCTCGCGCAGATCGTCGACGGCTCGAGCCAGAATGCCGACCGGCGGCGGGGCGCCAGCCGGTCCGGCCCGCGCCGGTGCGATCGCCAGCACCGCGTCCCACGCCTCCTGCAGGTCCGCATCGGCCTCCTGGCGGCGGCGGTCGGCGATCTCCCAGGCGTGGCGCGCTTCGCGAGCGGAATCGGCGGCGGATACGACTTGGGTCTCCTGGGCTTGCGCTTCGCCGGCCTCTCGGCGCGCCGAGGCAACTCGAGACTGCAAGTCGGCGAGCCTTTCCTGAGCCGCCGTGACCTCCGCGGCGCGGTGGGCCTGGACCTGCTCGAAGGCGTCACCCAGCGCTTGACCGCAGACGGGGCAGTCGGCCTCGCTGCTGAGGGTGGAGGATCGCTCCGCTGCTTGCCGGGCTCGTTGGAGGTGATCGGTTGCCGCCTGGGCGAGTCCCTCGGCTCCGGCCAGGCGCTGCCCGGTTTCGGCGGCCCGGGCGCGCGCCGCCTCGACGCCGGCCTGGTCGACGAGGGGGGGCGCGGCGGGGACCGCGGCCCGATGGGCCGCGGCGGCCGCCGACGCGGCCCGGTCGAGCACCGCCAGCTCGCGGTCAGCTACCTCCAGCCCGGCCGCGATCTGTTCGAGCCCGGCCAGCTGGTCGGCGGCGGCCACCAGGGTGTCGAGCTCGGCTTGCTGCTCGCTGACGGTCTGGTTGGCGGTGTCCATCTCCTGACGGGCGCCGCGTCCTTGGATGACCAGCGTCTCGTGCTCCTGGCGGCGCCGGTCGAGCGCCTCGAGCTCGGCGGTCGCGGCTTGCAGCCGTTGCTGGGCGGTAACGGCCACTTGCTGCTCGACCTCGGCGCTCGTCGAAGCAGCCGCGGCGCGGGCTTCGGCGTCGGCGGCTTCGACCCGCACCGCGTCCACGTCGGGAAGCATGCCGCGAAGGCGCTGATGGTCGGACGTGACCCGGCGGGAGTCCTTGCGGGCGGCGTCGCGCGCTCCGTCGAGCGGGGTGATCCCCAGCAGCCGCAGGACGAGCCGCAGTCGCTCGGCGGGGGAATGGTCGGAAAAGGCGGCCAACTGCTTCTGCTCGGCGAAGACCGACGCCCGAAAGGCGCTGACGTCCATCCCGAGGACCGACTCGATGTAGCGCTCGGCGTCCCGGACGCCTTCAGACATCACCAGCCCGTCGCAGCGAGCCTCGAGGCGGGGGGTGGCATTGACCCCGCTCAGAGTTCGGCGCACCAGGTACAGGTGGCCCTCGTGCTCGAATTCCACCTCGCTGATGCCATCGCCGCCCACGCCGGCCGAGCGGATCTGCTCCTTGGTCGTGCGGGCCTTGCCCCACAGGGTCCACACGATGGCCTCCAGCAGCGTCGACTTCCCGGATCCGTTGGGACCATAGATACCGACGAGCCCGGGGGGGAGCTCGAGGTCGAGCTCGTCCTCGTACACTCGGAAGTTCCGCAGGTAGAGGCGGGTCAGCAGCACGGCGCGCCTCTGCTCGTCCGCCGGCGGGCGATCAAGCGGGCTCCCCCGCGGCTTCGATGGCGGAGCCGATGTAGTCGTGCCCGAGCTGGCGCACCCGGTCCCTTTCCAAGCCGGTGAGGTCCTGGCCTTCGACGTACCCGTCCCATTGGCCGCTGAGGTTGGTCATCGTCGGCAGCTCGGCGTGCATAGTGGTCGACACGAACTGCGGTTCGAGCTTGAGGAGCAGACCGGCGCGCGCCGCGTCGCGCACCGCGTGCATGTCGATCAGGCGGTATACCTCCGGGTCGACGTTCTCCAGGTACAACCGAGCCACCGCGCCCTCGGGGATGGTGACGGCGCGCTGAAGCACTCGCTCCTCGAGCTCGGTCGGTGAGATCCCCATGGCGAACACCGATTCCAGGGTCACCAGCGGCCGGCAACCGGTGAGAGGAATATGCCGGCACTCGCCGGAGTCCGTGTCCAGTACCACGATGCCCTTGGCCCGGTCCGGGTCGTCCGCAAAGCTAAAGGTGTCGGTAGACCCGGCGTACCACATCCTCTCCTTCACTCGGGCGTAGGTGTGGTAGTGACCGAGCAGGACGAAGTCGGACTGCAGGCGCCCCACGTCCACCTCGATCTCGTTGATGTCGGCGTGGCGGGGCTGCAGCTGGGTGAGGCGCGGATGGGTGATCAGCAGGTTTGTGGCCGTGGCGCTGCGCTGCTCGGCGGCCTGATCGAGGGCCTCTAGCGCCGCTTCGACCGTCATCATCTGCGGAACGGCGTGCACGACCAAGCCCGACAGCTCGATGCGCTCGTAGGCCAGGCGATGGGCGAAGTGCATCTCCGGGAAGCTGTCTGCCAGGGCTGAGTACGGGCTGCCCGTTCCGGGCAGACGGGGGGTGTCATGGTTGCCGCTGATCACCACGGCGGGGATGCCGTGCTCGCGGATTCGGGCCAGGGCTCGCTGGGCCACCCGGAACGAGCGGTACGTGGGTCTCGGATGGTCGAACACGTCGCCCAGCCAGATCACCAGATCGGGATGCTGATCCAGTGCCAGGTCGACGGCAGACTCGAAAGCGCGCTCGAAGTCGAACTCCCGCTGGTTGACCCCCGACTCCGTCGTGAAGGGATAGTAGGCGCGACCCAGATGGGCATCACCGATGGCAGCCACTCGCATGGGACCAGCAAACCAGAGAGGTGGGACAAATACCAAGGATGTCGTTTATCCTGGCGGAATGCACAGCCGAGCCGGTACCTCTGCGTTGGACGGGTACCGGTCGGCCCGGGCGCGGCGCCGGCGCGGCGCCGTGGTGGGCGCCGGGCTGCTCGCTCTGGCCGGATTGGCCGGATGGGCAGCGGTGGAGTTGGGCGGCCCGATGGGCGTTCTGCTGGGCGTCCTGGCCGTGGCCTGTCTCGGGGTGGCCTGGTTGATCCGCCCCCGCCGGGACCCGGAGAGGTGGCGGCGCGGTGCGGCGGGAGAAGTGGCGACGGCGCGGCTGCTCGACCGGCTGCCGGGCGGGCGGTGGGTAGTGCTGCACGACCTGCGGATCCCGGGGAGCCGGGCCAATGTGGACCACCTGGTGATCGGTCCAACCGGGGTGTGGGTGATCGACACCAAGACGACCCGGGCCCGGGTCCGGGCCGGTTGGCGGCTGGTCCGCTTCGGCGATCGCCCTCTTGATCCCGGGCCCACCATGTGGGAGGCCCAAGTGGTCGCCGACCGGCTCGGGACCCGGGTGCGTCCGGTGATCGCAGTGCACGGAAGGGGTCTGCGCCGGCGAGGTGCCCGTTGCGGCCAGGTGCGGGTGCTGTCCGCTACCCGGCTCGTTCGCCACCTCCGTCGGGGGCGGCGCCGCCTCGATCGCGATCGGATAGCGGACCTGGCTGAGCGCGCCGGGCGGGTCTTTTTCCTGGAGAAGGCCTCTTATGGCTGAGCCCACGCCGGCGGCGACGGTCGTCCCGCTGCGAGATGGTGGCGACGGGCTCGAGGTCCTGCTGCTGCGCCGCAACAGCCGGGGCATGTTCGGTGGCATGTGGGTCTTCCCGGGCGGGCAGGTGGACCCAGCCGACCTGGGCGAAGGGGACGAAGTGGGCGCGGCCCGCCGGGCGGCGGTACGGGAGGCCCGCGAGGAGGCCGGGCTGGATCTGGACGAGGGTGCGCTGGTGACCCTGTCCTTTTGGTTGCCGCCCGCAGAGGCCCCCCGTCGGTTCGCGACCTGGTTCTTTCTGGCCGCGGCTGGGGATCATCCGCCGGTCGTCGTCGACGAGGGCGAGATCCACGAGCACCGCTGGCAGACGCCGGCCGCGGCGATGGTGGCGCGCAATGCCCGCGAGATCGAGTTGGCGCCACCGACGTTCACGACCTTGTGGTGGTTGTCCCAGCACGGTGACGTGGCCGCGGCCCTGACCGCCGGCGCGGCCCGGCCGCCCGATCGGTTCTTGACGCGAGTCGCCCTCGGCGCGGATGGGCGCCTGGCGGCGACCCTCTGGGACGGCGACGCCGGATACCTCGACGGCGACCTGGATCGTCCCGGTCCGCGCCGGCGCCTCTGGGCGGACGCAGCCGGCTGGCGGATCGAGAACTCCGTCTAGTCTCGCTCTACGTGGCCTCCGCCCGCCCCCTTCCGTTCGACCCGATCCTGGAGGCTCGCCGCCAATGGGCGGCCCACGGATGGGACGAGGCTGCGGAGGGCATGGCGGCCGTTACGTCGGTGTTCCGGGCCCAGCAGATCTACCTGGCCCGCATCGACGCGGTGCTGCGCCCTTTGGGGCTCACCTTCGCTCGCTACGAGGTGCTTATGCTGCTCATGTTCAGCCGGGCCGGCGCCCTCCCGCTGAGCAAGGTAGGTGCCCGCCTCCAGGTGCACGCCACCAGCGTCACCAACGCCGTAGACCGCCTGGCCGAGCAGGGTCTGACCGCCCGGGTGCCCCACCCGACCGACGGTCGAACCACCCTCGCCGAGATCACCCCGGCGGGCCGCCGGCTGGCCCAGAAGGCCACTGACGCCGTCAACGCCGAGGTGTTCGCGGCGCCTGGCCTCTCGCCCGCTGGCGTGTCCACCCTGATCGAGGTCCTCCAACAACTCCGCGGCACCGCCGGCGACTTCGACGCCGGCTAGCGGCTGGGCGGGCGGGCTTCGCATGGGCTGGCCGGCCTCGCAAAAATGTTTTTTGGTATTTTGTCCATCATGCAGGTGCATTAGCTACCAAAAAAGACGGCGGGCGGGGGTTGGCCCGGCCTCCCGACCTCCCGGCGTCCGGCGTCGCTCAGGCCGGCACCCAGCTGCCGTGGAAGCCGTGGGGGACCCGGGCGGGGAGGTGGGCCGCGGCGACCGTCTCGAGTGAGCCGGCGTCGAGCACCACCAGATCGCTGCGATCCGAGGTCCGGTCGTACACGAAGCCCATGAGGACGCCCTCGTCTTCGGCGGCGTCGGGGCCGGAGGGCACGAAGACGAACTCGTCAGCTTCGCAGTTGGGGCCGAACGAGCGCGTCTCGCTGCGACCGGCGGCCAGATCGTGCTTGAAGACGGTGTGCGAGGTGGCTGCCACCCCACCGTCCGTCTCTTCGAAACCGACGGAGTATCCGAAGCGGTGCCGGCGACCGACAAGCCGCTCGTCCACGCGAGGGAACTCCTGCCCGCGGTCGTCGAGGCGCTCCTCGAGCACCTTGCCTGCCGCCAAGTCGACCGTCCAACGGTCGAGGGTGGGGGCGCCCTCGTTGGGCCCGCGATGCTCGGTGGCGAACATCTTCGGGTGGCGGGCGACGTCGATGATGATGCGGTCGCCCTCGTCGTAGGCGTTGAGCGGGTGATAGACGAAGCAGGGCTCGACATCGAACCACCGCACGTCCGTGGAGTCGCCGTCGCGGGGCATGACGCCGACGCGAGCCGGGTAGTCGGGGTTCCACGAGTACGGCAGGACGGCGTCGGGGGCCCGCCCGACCGTCAGCGCCGCGATCCGGTCGGGGACCTGCCGGCGCCCGATCGTCCGCTCCATGACCCGTTCGGTTGCCTTGGCGAAGGGGCGCGGCGCCAGGGTGGCGGCCTTGTGGGCGTCGAAGGTGACGGGGAGGTCGAAGACCACCACGTATCGGCTCGTCAACGAGAAGGCGTGCATCATCGGGCTGCCGCCCACCTCGATGTCCACTGATCGGCGGACGAGGCCGGCGGTATCGATGACGGAGTACTCGACCCGGTTGGCCCAGCCGAAGTAGTAGGAGACGGCGTGCAGCTCACCGGTGTCGGGGTCGCACAGCGGGTGAGCGGTGTAGCCGCCCTTGAGGGTGCCGGCGAAGTCGCACGGGCCGATGGTGCCGAGCTCGTCGTCGAGCTCGTAGGGCCGGCCCCCGCCCTCCACGATGGCAAAGGTGCGCCCGGCGTGGCCGATCACGTGGGTGTTGGCGGAAAAGTCGAAGCCGGCGTGGATCGGGCCGGGCCGGGTCGGTTCACCCAGTGTCCGGGCCACGTCGGCGGAGCGCACGAACCGGTTGCGGTACCACTCGACATGGCCGTTGCGGATCCGCAGACCGTGCACCATGCCCGTACCCAGGAACCAGTGATAGCTGGCGGGGTCCGGCGACCCGATCGGGTTCGGCCCGTTGCGGAGATAGCGGCCGTCGAGGTAGTCGGGGATGGTGCCCTCGACGGAGACGACGGTTTCGGTGCGCTCCTCACGGACGGGGGCGAAGTTGCCTTCCAGGTAGGGGTTGGGCGTGGTGGTCGCCATGGTGGGACTCCTTCGGGACGGAGCGAGGTGTTGAATAGCGCTGCTATGCATAATCAATAGCAGTGCTATGCCATACTGTCAACCCGTGAGCCCGAAGATCGCGGATCCGGAGCTGCGGACCGAACTCATAGAGACGGCGGCCCGCCTGGTGGCCACCGAAGGCAGGGGCGGGCTCACCCTGCGCCGCCTGGCCCAGGAGGTGGGTACCTCGACCATGGCCATCTACACCCACTTCGGCGGGATGGACGAGCTGCGCCGGGAAGTGCGGCGCGAGGGGTTCAACCGGCTGCGAGAGCGCCTCGATGCAGTCAGATCGACTCGGGACCCGATTGCCGATCTGAGCTTGCTCGGAGTAACCTACTACCTCAGCGCAGCTTCCTCGCCCAACCTGTACCGGGCCATGTTCCTCGACGGTCCGGTCGACGATGCCGACTTCAACACCGGGCTGGACACGTTCATGCACCTCGTCAACGGGGTGGAGCGCTGCTTGGCCGCCGGTCGCCTACCGAGCGCGATGCCCGCCGACGCCGGGGAGCTCGCCGTCGAGCTGTGGGCGCTCAACCACGGCTTGGTTACCTTGCAGTTGGCCCACCTCCTCCCCGCCGAACAAGCCCTGGCCCGCTTCGAGACCGCAGGCCGCAGCCTAATGCTGGCCTGGGGCGCCGATCCCAAGGGGCTGGCGCGGTCGATGGCCAGCGTGCGCCGGCGCCTGGCTCAGTCCACCAACTAACTCAGTCCACCAACGCCGAGACGTTGGCCGCCGCGGCCGGTCGGGGTGCCGGCGGTGGGGGAGTAGACCGCACCACGTTGGCGTAGAGGTCGATCATGGCGGGCACGGCGAAGGGGGCAGCCAGATTGACGATCAGACACTCGCCGGGCATCAGGGTCTGGATCTCCGGGCCCTGGGCGCTGATGTCCTGCTTGGCCGAGGCGCGCAGCATGTTGCGGTCCTTCTCGTCCGCCAGACCCAAGATGAAGAAGGTGTTGAACTGACTGAGCAGCTCGTCCTCGAGCAGCTTCGGCTGCTGGGTCACCGCGCACAGCCCGACCCCGAACTTGCGGCCCTCCCGGGCCACCCGGGGAAACACGTTGGATTCGCGGTCCTTGCTGCCGCTCAACACCCGTTGCGCCTCCTCGAGGGCCAGGGACACGATCGGCAGCCGCTGGTGCCGGTCGGGATCGTCCAGGTAGGCGGCCTGCCACGTTTCCAGCACCCGGCGGGCCAGGAACGACGCCACCAGCACCTCCTCGGTCGAGCCCAGCCCACTCACGTCGACGAGCACCACCTTGCCGGCGAGCAGGTCATCGACGATGCGCCCCCCTACGGACACACCCGGGTCGGTGGCGACGCACCGTAGGTCGACGATGCGCCGAGCGCGGCGGTGTAACACCTGCAGGGTGTTGAGCGCCACGCGGGCGGACAGCTCGATGTCCCGGAAGCCGGGCAGGTCCTCGATGCGGGCGAAGTCAGCCAGCCAGGCCAGACCCTCACTGTTGAAGTGGCGTTCCAGTTCGTAGAGGGCCTCCTCCTGGGGTCGGCTCCATTCGTAGGCGGTACGCAGATCGTCGACGGTGAGCTCGCCGAGGCTGACTTGCAATGCGGAGGTGCCCGGGAGCGAACGGTTGGCGTAGACCCGCAGGGCCTGGGGCGCCCACGGGTGCCGGGCCAACGCGGTGCGGTACTCGCCATGGGGATCAATGACGAGCAGGCCGTAGCGGCCGTTGGCCCGCATGACGCCGCCGGCGAGGACCTGCATCAGGTTGGACTTGCCCATGCCGGTGGTGGCGAAGATCCCGATGTGGGTGGCCAGGCTGGATCCGGGGATGCCGACGGCGAAGTCGACGACCGTCTCGCCGCTGCGGAGCTTCCCGACGGGAAGGTCGCCCATCCGCTCGGCCAGGAAGGTGAAGTCCTCCGCAGTCGGGGCCACCACCGCCGAGAACTGGCTCGGCAGGCTCTTCGGCTTGCGAAACTCCGAACGGACCCCTCCTGACCCCGGCTCGGCCGGAGCGAGGTAGCCGAGGCAGCGGCAGTCAGCCACCCGGTAGGTGCGGCGGGCCTGCTCGTGCAGGGGATGCAGACCCGCTTCCCCCCGCTCGTCGTCGGCCAGCAGGGTCCCGGCCACCCGCTCAGCCCAGCCCGGTTCGCGGTGCTCGCTGCCGTAGGTCACGTCGACCACCCGAAACAGGTAGCGACGGCCGGTCGCCTCGTCCACCCCCACAAGCAACTCGCCGATGAACAGGTCCTCGTCCGGGGCGGCCCGGAACGCTCCCTCGAGCACGTTCTTCCCGAACAGGCGACCCTTGGGACCAATTTGCGTCACGGGCTCAGTGTGGCAGGCTGGTGTGTCGCCGCCGACGGATGCCGCGGTGGCGTGGACGTGCTCCGGCGTCAACTGCGTTCCATGAGGCGGTGGCGGTCGGTAAACGCCCGGTCGCGAACGTCAAGCGCCACCCCGGCGCGATCGAGGCCCTCCCGGATCTGGTCCCACACGTCCTCCCGGACCCAGCCCGAGCAGGCTGCCAGGCGGTCCGCCACGCTGAGCGGGTACGGGTAGCCGGGAAAGGCGGCGTCGTCCGCCAGCGCCGACACCGCGCCAAGCACCGCGGCGGCGTCCACGTCCGCCGGCAGGTCCACCCGGAACGCGAACCGGGCGTCGGGATCGAGCCGGGCCACGACCACCTGAAGGCCGGCGGCCCCCACCTCAGGACGGGTCCTGGCCACTGGCACCCACCAGCAGGCCCGAGGGCCGAGGGCGGCTTCGGCCTGTCGTTCGAGCAGGCCGAGCAGCGGCGCCCCGCCCCGGGACAATGACGAGTGCTTGGTGACACCGACCAACGTCACCTGACGATCGGCCGCTCCCGTCAGAACGCCGGCCAGCCACGACGCCGGGATGCGCCAGTCTGGCTGCAGATCGCCATCCACCAGGACCAGACCGCCGGGATCACACTCCGACACACATCGAGCCACGGCCTCCCACTCGCCCCAGTCGCGCAGCAGGTTGACGTCTACCGAGGTGCCCGGCGCGACCGGCGCCCCTGACCGGGCCAACGCCTGCCGCTCCTCGCCCAACCCGAGAAGATGGGCCCGCAACACACCCTCGTCCTCCACCACGCTGGAACCCTCGCGCCAGCGGACCCGCGCCGCCCGGGTGACGTACACCTGCAGGCAGCGGGCGTCGGCCACCAACCCCTGACCGCCGTCGACGGCCCACACGTCGCCCGGCGGGACGGTGCGTGCCAACGGCTGCAGGACCAGGTGCTCCTCGAACACCAGGTCGCGGCCGGTGGGGTCGCGCAGCCCATCGCCACCCTGGGTCAGCAGCGTGGCCAGCCGGGCCGCGGTGGCCTCGATGGTCGGATCCGGGTGCGCAACATCTTGCGCCATGGGGAAGAATGCTGGCATGCCTCGGGCCATCTGGAGTGGATCAGTGAGTTTCGGCTTGGTAAACGTGCCGGTCAAGCTGGTGTCCGCCACCTCATCCAAGGACGTTCGTTTTCATCAGCTGCACGACGCCGACGGCGGCCGCATCCAGCAGAAGCGAGTCTGCAGCGTCGACGGCGAGGAGGTCGACTACGACCACATCGTCAAGGGTTACGACCTCGGCGGCGGCCGCTACGTGGTGATCGAGCCCGAGGAGCTGGCGTCCATCGACGTGGCCGCGACGCGGACGATCGACATCGAGGAGTTCGTCGACCTGGCCGAGATCGACCCGGTGTACTTCGAGCGCAGCTATTACCTGGTGCCGGACGGGCGGGCCGAGAAGCCGTACGCCCTGCTGGTCGAGACCATGAGCCGGACTGGCAAGGTCGCGATCGGTCGCTTCGTGCTACGCACCAAGCAGTACCTGGCGACCCTGCGGGCCCGCGACGGCGTGCTGGTGCTGGCCACCATGCTGTTCGACGACGAGGTCGTCGCCCCCGAGGAGCTCGACGTGCCGACCGCCCTCGACACCGCGCCGAGCGACAAGGAAGTAAAGATGGCGACGCAGTTGGTGGAGTCGTTGTCGGCCCCGTTCGATCCGGCGAAGTACACCGATGACTACCGGGACAAGGTCTTGGCCCTGATCGAGGCCAAGGCTGACGGCGAGATCATCACCCAACCCGATGCCCCCGCCGACTCGGCCCCGGTCGTGGATCTCATGGCGGCCCTCGAAGCCAGCCTGGCCGCGGCCCGCAAGCAATCGGCGTGACGCCTGCCGCCGGTGGCACCGAGGTCACAGTCGGTGAGCGCACCCTGCGGCTCTCGAACCTGGACAAGGTGCTGTGGCCCGAGACCGGCTTCACCAAAGGCCAGTTGATCGATTACTACGCCCGGATCGCGCCGGTGATGGTGCCCCACCTCCAAGGACGGCCGATAACGCTCAGGAGATGGCCGAATGGCGTCGAGGCGGCGTCCTTTTTCGAGAAGAACTGCCCGTCGCACCGGCCGCCCTGGGTGGACGCGGTTCGCATGGGCGAAGTCAACTACTGCCTCCTCAACGAGTCCGCCACCCTTGTCTGGGTCGCCAACCTGGCCGCCATCGAGCTGCACCCCAGCCTGGCCACGGCCGCGGATCTCGAGTCGCCGACGACCGTGGTGTTCGACCTCGACCCCGGGCCGCCCGCCGACATCCTCACCTGCGCCCGGGTGGCGTTGCTGGTGCGGCAGGTCCTCGACCGTTTGGGCCTGCGGATGTGGCCGAAGACGTCCGGCAGCAAGGGCCTCCAACTGTACCTGCCCCTCAACAGCGGCGCCACCTACGCCCAGACCAAGCCCTTCGCCCACGCCCTGGCCCGACTCTTGGAGCGTGAGCATCCGGAGCTGGTGGTGAGCGTGATGGAGCGTTCGAAGCGTCCGGAAAAAGTACTGATCGATTGGAGTCAGAACACCGCTTCGAAGACCACTGTGGCCGTGTACTCGGTGCGGGCCCTGCCGCAGCCGAGCGTTTCAACCCCCGTCACGTGGGACGAGTTGGACGACGCCCTGGCCGCAGATGACGCCTCCGCACTGCGTTTCGATCCGGACCAGGTGCTGGAGCGAATCGAGCGGGTTGGCGACCTGCACCGGCCGGTGATCGAGGTAGCTCAGGAACTGCCGCGGCTGGACGGGGTGACCTGAGCCGGGCGCCTACCCGCATTGACAGAGTTTGGAGGCGAGGTCATACTGCCCGCCAAGTGGTGCGCTCGGGTCAATCCGACCTGGCGTTCCCTGGGAGGTACATCATGGCCAGGCCGGACCTAGCTCCGTGGTTGACTCGTCGCGGCCTGTATTCGGTGGTGGCGGTGTCGGCCCTCGTCGCCGCCCTGACACTATCGACCACAGCGTCGCCTGCAGATGCGTCGGCGGTGCATGGCGCGGCGGCGTCGCCCGCAGCGGAGTCGGGAGTGCACGCGGCGGCGTCGCCCGCAGTCGCGGCGGGAGTGCACGCCGCTCAGAGCGCCCCGTCATCCGGATGGGTCGGCAAGTCCGTCGGTGGCTCGACAATCAGCGATGTCATCTGCCCGTCCACCACCATCTGCTTCGCCTCCGCCGTCAGCGGGTCCAGCGCGGTCATGCTGGCGAGCGCCAACGACGGGGCCACCTGGTCGGTGCAGCTTTCGGTTCCGCGTAACGGGATGGACGCGGTGTCGTGCTTCAGCGTTACCAGTTGCGTCGCCGTCGGCGGATATTCGGCCTCTGCGACAAGCAGTGTCGGGATCGCCTACGCCACTACCAACGGGACCACCTGGCATGCCCTGACGCTTCCGGCGGGAACCGCTGAGGTCGGCTGGGTCAAATGTCTGGCGCCGGACTATTGCTGGGCGGACACGAGCAAAAACGCCGGGCTGCGTACCATCGACGGCGGGCTGACCTGGACTGCCATGCCCCTGCTCACGACCTCGCCCACTGGAGCGTCGATCTACAACAACGATCTGGCCTTCGTCTCGGCTACCCGGGGATTCGTGGTCTCCGACACCGCTTGCGACAGTTACACCTCCCCGTGCCAGGGATTCATTCAAGACACGACAAATGGCGGTGCGTCGTGGTCGTGGGAAAGCACCCCGGCTGGCATGTCCGCCCTGATCGACATCTCCTGTCCCAGCACCACAGAGTGCCTCGCCGTCGGGTCAAGCGGTATTTTCGGGCAGGGGTACATGACGTTCAACGGCGGAGCGACGTGGGCGCCGACCAATGTGCCTTTCGGCATGCTCTCCGCAGATGGGGTGGCCTGCCCTGACACCGAGTCCTGCTACATCGTCGGCTTTTCGTCGTTCTATCCCGATGCGGCGGCGATATTCGCCACCACCGATGCGGGAGCGACGTGGCAGGTGCAGCCGGTATCGGGCGGTATTTCGTATCTGAACGCGGTCTCCTGCGCGACGGCGTCGAACTGCGTCGCGGGCGGTGGGATCAACGCCACCTCGATGTCCGGGGTCGCGGTAACCACCGACGGCGGAGCCCCCAATCCGGGCTACCGGATGGTGGCCTCCGATGGGGGAATCTTCTCCTTCAACGCCCCGTTCTACGGGTCCACGGGTGGGATCCACCTCAACCAGCCGGTCGTCGGCATGGCCAATGACCCCGCGACCAGTGGCTACTGGTTGGTGGCCTCCGATGGGGGAATCTTCTCCTTCAACGCTCCCTTCTTCGGGTCGACGGGCGCGGTTCATCTCGACAAGCCGGTCGTCGGCATGGTGCCGACATCTGACGGTGGTGGCTACTGGATGGTGGCCTCGGACGGCGGGGTCTTCTCCTTTGGTGACGCCCACTTTTGGGGTTCCACCGGGGGCGTGCATCTCAACAAGCCGATCGTGGGTATGGCGCTCGAGCCACTCACTGGTGGCTACTATCTGGTCGCGTCGGACGGTGGCATCTTCAGCTTCAACGCCCCGTTCCTAGGGTCGACGGGTGGGATCACCCTCAACAAGCCCATCGTGGGGATGGCGCTCGATCCGGCAACTGGTGGCTACTGGTTGGTGGCGGCCGATGGCGGGATCTTCAGCTTCGACGCTCCCTTCTACGGTTCGACCGGGGGGATCACCCTCAACCAGCCGATCGTCGGTATGCAGCCCACCCCGGATGGGCACGGCTACTGGTTGGTTGCGGCCGACGGCGGCGTATTTAGCTTCGGCGACGCACGGTTCTTGGGCTCGACGGGCGGGATCCACCTCAACAAGCCGGTCGTCGGTATGTCGGGCGATTACTGGTCGCCCTAGAACTGGAGGGCGCTGAGCTCCGGGTACCAGTGGCCGGCCCGCTCAGTCGCCCTAGAACTGGAGGGCGCTGAGCTCCGGGTACCAGTGGCCGGCCCGCTCAGTCGCCCGCCGCCAACGTTCCCGCTCCGCGGGCCGGCCGGACGGATCGACCACGGCGCGAGGCGACCAGGTGGCGGCCACGTCGTCCTCGCTTGCCCAGGTGCCGATGGCCAGCCCGGCCAGGAAGCCGGCCCCGAGGGTGGTGGCCTCCAGTTGGGGGGAGACCTCCACCGGGCGATCGCACGCGTCGGCCAGGGCCTGTACGAACACCGCATTGGCGCTCATCCCCCCGTCGATCCGCAGGTGACCGACGGACAGGCCGGCGTCGCGTTCCGCCGCCTCGAGTAAGTCCGCCCCGGAATGGGCGACGCCTTCCAGCACGGCCCGCACCAGCTCCGGTCGCCCCGATCCGCGGGTGAGACCGAACACCGCGCCGCGCGCCCCGAAGTCCCACTGGGGGGTGCCGAATCCGAGCAGGGCAGGGACCGCGACCACGCCACCGGTGTCCTGGCAGGCAGCGGCTACCGCGTCGGACTCGGCGGCGCTGGAGATGATGCCGAGGTCTTCGACAAGCCAGTCCACGGCGCTGCCGGCGGCCAGCATGATGGCCTCGACGCCCCACGTGAGCTGCCCGTCCCGCTGCCAGGCGATGATGGGGAAGCAGCCGCCCTCGCCCCGGATGGAGAACCCGGCCCGCGCCTCGCCCAGGCACACGTCCAGCATGCCCCCCGTACCGAAGGTGGCCTTGGCCAGGCCCGGCCGGGTGCAGCCCTGACCGATCAGCGACGCCTGCTGATCGCCGACCAGCGCGCACAGCTTCGGGCTCAGAGGCAGGGCGCTGGCGTCGCCGAGCGTCCCGGAGGAGTCGACCACGGTAGGGAGGGCATCGAGATGGATGCCGAGACGTTCCACCGCCTCGGTGCGCCAGCCGCCCTGACCGTCGAAGCTGTAGAGCCCGGTCACGGCGGCGTTGCTGGGATCGGTGATGTGCAGCCGGCCGCCGGTCAACTGCCAGGCCAGCCAGCTATCGACCGTGCCGAGCTTGGCGTGCTTTCTCTCGTCGGGGCCGAGCTGATCCAGCAGCCAGGCGAACTTGGTCGCGGACTCGCTCGGCGAGAAGCGGATCCCCTCGGCTTGCAGCTCCAGGCACGTCCCCGCGGTGCGCAGGTCCTGCCAGCCCAGCCCGGGCCCGAGTGGCGCCCCGGTCCGGGCGTCCCATGCGATGGCGGACGCCCGCTGGGCCGTGACGGCGACCGCGTCGACGGGGCCGCCTGCTTCGTCGAGGGCTGCGCCGGCCACGTCGAGGGCAGCCGCGGCCATGGCGGTCGGGTCGAACTCCACCAGGCCGGGCATGGGCACGTGCGGGGGCAGGGGCCGGCGGTGGACGTGGGCAACCGTGGCGTCGGGCCGCACGATGGCGGCGCGGACACTGCTGGTCCCGACGTCGATCACCAGGATGCTGATGGCTGGCCCTCCCTCGAGTGGCCCCCGCGCCCGGTGGGGCCGGCGGCTTGGCGCGGCGGCGACACTAGCTCTCCCGACTGAGGGCGCTCCTGATCGATGGCGCTGCGCGTTGGTGGCGTTATGGCCAGGGGGGGTCGCCGAATGGAGACGGCAACCCCAGCTTGCCGGGGTTGAGGACGCCGCCCGGGTCAAGGGCCGACTTGACGGCCGCCAATACGTGGAAGCCGCCTCCCAGGTAGTCCCGCACGTACCGGGATCGGTTGAGGCCGATGCCGTGGTGGTGGGAGAGGGCGCCGCCGGCATTGGTCGTGGCCGAAATGGCGGCGTCCCATGCCTGGCGGTAATACGCCTCAGCCGCGTCCCAACCCGCCTCGGCCGGCCGGCCCGCGAACGTGAAGTACAGGCAGGCGCCGTCGCTGTAGGCGTGAGACTGGTGGGCCGAGGCGGCGATGGTGCCGGGTATGGCGCGAAGGGCGGCAGTGGCGTCCCGGTAGATGCGGGGCAAGGCCGCCCAGGACGCGGCGATCTCGATGGTGTCGGCGACGATGCCGCCGCGTACGAGCGACTCGAGTGGGGGCAGCACATTGCGGTGGTCGAGCCACCGGTGTACGAGGCCCTCGTCAAGGGGTCTGGCATCGCGGCACTCGTCGGCGACGACGGCCATCACGGCGTCGATCAGGCCGGCGTCGCCTTCGTCGAGGGTGATCAGGACGGCGGTGTGGTCGACGTCGAACGAGCGTCCCGACTCGGCCTCGTCGTACAGACGCAGGACCGCCGGCGTGGCCCCCCGGCGTAGGACCCGCCGGCAGGCGTCCAGACCGGCGGCAAAGTCGGCAAACCCGAATGCGGCCCGGCGCTCGGCCGGCGGGCGGGGATGGACGCGGAGGCGGGCCTCGGTGATGACCCCGAGGGTTCCTTCGCTGCCAACGAACAGCTGGGTCAGGTCAGGCCCGGTCGCGGCGCGCGGTGCCGTGCGGCCGGTGCGGATCAACCGGCCGTCGGCGAGGGACACCTCCAACCCGATGACTATGTCCTCAATCTTGCCGTAGCGGGTCGAGTACTGCCCCGCCCCACGACAGGCGAGCGCCCCGCCAACAGTCGCCAGCACGATCGACTGGGGCCAGTGGCCGAGCGTCAGGCCGTGCTCGGTGCGCAGGGTCTCCTCGAAGGTGTCGACGAACGAGCCGGCCCTGACATCGACCAGCAGGGAGGTGTCGTCGACTTCGACGATCCCTTCCAGACCGGTCAAGTCGAGCGACACCCCTCCGAAGACGGGCAGGCTGGCCCCGCAGACACCGCTCCGTCCGGCGGCGGCGGTGACGGGGATGGCGGACTCGTTGCAGACCCGCAGTACCGCGGCGACCTCGGCTGCCGTCGAGGGTCGGGCCACCGCGGCCGGTCGGGCCGGCGTGGTGCCGTCGACCGCCCACACCAGGGCGAGCGGCCACCAGTCCCGCCCGGCGTCGAGACGGGCCTGCTCGCCGGTATCGACCACGTCGCACACGCCCGCCAGCCGGGCGAGGAAGGCGTCGTCGACGTCCACCTCACGATCGAGGCGCGATGGGCGGCCGGGGTGGGCGGGGTCGGTGCCGGCGGTGGGGTCCGGGCCGGCGGGGCCGGCGGGGTTGGGGCCGGCGGGGTCGGGGCCGGCGACGACGTTGACGGGGACCGCCGGCCGAGCGCCGGGCGGGGGCGTGCTCACGGGGCCACCGTGCCGCTACCGCCGGCGGTCCCGGACCCGGCCCCGGATCCGGCGGGGGCCGCGGCGCCGGCGCTGGCGGGATCGGCGGTGGCGCCGGCACCGGCCCGTCGTTCGGCGGTCCGCAGGGCGGTCCGCTGGAGGTCAACGATGCGCTCGAACTCGGCGAGTTGCCTGGCCTGCTCCGCGGCGTCCCAACCGAGCTCGGAGGCTAGAAGGGCGGCCACGGCCGGGGCGGCGCCGGCCGCGGCCTCCCGGTCGAGGATCAGCGCCCGGGTCCTCCGGGCGAGCACGTCAGTGAGGGTGTGTGCCATCTCCCGGCGGGCAGCCCAGACCGCTTCGGCGCGGAGGTAGGCGAGTCCCGGCACAAGGGGCTGGCGGAGCGACGGGTCGGCTGCACACAACGCCAGCACCTCGGCGGTCTCCGTTCCGTGTCGCCCTTCGAGGTGGAGAAGCGCGGCCGGCGCCAGCCCCGCTACGTCGGCCCGCCCGGTCAACTCGGTCGCGTCGGCCCCGCCGGCTCGGTTGGCGCGCCTGACCGGGCTGGCCGGTCCGGCTCGCTTGGCCGGTTCGGCAGTCTCGACCGTGTCGGAGGTCCGGCGTCGGCCGCGGCGGGCTCCCGCGGCGCGACCTCTCCCCCCGGCCTGTGCGCTCGCTTGGGCGCTGGCCTGGGCGCTGGCGCCGACCAGCATCAGCCGGCGCGTCGGGGAAGTCGGGACCCGCCGGCGCTCGAGTTGGTTGAGCTGGCGGCCCGCGATGTCCACCGTGTCGGCCGCCATCCGTCGGTAGGTGGTGAGCTTCCCTCCCGTCACGGTGACCAGCCCGTTGGGGGAGGTGATCACCGTGTGCCGGCGGGACAGGTCGGCGGTGCGGGCGCTGTGCGCGTCGCTGACCAGGGGGCGCAGACCGGCCCAAGTACCGGTGACGTCCTCGGGGGTCAGCGTTGCCGTCGTCCAGGCATTGACCGCCCGCAGCACGTATTCGATGTCTTCCGGGGTGCACTGCGGATCATCGAGCGGGCCGTCGTAGTCGGTGTCGGTCGTGCCGGCGTAGGTGTAGTAGCCGGGGCCAGGCGCGCTACCGGGAACCTCGTCGGCAGCCCATGGGACCACGAAGATCGATCGTTTGTCGCCCGGCACAGTCAGTACGGAAGCGATGTCGCACGGCAGCTTCTCCGCCGGCACGGCCAGGTGGATACCCTTCGCGGGCCGGATCGACACCGGGCTGGTGGCCGTGTCGCCGGCCAGGTGGGCAACGTGCTCGGACCACACCCCGCCGGCGTTGACGACCACCTCGGCTCGCACTTCGGTCCCGTCCGCCAGGCGGACGCCGGCGACGCGGCCCTGGTGCTCGACGAGCGCGGCCACGGGAGAGTAGTTGGCGAGCGTGGCGCCGTGGGCTGCGGCGGTGCGGGCCAGGGCCAGAGTCAGGCGGGCGTCGTCGGTCTGGGCGTCCCAGTACAAGAAGGCGGCGGCCAGGCGGTCTGTGCGCAGAAGGGGAAAGTGGGCCAGGGCCTCGCCGGCGTTGATGCGCCGGTGCCGTTTGCCGATGCGGACGCCTCCCGTGATGTCATACAGCCAGAGGGCCACCGAGTACGCCTTGGCGACGCTCTTGACCACCACGCCATCCCGCCCGAACAGCGGGATGAGGAACGGCAGCGGGTGAACCAGGTGAGGAGCATTCGTGAGCAGGCGTTGCCGTTCGTGAAGGGCTTCATAGACCAGGCGGTAGTCACGTTGCTGTAGATAGCGCAGGCCGCCGTGGACGAGCTTGGAGGACTTGGACGAGGTGCCCGAGGCAAAATCCTCGGCCTCGACCAGGGCGGTGCGCAGGCCGCGGGCTGCGGCGTCCAGCGCCACGCCGCAGCCGGTCACGCCCCCGCCGATCACAAGTACTTCGAAGCGCTCGCTGGCCAGGCGTTCGAGAGACACCTGGCGATCGAACGGGGCGGGCGTCGGCACGGTCGACACGCTATCGACCTGCGGAGATGTACTCCGGTCCGTCCCTCCGTGGCGCTAGGTGTCGGATGCCGGGGAGGCGGCCCAGCCCTTAGGCGGTACCCGCTGCTGAGGCCGTTCTCGTAGGACTTCGTGATTCTCGGCGTCAGATCGTGCAGTAATCATCACGATTTGACGCCGAGAACGCCGTGTTCCTACCGGAACTGTGATTGTGATTACATCAAAAGTCATGCAAGCTAATGAGCGACAGAATTTCCCGCTCGGTTTCGCGGCCAGCAGGGGTCGGTGACCGCGAAGAGCCTGTCTCTCAACGGACCCACACACGTGTGTCGCAGCCGACGGGGCCCGGGCCGAGGCCGCCTCAACCCGGCTAGTGACGATGTCAACCGGAAGCCGGAAAAAGGTGCAGCGTAGAGCTGACCAGTTGGGTGCCGGCGCCTGGCCCGTGTCCGTGTCCGAGCCGATCATGGGTGTGCGATCGTTCCCCTATTGGCGCGACGATCGCACCCTTTGCCCTGGACGTGGGGTTAGCGATCAATCATCCCCACTACGCCGAACGGAACCGCGTCTGCTCCCCGAGACCGGGCCAGCTGGTTCGAAGACCTTTCGGGGTAGACAGGCTCGTTTCCGGTGCGCCACACTGGGGTGGGCCGGTCGTGGGGTTACCCGCTCCGGCCTTTTACTTTCTGCAACGGGGAACACCGAGATGAACGCAAAGAACACGAAAACTCCGACCTGGCGCCAGCGGGCGGCTTGTCGGGGCGTGGATCCCGACATCTTCTATCCGGTGTCGGACGAAGAGGCCGAGGACGCCAAAGCCATCTGCGCCCAGTGCCCGGTGCAGCAGGCCTGCCTGGAGTGGGCCCTCACGAACCGCGAGAGCGACGGCGTGTGGGGCGGGGCGACCGAACGTGAGCGACGGAGGATCATCCGCCGCCGTCGTCGTTCAGCCTGACCGGCCGAGTGGCCGCGGACGTACGCCTGGACGATCTTGGAGGCTGGCCGGGTGTCTTGGGTCGCCTGGCTCAGGGGATTGACCTGGCGGCATCCGAGGCGGGTGCTGCCCTCGCCGACATTCTGGAAGGCAACGCCACTCCCGCCCAGATTGCCGCCTTCCTGTTCGGGCTGCGCTGCAAGGGCGAGACCGTGTCGGAAATGACCGGTTTGGTGGCAGCCATGCTGGCGGCCTCGGAGCGGGTGGTGGTGGCACCGACCTTGGCCGAGCGCCTGGTTGACACCTGTGGGACGGGCGGCGACCGCAGCGGCACCATCAACGTGTCGACTATCGCGGCGTTGGTCGTGGCGGGGGCGGGGGTGCCGGTGTGCAAGCACGGGGGTCGGGCGGCCTCGTCGAAGGCCGGCTCCGCGGACGTCCTCGAGGCCCTCGGTGTGGTGATCGACCTGGGACCGGCGGAGGTGGCGCATTGCATCGAGGAGGCGGGGATCGGGTTCTGTTTTGCCCCCCGCTACCACCCGGCGATGCGGTTCGCCGGGCCCGTCCGCCGGGAGCTCGGGGTGCCAACCGCCTTCAACTTCGTGGGGCCCCTCGCCAACCCGGCTCGCGTCCGCCGGCAGGTGGTCGGTGTCGGTGATCCAAGCATGGCCGCCAAGATGGCCCGGGTGCTGGCCGCCGGCGGGGCGGTTCGGGCCCTGGTCGTGCACGGCGCCGACGGCATCGACGAACTGTCCACCACCGGTGAGTCGACCATCTACGAGTGGCGGGCGCCGGAGGGCGATGCCGAGGGCGAGGAGGCCGGGGGCCAGGAAGCGGGCGGCCAGGAAGCCGGCGGCCAGGTAGGCGGCGGCCAGGTAGGCGGCGGCCAGGAAGGCGGCGGCCAGGAAGCGGGGGGCCAGGAAGCCCGCGGCCAGGTAGCCGAGGGCCGCTCCCGGTCCGACGCGAGCGCTTCGGCGCAGATCAAGCCGGTCACCGTGGACCCGGCCGCGCTCGGCCTACCCCGATCCCGCCTGGAAGACCTGCTCGGCGGCGACGCCGCCACGAACGCCGCCTACGCCCGCCGGGTTCTGGCCGGCCAACCGGGCCCGCATCGCGACATCGTGCTCCTCAACGCCGCGGCCGGCCTGGTGGCGGCTGGGGTCAGCGAGGACCTGGCCTCCGGACTGGTGCTGGCCGCGGCATCGATCGACGGGGGTCGGGCCGAGGCTGCCCTCGACCGGCTGGTGACGATGTCGCAGGCTGAAGCCGCAGCGCGGAGCTGATCATTTAGGCGCCGGCGGCCCGGTCCGGCTGCCCGCTGGCGGCCCGGTCGGGCGCCCGCTGCCCGCCGGTGGTCCGGTCCCGCTGCCCGCCGGTGGCCCGGTCCGGCTGCCCGCCGGCGGCCCGGTCCGGCTGCCCGCTGGCGGCCCCGGTCCGGCTGCCCGCGGCGGCCCGGTCGAGCGCCCGCCGCCCGCATCGAGCGCCCAGTGCCCGCCCCGAGACAGGGTGCCCACCCCGCGGCCACAGGTGTGCGATCTTCCCCCCTATTGGCGCAAAGATCGCACCGCTGTGTTCTCACCAGGGTGGCCACCGGCCCGCTCCGCCCGGCCGGCGTCGGGGGAGGCGGCCCGGCTCGAGGTCGCCCGCTAGTCGGACCCCAGGTCCCACATGGCCTCGAGGTCGTGGCGACTGTAGGCCTGGAAGGCGATCAGGGTGCGGGTGTCGGTCACCCCGGGCAGCTGCGAGATCCCCCGGGTCACCACGTCGGCCAGTTCGTCGTGCTGGCGGACCCGTACCACCGCGACGATGTCGGCGTGGCCGGCGACCGAGTAGACCTCGGCGACTCCAGGAACCTCGGCGAGTTCGGTGGCCAGGTCCGCCACCCGGGCCGGCTCGCCGTCGATGAGGACGAAAGCGTGCACCATGGGCGCCAACGGTATCCCGCGCGCCCGGGATTGGGCTCACCGATGACAGCCGACCGGGCGCCGGTACGATCCGCGGGTGGTTGATTCCCGGACGATCCGCTTGCTCCGCCCGGCCCTCGAGCTGGCCTGGGCTGTGGCCAAGGTTGGCGGCCAGGCCCGTCCGGCCATCCCGGTACCCGGCCGACTGCGACCGCTGATGGGCTTTGCCAGGCTTCCCGACCGAGCCCTGTCGACCGTGCGGCAGGTCGTAGACGAGGATGACGACTTCCGGCTTCGGGTGGCCCAGGTAGCCGACGAGACGGCACTGGGGCGGCCGAGCTGGCTGTGGTTGGTCCGGCCCGAGGGATGGGAGGCTGACCTGGACGCACTGGGGGACGCAGCCGACGTGGCCGACGCTGAGGTCCGCGAGGAAAAAGAGGAGCGCCGAGCGCGCAAGCGGCTCGACGCCGCTGAGGCCGCGCTGGCCCGAGGCGAAGCCGAGAGGGTCCGACTCCGGCAGGTCAATGCCAAGCTGGTCGAAGAGGTCGCGGCGGAGCGCCGGGCCCGTCGCCGCGCCGAGGTCGAGCGCGAGGGTATCGAGGCCTCGCTGACCTCAGACGTGTCCGAGCTGGCTCAATTGCAAGCGACGATCGCGGACCTAGAGTCCCGGAACTCCGCCCTAGTCCAGCAGGCCCGCGCCTCAGCCGACCATCTCGCCGCTACGGGCCGGGAAAGAGATGCCGCTGGCGCGGAAATCGAGCGTCTTGGTACCGAGTTGCAGAGCGCCAGCGCGGCAGCCGCTCGGCTGACCGCGGATCGCGAGCAGACTCGGGCCGCGGTAGGGACCTTTGTGTTGCGTGCCTCTGCTGCGGCTCAGGAGCTGGGCGACATCTTGGCCGAGCTGGCCGAGGCCGTGAGCGCCGAACAGCCCGGCGCTACGACGGCCGGGGCAGGGGTCCCCCGCCCGAACCCTCCGATCGGCCTCCGAACCGGCCGCGGTCGAACTGCCGAGCTGCGGGTCCCGCCAATACGGCGCAGCCCGGTGGCCTTGCCGCCCGCCCTGTTCGACGATTCGATCGAGGCGGCCCGGTTTCTGGTGCGGGTGCAGGAGATCCTCCTGGTCGTCGACGGCTACAACGTGACGTTGTCCTCCTGGCCTGACCTCGAACTCCCCCGACAACGTCATCGCCTGGTTGATGCGCTCGCCGAACTGGTCATGCGGGCCGGAACATCCGTGCACGTGGTGTTCGATGGGGCCGATGTGGCGGGCCGATTCGGGCCGCCGGCAGCCGTCCGCCGAAAGATGCGGGTGACGTTCTCCCCGGAGACCGTGGAGGCGGACGAGGTCATCATCGACCTCGTCGGGTCGGTCGACCCATCCCAGCCGGTGGTTGTCGCTACCGACGATCGCCGGGTCAGGGACGAGGTCGGCCGGCGTGGGGCCAACGTGATCTCGGTGACGCAACTCCTGGCGGTCCTCGGGCGGGCGCCCGGCTCAGCAGCGGGGTGAGGCCGAGCCGAGGCTTGCCGGGCAAGTCGAGAATGCGTCACTGTCACATGCCCCTGAGATGATGCTCGCATGAGCAACTTGACGATCAGTTGTGACGAGTGCCGGATGCAGCACACTTCGGCGTGTGACGGCTGCGTGGTGACCTTCATCTGCGACCGGGAGCCGGATGACACCGTGGTAATCGACGTGGCCGAGGTTCGAGTGCTGCGGCTCCTTGGCCGATCAGGTCTGGTGCCCCCACTTCGCCACCAGCGCCGGGGCGAGCTCGAATGCGGATGAGTTCGGTCGGAGGTCCCCCCGTGCGGTATGTACAAACTGGTAGCTTGCGCCCAAGAGCCCGAAAGGCGGGCTCAGCGCGCCGGGGGCGCCTGTGCGACAACTCCATCTTGTCGGATTTACCTCGGATCACACAGGGCTCATCTTTGCCGCACGGCGGGGAGCCCAGGCCGGCGGCTATATCGTCAACTTGGACGAAGGCCTGCTGGAACAGATCGAGGCAGCGCGGCGGTCCCAAGCAGGTGGGGGTGGCGTAGCCCCGGCTGGCAAAGGTTCGGCAACTCGTTCTCGAGCCGAGAGCGGTCTTAGTCCGCGCGAGATACAGGTCCGACTGCGGGCGGGTCGCTCTGTCGAGGCTGTGGCCGCACAGGCCGGCGTCGACGTCGAGTGGGTTGAGCGGTTCGCGGCGCCGGTCCTTGCCGAGCAAGCTGCCGCCGCCGCCCGGGCGGGCCAACTCACGCTGCGCACGCCGCGACGCGGTGAGTCTGATCGGCCCTTGGCGGCTTCAGTTCTCCGCAACTTGGCGGACCGTGGTGTCCGTCTGGCGGACGACGAGTTCGCCAGCGGTTGGTCCGCGCTCCAGCATGCTCCCGACGAGTGGTTGATCAGCTTTCGATATCACGCCCGCGGTCGCGACATCGACGCCGAGTGGATCATGGATTCGGTAACCAGATCGCTCACCCCTCGCAACCGACATGCCACCGAACTCGGCTTCGTGGATCCCGGGCGGCGCGCTCCCCAGATCCGTGAGCTTCCGCCAACCAGGCGTACCCCCGCACCTGCGCCAACCGAGGACGTTGACCCTGAACCCGATGATGATGCACCGGCGCCGAGGGGACGGAGTTCGTCGGGTCGTCGAGCCCAGACGACGCGAGGAGTTCAAAAGTCCACGAAGGGAAGGCGCGCCGCGAAGAAGGCGCCGGCTCGGGTGACCAAAAAGGCTGCGGCGCGGGTGACGAAGAAGCGGGTGGCCAAGAGGGTGGCGCCGGCCAAGAAGGTGGCGGCAGCCAAGACGGGGGCGCCGGCCAAGAAGGCGGCGCCGGCCAAGCGGGCGGCTAAGAAGGCGGCGCCCGCCAAGAAGGCGGCCAAGCGGGTGGCGCCGGCGAAGCGGGTGGCCAAGCGGGTGGCGCCGGCCAAGCGGGTGGCCAAGAAGGTGGCGCCGGCCAAGCGGGTGGCCAAGAAGGTGGCGCCGGCCAAGACGGTGGCGCCGGCCAAGCGGGTGGTCAACAGAGCGGCACCAGCCGGTCGGGTGGGGCCGGCGGCGAAGCGGGTGGCCAAGAGGGCGGTCCCGCCGAAGGGGCCGGCGGCGAAGCGGGTGGCCGAGAGAGCGGCACCAGCCGGTCGGGTGGGGCCGGCGGCGAAGCGGGTGGCGACGAGGGCGGCGCCCACGATGAGGCCGGCGGCAAAGAGCGTCACGCAGAGAGCCGCGGCGAAGGCGGCGCCGGCAAAGAGGGCAACCACCGCGGTCGCCAAAAAGGTCGCGCAGCCGGTGACGACGAGGCCTGCCCCGCGGTCAGCGGAGCCGACGATGCCAACATCGGAACGAGCCATACCCGTAGACGTGGGCGTCGCCCCTGGGAACGGGTCGCTCGCACCGTCAGACGCGCTGCGGCTCGCACCCGCCCCCGCACCCACCCCGGCAACGGCTGCCGAGCCACGTCGCGACTGGACTGAGCCGCCGCCCACCGCTGGATCGACCGGCGCTCAGGCCCTCACCCGGGACGAGCCGCGGCCCGCCGGCGGACCCGCCGGCGGACCAGCCGCCGCACAGGCCCTGACCCCGGGCGAGCATCGAGCCGCCGGCGACTCGGTGGATACCCCGGCGATCAGGAGGGATCGCCCGCTGCGCGCCTATGGCGACGGGCGTCCGCCGTTGCGCTCGACGGAAGAAGCACGCGCCCTCGCCGCTCGTCGTCAGCTCGAGCGGCCACTCGACCGGCAGCCCGGGCGATTGCCGCGGCCGCTGCGGGCCCGTCGTCTGAGCGAGCGCCCCCCGAAGTCAGCCCAAGCTGCAACGCCGGCCCAAGCTGCAACGCCGACCCAAGCCGCCACCCCAGCCCCAGCGCCGGCGCCGGCCCCAGCCCCAGCGCGGGACCTGGGCGCAACCTCCGCCCCCGCCCCCGCCCCCGCGTCAGCCGCGGCGCCGGCCCTTGCCGCAACCCCGGCGCCCGCCTCAGCCTCATCCCCTGCGCCGGCTACCGGCTGGGGCCCAGCTCTAGTCGAGAACGCAGCCCGGCCGCGGCCCATGCTGGGACCCGAGCCTGGTCCTCCGCCGACAATCCATGCCATCCGAGCCACGGAATATCTCCGGCGAATCGCATCCACGCCTGGCGGGGTTGTGGGCCTGGGCGCCCCACTCACCCGGGCCCGCGGCGACTTCCGCGACGAGAGCGGAGCACCCAGGGCCGGGTTCTAAGTTGACCCCAACCGGTCGCCTGGCGGATGAGGTGCGCCGGATTGGGCGACAGGCGGGCCTGGACGCCGTCGGGATATGCGATGCTCGTCCTTTCGACGACACCAAGCGAGAGTTGCAGGAGCGCAAAGCGCGGGGGTGGTCGGCGGGCATGCAGTTCACCTACCGAAACCCCGACCGATCCACCAATCCGCAGGCCACCCTCTCTGGGGCGGCGGCCCTCGTGGTCGGGGCCCGCCGCTACGACCGGCGCAACGACCGTGGGCAACCCCATCCGTCGAGCCCGCCAGCCGAGCCTCGCCCCCAAGGCCGAGTCGCCATGTACTCATGGGTGGACCAGTACGGCCCGTTGCGGGCGGCCCTGGGGATGGTGGCCGAGCATCTAGTACGAGAGGGTTGGCAGGCGCGCGTGCTGGTCGACGACAACGCGCTGGTAGACAGAGCTGCGGCCGTTCGGGCCGGGATCGGCTGGTACGGGAAGAACACCAACGTCCTGCTTCCCGGTTCTGGATCCTGGTTCGTGCTCGGGTCGGTTGTCACCGACGCCGCCCTAGCCGGCAGGCTGCCGGTCCTGGCGCCGGTGGCGAATGGGTGCGGTCCCTGCCCGCGCTGCCTCGCAGCCTGCCCTACCGGTGCGCTCGTCGATGCCGGCAAGCTGGACGCCCGGCGCTGTCTGGCTTGGTTGCTGCAGGCTCCGGGCGTGTTCCCGCATGACTACCGGGAAGCGCTCGGCGACCGCTTGTATGGGTGCGACGACTGCCAGGCCGTCTGTCCGATCAACCAGCAGTCCGCCCGCCACGACCCCCCGCCACCGGCCGAACCCGAAGCGCAGCCATCGGTCGACATCGTGGACCTGTTGGCCGAAGACGACGAGCACCTGATGGCCCTGGTGGGACGCTGGTACATCCCCGGAAGAGAAGCACGATACGTCCGGCGCAACGCCTTAATAGTGTTGGGCAATACTGCAAACTCAGCCGATCCCGCGGTGACAAGAACCCTGGTCCGGGCCCTCGCGGACCGCGATCCGGTCGTGCGGTCCCACGCCGTGTGGGCCGCGGCCCGCCTCGGCCGGCGGGACCTGCTGCGCGCCATTCAGGGCGATCCCGACCCGCTGGTGGTCGCGGAACTGGCTCTCGCCGGCGAGCCGGCGCCCGGAGGGGGCCCGACGTGACCAAGCATCTTCTGGTCACCAACGACTTTCCCCCCAAGATCGGCGGGATTCAGTCCTACCTGTGGGAGCTGTGGCGGCGGTTACCGCCGGAGGACGTGACGGTGCTCACCACCCCGCATGTCGATGCCGACCTCTTCGACCGAGACCAAGGGTTCCGGATTGAACGGACCCGAGAGCCGGTCCTCCTGCCCACCCCGGTCCTAGCCCGCAGGGTGCGCCACCTGGCTGCCGAGGTCGGGGCGGAGGCCGTGGTCCTCGACCCGGCCGTCCCGCTGGGCTTGATCGGCGCCGGCCTGCGCCTGCCCTACGCGGTGCTGCTGCATGGCTCCGAGGTCACCATCCCGGGCCGCCTACCCGGTACCAGATCCCTGCTGGCTCGGGTGCTGGCCCAGGCGTCGCTGCTCATCGCCGCCGGCGGTTACCCCGAAGCCGAGGCTCGCCGGGTGACCGACGCGCTCCCCCCGATCGTCCAGATCCCTCCGGGCGTGGACACCGCTCGATTCACCCCGTTGGCGCCGATAGAACGAGCCAGCACCCGGGCCCGTTTGGGCCTGCCGGCGACCGGACCACTGGTACTGAGCATCAGCCGGCTCGTCCCCCGGAAGGGAATGGACACCCTGATCGAGGCCGGCGCCCGCCTGTCCACATCCGGGCGGCATCCGCAGCTCACGGTCGCCATTGCGGGCCAGGGACGCGACCGGGCCCGCCTCGACCGACTCATCAACAAGACCGGCGCGCCGGCTCGGCTCCTCGGGCGGATTCCGTCCCCGGACCTCCCCGCCCTGTACGCCTGCGCCGACGTGTTCGCGCTGTCCTGCCGGTCCCGGTGGGGCGGCCTGGAGCAGGAGGGCTTCGGGATCGTGTTCCTCGAGGCGGCCGCGGCTGGAATCCCGTCCGTGGCCGGCGACAGCGGCGGCTCGGCCGAGGCGGTGATCGACGGGGAGACTGGTCTGGTGCTGAAAGATCCGTCGGATCCGACGGCGTTGGCTGAGGCCATCGGGCAGCTGTTGTCCGACCCGGCGAGGGCCAGCCGCCAGGGTCAGGCCGCCCGCCACCGGGCCGAAACCGACTTCTCCTACGACGTTCTCGCCCACCACCTCGGCAACGCCATCGAGCGGTTGGGAGTGCCGGCGACGTCCTGAGGTTTTACGCCAGGTGGGTCCCGACGACTACGGTCCTGGCCGGACATCCTCGCTATTCGGAAGGGAGGTTCGCGGGACGTGGAGGAGCAGGTCACCGAGCGGATGATCATCCGGGGGACGCCGGAGCATTGCTACCGGGTATTGACGGCGTTCGAGGCGTACCCAGAATGGGCCGCGGACATCAAGTCCGTGTCGATCGACGAGCGCGACGCCGACGGCCGGGCCGCCCAGGTCACCTTCCGGGCCGCCGCGTTCGGGCGCAGCACGTCCTACACGCTGCGCTACGACTACAGCGGAGCTCCCGGTGAGCTGTCGTGGATCCAGACCAATGGTGATCTGACCCGACGGCTGGACGGATCCTACGAGTTGATCCCATCCGGCGACGGCGGGACCGAGATCGCCTATCGCCTGGTGGTAGACCTCAAGGTGCCGCTGCCGGGATTCGTAAAACGGCGGGCGGAGGGACGCATCATGGGGACGGCGCTCAAGGAGCTCAAGGTCCGGGTCGAGGGCCCGGGGTAGGGTTGCGCCATGTCCATCTACGACCTCGATATCGCCGCCCTTGACGGCTCGTCTTTCGATCTGTCCGCCCTCGAGGGCCAGGAGGTGCTGGTCGTCAACGTGGCCTCCAAATGCGGCCTGACACCCCAGTACACCGGCCTGGAAGAGCTGCAGAAGCGCTACGCCGGCCAAGGGTTCACCGTGCTCGGCGTGCCCTGCAACCAGTTCGGCGCCCAGGAGCCGGGTAGCCCGGAGGAGATCCAGACCTTCTGCTCGACGACCTACGGCGTCACCTTCCCGATGACCGAGAAGGTCGATGTCAATGGAGACGGTCGACACCCGCTGTACCAACTGTTGACGGCAACCCCCGATGCCGAGGGCCAAGCCGGCGACATCCAGTGGAATTTCGAGAAATTCCTGGTCTCTCCGGCCGGCGAGATCGTCAACAGGTTCCGGCCGCTCGTGGAGCCGGCTGCTGACGAGGTGATCGAGGCCATCGAGGCCCACCTCCCGTAACGGGGCGCGCCGGGCGGGGTTGTGCCGATCGAGATCAGCGATGGCGGCGACCGCCGCGTCGAGTTGTACTGCGGGCTGCGCGACGCTGCCTGGCGGCGGCACGTGGAGGGCGGGCAAGGGGTCTTCGTGGTCGAAGGGGCGCGGTCCGTGCGCCAGTTGCTGGACTCGCCGTGGCCGCTGCGGTCCGTGCTGTTGCGACCGGAGCGGGTTGCGGCGCTCTCAGACGTAGTGGAGGTCGCCGAGCGGTCCGGGGTGCCGGTGTACGTCGCCGGTCAAGCGGTCTTCGACCGGATCGCCGGCTTTCCAGTCCACCGCGGGGTGCTTGCCATGGCCGAGCGCCGGCCCGAACCCGATCCGGCCGCCCTGCTGGCCAGCGTCGAGGTGGCCGTGATCGTCGAAGGCGTCAACGACCACGAGAACCTGGGCTCCATCTTCCGCGCCGCCGCCGCCTTCGGGGCCGGCGCCGTGTTGCTTGACCCGACGTGTTGCGATCCCCTGTATCGGCGGTCAGTGCGGGTGTCCGTCGGCCACGTGCTGCGGGTGCCCTTCGCCCGGCTCACCCCGTGGCCCTCCGCGCTGGAAGCCTTGGCTGCCGGCGGGTTGGCGGTGGTCGCCCTCGACCCGTCCGCCACCGACACCATCGGGTCGGTGCCCGCCCGCCGGCCGGTGGCGCTGCTCGCGGGCGCCGAGGGGCCGGGGCTCAGCGACGCGGCCCGGGCGGTCGCGACCCACCGGGCTCGCATCCCCATGGTCACCGGCGTGGACTCGCTCAACGTGGCCACCGCGGCGGCGATCGCCCTCTACCAGCTCACCGTTTTGGCGAATAGTGATCACTAGTAGACCGTATGCGACACATTTGTGAACAGTATTCGGATCGGATCCCGGCCCTCGCAGGGGCTTAGGGTGTCAGCGTGAGCGAGTTCAACTTCCAAGGGGCTGTCGCGGTGGTGACAGGCGGGGCCGGCGGCATCGGTCGAGCCCTGGCGGCCCGCCTTACCGCCGAGGGATCACGCGTCGCGATCGTCGACCTGGATAGGGCGTCGGCGGAGGAGGCGGCCGCGGCCTTGCCGGGCGCCATCGGTCTGGCCGCCGACGTGGGTGACCCGGTCGCGGTCCGGGCCATGGTCGCCGCGGTGGAGTCCGAGTTGGGCCCGATTGACATCTACTGCTCCAACGCCGGCGTCGCCACGGGAGGGGCGCTCGGCGACGACGAGGCGTGGGACCTGAGCTGGCGGGTCCACGGCCTGGCCCACATCTACGCCGCCCGAGAAGTGTTGCCCGGCATGCAGGCCCGCGGCTCGGGGGCCCTGGTGATCACCGCGTCGGCGGCGGGGCTGCTGATGATGATGCAATCCGCGCCCTACACCGTGACCAAGCACGCGTCGGTATCGATCGCAGAATGGTTGTCGGTCAACTACGGGGGGCAGGGGGTGCAGGTCCACTGCCTGTGTCCTCAGGGGGTACGGACTCCGATGGTCACGAGCGACCCGCGGGGCGAGTCAGAAGTGGCGTCGAGCGGCCGGATCATCGAACCGTCGGAGGTGGCGGACGCCGTGGTGGCGGCGGTCCGGGCCAACCAGTTTTTGGTGCTGCCGCACCCGGAGGTCCACGGTTACGAGCAATTCAAGGTCGAGGACAGGGACCGCTGGCTGGCCGGCATGCGCCGGCTGCTGGCCCGGATCGCCGGCTAGATGCATCCGGCTGATCCGCCTGGCGGGGTCGTCGGAATCGACGTCGGAGGGACCAAGCTGCTCGCCATCCGTCTCGACTCGGGCGGGGGAGTGACGGCCGATCCCCTCCAGGCCAGTCCCAAGGACGGGCCTGGTGTCGTCGAAGAGGTGGTCGCGGCCGCCCGGCGGCTGTGCGGGCCTGACGCGATCGGCGCGGTGGGGTTGGGGATCCCGGGATTAGTGGATGGGAGCGGGCGGGTGCGGTTCGCTCCCAACCTGCAGGGGTTGGTGGGTACGCCGTTGACCGACGCGGTACGCGAGGCCCTCCCCGGTTGGGCGGTCTGGGTTGGCAACGACGCCACCGCGGCGTGCTGGGCGGAACGCGAACGCGGCGCAGCCCGAGGCGCAGACGAGGTGCTCATGGTCACGCTCGGAACCGGAATCGGTGGAGGGATCATCTCCAACGGCCGGCTCTTCGAGGGGTCGAACCGGTATGCGGGCGAGTTCGGCCACATGGTCGTCGACCCGCACGGGCCCCGATGCCCGTGCGGGAAGCGGGGTTGCTGGGAGCGGTTCGCGTCGGGTAGCGGGTTGGGGTGGCTGGGTCGTGAGATGGCCATCGCCGGCGAGGCGTCGCGTCTGGTGGCGCTGGCGGGCGGCGACCCAGAGGCGGTTCGAGGGGAGCATGTCACCACGGCCGCGGCGGAAGGTGACGGGCCGGCTGCCGAGATCATGACCCGGTTTGCTTGGTGGGTCGCGCTGGGTCTCGCCAACCTGGCCAACGCCTTGGATCCCGAGCTCATCGTGGTGGGAGGGGGTCTGATCGCGGCGGGCGAGGTGCTGATGGAACCCACCCGGCGGGCCTTTTACGAACTGGTCGCGGCGCCGGCCCTGCGGACCAACGTCCGTATCGTGGCTGCCGTCCTCGGATCGCAGGCCGGGGCCATTGGCGCCGGCCTGTTGGCCGCCCGGCCGTAAGTGCCCACCGCAAAACGACCTGGACGAAAAGAGACGGCGGCAGCGACAGCAGTTTGACAAAGGAGTCGCTTGCACTAACCGAATCGTGGGCTTTCAGCCGGTTTTGCGGCGGGCGCTAATCATCATCGAGCGCTCGAGCCCCGTCCGGTAACCTCGCCTCGTGGAGTTCCGCAGGATCAACGGGCTACCGCCCTACGTGTTCGCGATCATCAATGAGCTGCGCGACGAAGCCCGCCACTCCGGTCGGGACGTGATCGACATGGGCTTCGGCAACCCGGACATCCCGAGCCCCGCCATCGCCGTCGAGAAGCTGGCTGAGGCGGCTCGCAATCCACGCAACCACCGGTACTCGGCGTCAAGAGGCATTCCGAAGCTGCGGCTGGCCATTGCCAACCTGTACCTGCGCCGCTTCGGGGTGGACATCGATCCCGACACGGAAGTGGTGACCACCATCGGGGCCAAGGAGGGGCTGTCCCACTTGATGTGGACGCTGGTCGGCCCGGGCGACACCGCGCTGGTGCCGACCCCGAGCTACCCGATCCACATCTATGCCCCCCTTTTTGCAGGAGCAGATGTCCAGCAGGTAAGGCTCGGACCCGACCAGGATTTCTTCGGCAATCTGATGGAGAGTTGGGAGTCGACCTGGCCGCGGCCCCGGGTGATCGTCTTTTCGTTTCCGCATAACCCCACCACCGAATGCGTGGATCTGGCGTGGATGCAGCGCCTGGTGGATTTCGCTCGGGAGCACGAGGTGATCCTGGTACACGATTTCGCCTATTCCGACACCGCCTTCGACGGATATCAGCCGCCGTCAGTCCTGCAGGTGCCCGGCGCCAAGGACGTGGCTGTCGAGCTGTACACGCTCACCAAGAGCTTCTCCATGGCGGGCTGGCGGGTGGCGTTCCTGGTGGGCAACGCCGAGATCGTGGCCGCCCTTACCAAGCTAAAGAGCTACCTGGACTACGGGACGTTCCAGCCCATCCAGATCGCCTCTATCGTTGCCCTCAACGAGGCGCCGGACTATCCCAAGGAAGTCAACGAGATCTACCGGTTGCGCCGCAACGCCCTCTGCGAAGGGCTCAATCGGATCGGGTGGCACGTGGAGCCGCCGAAGGGCACCATGTTTGTCTGGGCCCCCATGCCCGAGCCGTATGTCGAAATGGGATCGCTGGAATTCTCCAAATACCTCGTCACCGACGCCGAGGTGGCGACCTCCCCCGGGATCGGGTTCGGGAAGGGTGGCGAGGGTTTCGTGCGCTTCGCCCTGATCGAAAATGAGCAGCGAATCCACCAGGCTGTCCGCAATCTGCGCCGGGCCCTGACCAAGCTGGGCTGACTTTCGGCACGCCGGGCCCGGAACGCGTAGGTTTCGTCGCATGGCCTACTGGGTGCTCAAGATCGTCCTGACGCCGGTGATCCGGCTGCTCTTCCATGTTCGATCCGAGGGCACCCAGAACGTGCCCCGGAAGGGCCCTGTCATCCTGGCGTCCAACCACCAGTCGTTCATCGACAGCGTCTTCCTTCCGCTGGTGGTCCGCCGGCGGGTGACCTTCGTGGCCAAGGCGGAGTACTTCGAGTCCTGGAAGACCGCCTGGTTCTTCCGGGCGGTGGGCATGATCCCGCTCAAGCGGGGCGGGGGGCCGGCGTCGGCCCGGGCTTTGGCCGCGGCCAAAGAGGTGCTGGACTCCGGCGGCGTGCTCGGTATCTACCCCGAAGGGACCCGCTCACTGGACGGTCGTTTGTACAAGGGGCACACCGGCGTGGCCCGGTTGTCGATCCAGTGCAGTGCGCCCGTCGTGCCGGTGGCGCAGTTCGGCACCGCCGAAGTGCAGCCCATCGGCGCCACGCGGCTCAAGCTGTTTTGCCGGGTCAAAGTCAAGATGGGCAAGCCGCTGCGCTGGGAGTCGGCGGATGAGCGCGACTCCGGCGCGCTGCGGAAGTTCACCGATGAGATCATGGCCGCCATTGCCTCGTTGTCCGGCCAGGAGGTCGTACCGAACTACGCCAAGCGGGACAAGGGTCGATTGTCGGCACCGGGCTCAGAGGCGGACCCGCTCCCGCCCGAGGGGCCCGATGGGACACGCGGGTCGGATGGGCGGGATCCCGGGATGCGCCGAACGCGCCCGTCGGGGCGGCGGCGAGTTCCGTAGAGGCGTAACGGCTCGTGCCTGCTGGGGAGGCGTAACGGCGCGGACGCTAGCCGGTAACAACCGGTTTACATGGCGCCGCTAGCGTGACGGGGTGTGCCGTCCTACATCCTGCGAGTCTGGGTGCCCGACCGGCCCGGTGCGCTCGGATCTGTCGCGAGCCGGATCGGGGCGGTGCGCGGCGATCTGGTCGGGATTGACATCCTGGAGCGCGGCGGCGGCCGGGCCATCGACGAGCTAGTGGTCGAGCTACCCGACGAGTCGCTCGTGGACCTGCTGATCTCGGAGGTGTCGCAGGTAGACGGGGTGGACGTCGAGGACGTGCGGATGGCGCCTGAGGCGGCCACCGATCCGCGCCTCGACGCCCTCGAGACGGCCGCGTCCTTGGTCGCCCACGCCGAGGTCGGTTCCCTTCTCGACGCCCTGGCTCGGCGCAGCCTGCTGGATTTCCAGTCGGATTGGGTTGCGGTCGTGGACCTGGATTCGTCGAGCCCGGTGGTCACCGTCGGGTCCACTCCCGAGCCGACCTGGCTGGGTGCCTTCGTGACGGGTAGCCGGTCGTCGGGGACCTCCGTCGCTGAGTCCGGCCCGGACGATGTGGCCTGGGCCGACATGGATGCTGCTGGCCTGGTGGTGGTACTCGGGCGCAAGGGCCGCCCCTTCCGCGCCCGCGAACGGCGCCAGCTGACCGCCCTCGCCCGCATCGTCGACCATCGTTGGGCCGAGCTGCATACCAGAGCGGGGCGGCTGGCCCATCCGAGCGCCCTGTCTTTTTGACGGCCCTGCGAACCCTGCCGGCCCGGCGCCGGCCCGGCGGCGGCCGCCGGCCCCTGCCGATCAGGCGAGCGGGACGGACTGGGGGAAGCGGAAGGCGTCATCGGGATCCCACGCTCGCTTGACCTGCTCGAGGCGCGCCAGGTTGGAGCTGTAATAGGCGTTAGCCCAATCGGCCAGGTACGGGTCGATGTAGTTCTGATAAGCCTCGTCGCTCATGTAGGGCCGCAGCGAGTCGTACCAGCTGTCGAGCCAGGCTTGGCTGGCGGTCAGCTGGGCCGCCGGTGTACCGGGGTCGAAGGGAACGTTGTATTGCACCGACGCCAGCGCGTTTCGGTGCACGAAGGCGGTCGCGCTGGCGGGAACCCGGTTGATGGCTCCGCCGTAGGCGTCGAAGCCGGCCGCGCCCTGGGCGCCATCCGACTGGCGGGCTTGGACGCCGGCCACGATGGCCTGCACAGCCGCATCGCTGAGGGGGGCGTCGACATAGCTGGACTTCGCCAGGCTGGGCTGGCGGCTGAGGGCGCCACTCGGTGTCTGCGTCGGGAGATGGCAGGCTGCCTGACTGAAGTTGGCACAGCCGCCCTCGACGTACATGGCATGCGAGAACGGCACTGTCTCCACGAACCTCGACGACGGTTGGGTGCCCACCGCCGCCACGAGCTGGTCGACGAGTGGATTGGCAACGCCGGGAGCGCCCACCCATACCACCCCGACACTGAGGTTTGGCGCGGCCGCGGTCGGGTTGGCTTCCAACAGGCAGTTCGACCAGAGCTGGTCGGGCGCGGCCGGCGCCCAACCCAACCAGGCGGGGAGCACCTCGGCGGCGGCGGGCCATGGCCAGCTGAGGAAATAGAGGGTCAGCGGGCTGGTGGCGAAGGTGGCGAACGTGAAACTGGTGGCGATACCGAAGTTGCCCCCGCCCCCGCCGCGACACGCCCAGTAGAGATCGGGGTTGGTGGCGGCGTCCGCCGTCACCACCTCGCTGTCCGCGGTGACGACGCGCAGTGACGTGAGGGCGTCGCAGGTGAGGCCGTAGGACCGGTCGACTACCCCGACACCGCCCCCAAGGGTCAGACCGGCGATGCCGACCGTCGGGCAGGATCCGGCTGGGATCGAAACTCCGGTGCCGTTGAGGGTGGTGTAGACGTCGATGAGGCGGGCGCCGGCCCCGATGGTGGCGGCCCCCGATGACGTGGTGACCGCGGCCATGCCGGTGACATCGATGACCAGTCCGGTGGAGGTGGAGTAACCGGCGTAACTGTGTCCCCCGCTCCGAGCCGCAAACGGCAGAGCGTACTGGCGGGCAAAGCCGACGCAGCGCTGCACGTCAGCTTCCGAGGTGCAGTACGCGATGGCCGCCGGACGAACCGAGTCGAAGCGGGAGTCGTACAACTGCAGATCGGTCAGATATCCCGGATCCGCAGGGAGTACCAGCCGGCCGGTCAGGGAGCGGCCCAGAGCAGACCAGGCGGTGGCGGTGAGGGCCGTGCTCGGCGGCCCCGTCGTGGAGGTGCCAGTGGTCGCGGACGTAGGAGGGGTCGTCACCGAGCCAGCTGTGGGTACGGAGGAGCCGGGCGGCCGAGAGGACGAGCACGCGGCCAGGCCGAGGGTGGCGGCCGCGGCTGCGGCGGCTGCGCCGGCCCCGAGTCGGAGCACCTCCCGGCGGTCCAGGAGACGGGGCGCAGACGTTACGGAGTCAGAGTCCGAAGCTGGCGTGGCGAAGCCGTTCGACGGAGAGCTCATCGCCCGCGTAGTCGATGCTGGCGTGGGAGCCGCGACCGAACACCAGGAGGGTCAGCTCACTGGGCTTACCGCGAAGGGTGACGACGGCCGGGCCCCGCTTGAGGGTGGCGTCGCCGAAGCCGGGTGCTACGACCGCCAGGCCGGTCGGAGCCCGGCGGGCAAGCACGCGGCCCATCAGGCGCAGCCGACCCCAGAGAGCTGCCTCCTCGGCGGGATCAAGGGAGCGAGGCTTCCAAGCCGTGGCGCCGGCTCGGCGCACGTCCTCGTGGTGCACGAAGTACTCGACGGAGTTGATCTGCTCGTCGGCGAGCCGCATCGCCGCCGGCGGCCCGGATCGCACCCGGGCCACTAGGTCCTCCCAGCTGCTCCCGTCGCGGGTGGCCCGCAGAACGTTGTTGGTGTGGCCGGCGAACCAGGGGATCAGAGCTCCTGGCATGGCGTCGGGACGGCGTTCCCTGATCACCAGATGAGCTGCCAGATCAGCGGTAGCCCATCCCTCGCACAGGGTGGGGGCACCCGGACCCACCTGGAGGAACACGTCGCAGAGCGCCTGGCGTTCTTGTTGGGCGAAGTTCGTCACCGGCTGGATCCTACGTCGGACGCTCGCGGTCGCTGGTCAGGCTTCCTGGCCACGAGGGCGCAGGCCGGCCGCTCGGTACACGGCGTCGATCACCAGCATGTTGTGGATCGAGTCCGAAGGCGGGGTCAGCGTCGGGACGCCCTCGGCGACGGCCGCGCAGAACCCCTCCAGCTGGTAGTCGTAGGTGTGCCGGCGGGGGAAGTGCTCGACCCGTGTCCGGCCGCCGACCGTCGTGGACAACCGGTGCCACAGGTGAGGTCCCAGGGGGTTGACGATGACCAGACGACCGTCGTCCCCCCAGACCCGAGCCGTGATGCGCAACAGCGAAGAGGACCACATTGAGGCAGTGATCCGCCCGACGTGGCCGGCCGGGAACCGCAGCTCTGCGGTCATCGCCCGGTCGATCTGGTCCGAATGGAGCTTGGCGGACGCGCTGGCGACGGTGGGCTCCTCGCCGCCGAGGGTCCGCGCCATGTGGATGGCGTAGCAGCCCGCGTCCATGGTGGCCCCACCGGCGAGGTCCAGCTGGTAGCGAATGTCCGAGAAGCGGGGGAGTGGGAAGCAGAGCGCCGTCTCGACCCGGCGCAACTTGCCCAGCTCGCCGCTGTGCACGATCTCCAGTGCCCGTAGGAAGAGTGGGTGGTAGCGGTAGTGGAAGGCCTCCATGACGACCAGGCCGGATTGCTCGGCGGCCGTGGCTACCCGCTCGGCCTCGACGGCGTTGGCCGTGAAGGGCTTCTCGCAGAGCACGTGCTTGCCGGCTGCGATCGCCTTGAGTGTCCACTCGGCGTGCAAGCCGTTGGGCAGCGGGTTGTAGATGGCGTCGACCTCTGGGTCGTCCAATAGAGCCTGGTAGCTCGCCGCCACCCTGGGAACATCTTGCTTGCGGGCGAACACGGCGGCCTTCTCGGGGTCGCGCGCCGCCACCGTGACGACCGACGCTTCGGGGTTGTTGGCGGCCGGCCGGATCACTGCGGCCGGGGCGATCCGGGCCGCGCCGAGGATGCCGATGCGGAGGGGAGTCATGGTTGGACCCACTCTTTAGCCCGCTCGACTGCCCGGCGCCACCCCTGGTAGGCGCTGTCGACTGCGGCGTGGTCCGCCGCCGGCGTGAAGATCGCGTCGTGCGCCCAACGATCCGAGATCTCCGCGAGCGACCCCCACACCCCCTCAGCCAACCCCGCCAGCAGAGCGGCGCCGAGGGCGGTGGTCTCGCTCACGGCAGCCCGCACGACGGGCACGCCGAGCAAGTCGGCCTGGAAACCGAGCAGCGCGTCCATGACCGATGCGCCCCCGTCGACGCGGAGTTCGGCGAGCGCCTGGCCGGACGCCGCTTGCATGGCGTCGACGACGTCGCGTGTCTGGAATGCCATGGCTTCCACTACGGCCCGGGCCAGTTGAGCCCGCCCGACCCCGCGGGTCAACCCCACCAGGGCGCCGCGGGCGTGCGGGTCCCAATAAGGGCTGCCCAGGCCGGTGAGTGCCGGTACCAGGTAGGCACCGCCGGTGTCGTCGACCGAGGCGGCTAGCGGCCCGATCTCCGCCGCGGCGCCGATGAGGCCCAACTGATCGCGGAGCCACTGGACGGCGGCGCCGGTCACGAAGATGGCTCCTTCGAGGGCGTAGGCCACCTCGGCCGGGTGCTCGAGCGACCAGGCCACGGTCGTGAGCAGGCCGGGGACAGGATCGGGACAACGGTCGCCCACGTTCATGAGGACGAAGCTCCCGGTGCCGTAAGTGTTCTTGGTCATGCCTGGCGCGAAGCACGCCTGCCCGAAGAGAGCGGCCTGCTGATCTCCCGCCACCCCACTGATCGGGACTCCGGCGGGCAGCCCGGCCACGACATCGGCGGCTGTCGTCCCCAGACGGCCGCTGGAGGGACCCACCTCCGGCAGGATCGAGGTCGGCACGCCGAAGACATCGGCCAGCTCGGGGTCCCATTCCAGGCGGCGGATGTCGAAGAGCAGGGTGCGGGATGCGTTGCTGGGATCGGTGGCGTGGACCGCACCGCCCGTGAGCCGCCACAGCAGCCAACTGTCGACGGTGCCGAACGCCACACTTGGACCGGGCGTGATGCCCCCCTCGGAAAACAGCCAGGCCAGCTTGGTGGCGGAGAAGTACGGGTCGAGCACCAGGCCGGTGCGGGTCCGCACCAGCTCCAGGTGGCCGGCGGCCTCGAGCGACTCGCAGAGGGGGGCGCCTCGTCGGTCCTGCCACACGATGGCCCGATGGAGAGCCTGACCGGTACCGCGGTCCCACAGCACCACGGTCTCGCGCTGGTTGGTGATCCCGATCGCCGCCACCGGCTGATCCAGGGTGGCCAGCAGATCCGCCAAGGTGGCGGAGACGGCCGTCCAGATCTCCTCGGCGTCGTGCTCAACCCACCCGGGGCGGGAAAAGTACTGGGGAAACTCCCGGTAGCGGGCCCCGATCGGCAGACCTTCCGGGCTGACGGCCATGGCCCGAACCCCTGTCGTGCCCGCGTCGAGGGCGATTAGCACGGCCATGGACGCCAGACGATATCGGGCCGGGACGGCCGGCGGGCTGTACCCTGATCAACCCAGCTGGCCGCCCTGAGACAAAAAAATTCCCCGGCGCGGCCCCCTGTCGAAGGGGCGGGGACGAGAGGGCCGGCGCCAGGGTTTATGACCGCCGAGGGGGCAGCTTCGGCGGCTCTGAATTGAATGTACCCACGAGGCCTCGGTTTTCAACACGCTCTTCACACATTTTTTTCCTAGCGCACATATCTGAGGGCCGCCTGTGGATAAGTACCCGGATCCGGGAGGTAAATCCACAGCTTCTGCCTCTGTCGATCCACCGGTGCCGGGCTCTACGGTGGCTTCGGACCGGTGGTCGTAGCTCACAGCATGCAAAGTGCAAACCTTCGCGAGCAGCGGCTGACCAGCACTTTTTCATGCCGAAGACGATTGACACCAGTGGAACTACGGTGATGTAATTCATTCCTCATGTTGTGGCGTCGGGCGGTCCAGAGGACCGGGGACCACAACCGGTTGTGGTAACTACCAAGAATCTTCAGGAGGTACGACGAATGGCTATCGCCCCAGACCGGATCGGCATTGGCATCCACCGGCAGTTCACCACCCCGGGCCAGGATCCCTACGACACGGTCGAGTGGGAGCGCCGAGACGCCCGGATCGCCAACTACGCGACTGGGGCGGTGGCCTTCGAGCAGCTCGGCGTGGAGGTACCTGCCGGCTGGAGCTTCAACGCCACCAACATCCTGGCTCAGAAGTACTTCCGGGGCACCCTGGACTCCTCCGAGCGGGAGTGGTCGCTCAAGCAGGTCGCCGACCGGGTGGTGGACACCATCACCCGCTGGGGGCAGAAGGACGGGTACTTCGTCGACGACGAGGAGGCCGAGACCTTCCGAGCTGAGCTCAAGTACGCGATCATCCACCAGAAGGCGGCGTTCAACTCGCCGGTGTGGTTCAACATCGGTGTCGAGGGGGTACCTCAGCAAGCGTCCGCGTGTTTCATCCTCGCCGTCGACGACTCGATGGACTCGATCCTCAACTGGTACACGGAGGAGGGGACCATCTTTAAGGGTGGTTCCGGCGCCGGCGTCAACCTGTCGAAGATCCGTTCCTCACAGGAAGGCCTGCGGGGTGGTGGCACGGCGTCGGGTCCGGTCAGCTTCATGCGGGGCGCCGACGCGTCGGCAGGGACGATCAAGAGCGGGGGCAAGACCCGGAGAGCTGCCAAGATGGTCATCCTCGACGTCGGCCATCCTGATATCGAGGACTTCATCTGGTGCAAGGCCATCGAGGAGCGCAAGGCCCGCGCCCTGCGGGACGCCGGCTTCGACATGGACCTCGACGGTAAGGACAGTCACTCGCTCCAGTACCAGAACGCCAACAACTCGGTCCGGGTGACCGACGAGTTCATGCAGGCGGTGCTCGATGACGCCGACTGGCATCTGCGCGCCATCACCACCGGCGAGGTGGTCCAGACGATCCGAGCCCGGGATCTGTTCCGCCAGATCGCCAAGGCCACGTGGGAGTGCGCAGACCCGGGTATGCAGTTCGACACCACCATCAACCGGTGGCACACCGCGCCCAACACCGACCGCATCAACGGGAGCAATCCTTGCTTCACCGGAGATGCGCTAGTACATACCGACAAGGGACTTGTGGCATTTAGGGAGCTCTTTGCTCGCGCCAACCTGGGGGAAACCTTCGCCGTATACACCCATGACATCACCAGCCAGGAGTCACCATCGCAGCGGCTTGAGCTGACACGTCCTGACGCTTTCATGATCACTGGGTTCAACGAGATTGTCCGGCTTCGCTTCGACAACGGAATGGAAGTGCGATGCACCCCCGGCCACGGCATCTTCACTACGAACCGCGGATACGTAGAAGCCCGTGATTTGACGCCGGAAGATGATGTAAAGATCCTGGACCTGCCGGCTCCAGCGGTGAGCGCAGAGTGGTCCCTACCGGTATCGGTCGACGTAGATGATTATCGAAAGAAGGGAGACCATCGTCGCCCGCTATGCCTTCCGGAGAAGTGGACCCCCGAACTAGGCCACTATCTCGGATGGCTCGTCGGGGATGGGTCCGTAGCTGCGAATGGGACGATCAGCGCTATCTACGGAACCGAGGAGGAACAGCGCGACATCCTTCCTAGACACAGCCGGCTGGTGACTGAGATCAACGGCGGTTTTACCCCCAGACCTAGTCGTCAACCGAATGGGACGGTTCAGCAGCGCCTTAGCCGGCGCGCCCTGACAGCGTTCTTTGAATCGCTCGGCCTCTCAGCTGTCAAGGGACCAGAGAAGCGCGTACCTGCTTCGATCCTGCAGGCACCCGAACCAGTAGTGGCGGCGTTCCTTCAAGGACTCTTCGACGCCGATGGTTGCGTTCGGCGTGATGACTCCAAAGGCAGCTACGTGGGGCTCGGATCTACGTCCCGCTGTCTACTTATCGATGTCCAGCGCCTCCTCTCCACCTTTGGAATCAACTCGAGGATCTATGCAGGACGGTCGGGCCAGCGGTCGTCCTTCGAGTACACGCGTCGGGATGGGGTCTCTGTCACATACCAGAGTCACTCGATGTACGACCTTCGGATCTCCGCTAGCTCGATCCTGATGTTTGCATCTCGAATCGGGTTCTCTGTTGCCGCCAAGGCGGCTCTTCTCCACTCATTGATCAACGAGCGGGTGCGAGGTTTCTACAGCGCCAGGACGAGCGCCAAGCTCCTCGAGCGGATGGATGATGGATTTGAGCTGACCTACAACCTCTCGGAACCTCGAAACCACTCGTATATCGTCAACGGATTGGTTGTGCGTAACTGCTCGGAATACATGCACATCGACAACTCGGCGTGCAATCTGGCCAGCCTCAACCTGCTCACCTTCCAAGATGAGAACGGGTCGTTTGATGTCGAGGGGTTCAAGGCGACGACCGAGGTGGTCTTCACTGCCCAGGAGATCATCGTGGGCAACGCCGACTACCCGACCGAGAGGATCGCCGACAATTCTCGGCGCTTCCGCCAGCTTGGCATCGGCTACGCGAACTTGGGCGCGCTGCTCATGGCCGAGGGCCTGCCCTACGACTCCGATGGCGGTCGGGCCTGGGCCGCGGCCATCACCGCCCTTCTAACTGGGCATTCGTATGCCACCTCGGCCCGCATCGCGGCCCGCATGGGGCCCTTCGCCGGCTACCACGAGAATCGGGACGCCATGCTGGGCGTGCTGCGCATGCACCGTGACGCGGCTGCCGACATCGATGAGGAGCTGGTTCCGACCGAGTTGCTGTCTGCGGCCCAGGAGGCGTGGGACACCGCCGTGGACGTGGCCGAGCAGTACGGCGTCCGCAACTCACAGGCCAGTGTTTTGGCGCCGACTGGCACCATCGGCTTGCTCATGGATTGTGACACCACCGGCATCGAGCCTGACCTGGGGCTGGCCAAGATGAAAAAGTTGGTCGGTGGCGGCACTATGTCGATCGTCAACCAGACGGTCCCTCGCGCCCTCCGGCAACTCGGTTATTCGACTGAGCAGATCAACGAGATCATCGCCTATATCGACGAGCGCAAATCAATCTTAGGTGCCCCGCACTTGAGCGCCGATCACCTGCCCGTCTTTGCCTGTTCGATGGGTGACAACGCAATCCATTACCGCGGTCATATTCGCATGATGGGTGCGGTCCAGCCGTTCCTCAGTGGCTCAATCTCGAAGACGGTCAACATGCCCGAGGACGCCACCGTCGAGGAGGTCGAACTTCTGCACATCGAGGCCTGGCAGCTCGGGATCAAATCGGTCGCCATCTACCGCGACAACTGCAAAGTGGCGCAGCCACTGGCCACCGCCAAAAGGACGGTGGCCGATCCGACCGTCTCGCCGGCGGAAGCCCACGACGCCGAGCTGGCGATCAAGGTGGCGGAGTTGGAGAAGGCCCTCGACCGCCAGACGGTCGTGGTCAAACAGCCGATCCGCGAGCGGTTGCCCCGCCGGCGGGCGTCGACCACGTTCGCCTTCCGGGTCGCCGATTGCGAAGGGTACGTGACTGTCGGGGAGTACGAGGACGGCCGCCCGGGCGAGGTGTTCATGAAGGTCTCGAAGCAGGGGTCCACCCTGGCGGGGATCATGGACGCTTTTGCCATCGCAGTCAGCCTGGGCCTACAGCACGGGGTGCCGCTGGCGACGTATGTCAAGAAGTACACCAACATGCGCTTCGAGCCGGCGGGCATGACCGATGACCCGGACCTGAGGATCGCCCAGTCGCTGGTCGATTACATCTTCCGGCGGCTGGCGGTGGATTACCTGTCCCTGGACGAGCGAGCCGAGCTGGGGGTGCTCACCTCCGCGGAGCGGACCCAACAGACCCTGCCGGGCGTCGAGGAGGCGGCGACACCCAGTTCGCATGTGGTCGAGGTAGAACGGAACCGTGACGATTATCCCGCCGCGGACCGGGCTCCGAATGCACGACCGGCTATCCGACGGGACTCGCCACTGGCCCGGGAGTCGGACGCTCCCTACTGCTTCCAATGCGGGGTGCAGATGATCCGGGCCGGCAGCTGCCACGCCTGCCCCTCGTGCGGTACCACCAGCGGCTGCTCGTAGGCCTAGGTATCCAAGGACAGGTCCCCGGCAAGGACAACATCCGTACCGGATGGATCAGTACACCCGGGCTCGATCTGGTCGAGAATGCCGCTAGGGTCGACGCCTCCAGCGCACGGACTTGTTTCGACCAGATAAACCGTGCCGCTAAATGTCCCTATACAGCCTCCAAACGGTGCCGACCCAGTAAAGCTAACGGTGTTGGCGCCGGGGTCGAGCGGCGAGCCCAATGTGCTGCAGTAGATGCCTAACCCGGTAAGAAGTTCCGCAGAGTCTGAAGATGAACTTTGTCCCATATATAGAGTGAAGCCTCCGACAGGCGCGTCGGTCGACGTACCAACATACGTGCCCGTTATTTGATATTCGGAGGAATCAAGGACGATCGACGACGGCGAGCCGCTGACGGGGATGTATTCGAACGTCCCAGGACCGGAACCGACGACGGCGACCGTGGGTAGAAGTCTGTGCGGAGGCGGCCGTCGAAACGATGGTCAGCACGAGTGCTGAGACGCTGAAGCACGTGGCCGCAATGGAATGCCTACCCAGCCAGTTCATCGCACCCCTCTCCCCCCGAACCGGACAAATCAGAAGTATGGTGCCATACGTAGCGTCAGGAAGCAACCGCGTCGCGGCTCCGGAAGCCGCGCTCCAACGGTGCGCGAATGGCGGGGGCGCTAAGCGACAGCCCGTTACCTCTCTTCGCCGGCCTGGTCAGCGTCGCTGGCCTCGCCGGCGTCATCGGCATCATCGGGCTCGCCGGCGCCGTCCGCCTCGCCGGCCTCGTCGTCCTCCTCGTCGTCGCCGTCCCGACGCAGCCAGGACACGATCTGGTTGGACAGCTTGTTGACGCCACCCACGGTCCGCTCGACCACCCCAGTAAACCGCTCCCGGTAGTGGCGCACCGCGGCGTCGAACTCGGCCGAGGGCGGCGGCTCCTCGCCCCGCCGGACATACGCGCCTGACCGGATCCGCTCGAAGTCGCCGGAGTCCACCCAGGTGACCAGTTCTCGCACCCGGCGGACCGCGGCGGGGTGGGTCCGGCCGAGCTCCGACGCGAATCGAGACCGCCGGGCGAAGAGGTCCTCCTCCTCGGTGTACTCGGTGGCCTGGCGGATGAAAGCGTCCACCTGCATGCCGGGTAGGGCCCCGCCGGCCATACGCATCAACATCCGGTACACCACGGTCGGATCGTCGAGGGCTAGCACTGCGGCCCGGTCACACGTGAGCTCCGCCGCCCGGCTCCATTCGAGCAGGGCGAGATAGAGCCCCCGCACCGGTAGGCCGGCCAAGGGAATGTCGGAAAAGACGCCGGCGAGCAGCTGAGCCAGGAGCACCAGGGCTGTCGAGTAGGTCACGTGGTCGGACAGGACGTGGCCGAGCTCGTGGGCAAGCACCGATTCGACTTCGTCGGGGTCATAGTCAGCGACCAGCGGCGAATACACCACGACCACCGGCGAGCGCATCCCGAAGGTGAGGGCGTTGACTAGCGGGTGCTGAGTGACGAACAGCGGCGTCGGGTCCATGTCGAGGCGGGCGGCGGCTCGTAGGTGCATGGCCCAGACGTCGGGGACCTGATCGGGGCCCAGGCGGACCGAGTCGCCGAGCATCATCTGGCGGAAGCGGGTTTCCACGCCGAGCCGGCCGAACCGCTTGACCAGCCGGTTGAGCAGGGGTATGGCGTGCAAGGCCGACGTGGCGGCCCGGTCCGCTGGGTGCTCGTAGCTCCTCGGGCTGATCTGCGGATAACGGGTGACCAACTCAATCGGCATCAGCCAGGTGTACCACCCCGCCGGCTTCTGCGCCGTTCCTCCGTAGACTCCGGTAGGGAGGCCACATGTCGAACCTGCAGATCATCATTGGCAGCACCCGGCCTACGAGAGCCGCGGATGGCGTCGTGCCCTGGGTGCTCGATCGGGCGACGACCCACGGCGCTTTCGACGTGGAGGTGCTCGACCTGCGGGACTGGCCTCTGCCGATGTTCGGGGAGCACGTGGGGTCGATCGGTGACCGTGCCGATCCCACCTACTCGGATCCGATCGTGCGACGCTGGAACCAGACCATCAAGCGGGGTGACGCCTACCTGGTGGTCACCCCCGAGTACAACCACAGCATCCCAGGCGTCCTGAAGAACGCCATCGACAGCGTCTTTGTGTCCTTCGCCTTTCGTAACAAGCCGGTCGCCTCCATCGGCTACAGCGGGGGCATCGCTGGAGGCACCCGGGCCATCGAGCACCTCGCCCTCGTCGCCATCGAAGCCGAGATGGTCCCGTTGCGCAACAGCGTGATCATCCCGTTTGTGGGATCGGCGTTCGACGAGAGCGGTGATCCGAAGGATCCCATGACCGACGCCAGCCTGCGCATCGTGCTGGACGACCTGCAATGGTGGGCGACGACGCTCGAGCAGGCCCGAGCGGCCGGGGAGCTGGCGCCGGGCAGCTACCGGGCCCGAGCGGCGCAAGCTCAGCTGAAGGGCGGCTGAGTGAAAGCGGCCGTGTATTACGAGACGGGGTCCCCAGACGTGTTCCGTTATGAGGACGTCCCCGACCCAGTTTGCACTCCGGACGGAGTGCTTGTCCGGGTGGAAGCGATCAGCATCGAGGGCGGCGACACCTTGAACCGCAGCGGAGGCCCGATCCTGGTCACCCCCCACATCGTCGGCTACCAGGCGGCGGGCACTGTCGTTGAGGTTGGACCAGACGTGAGTGATCGATTCGTCGGCCAGAGGGTGGTCGCCACCATGTTCGCCGGGTCGCACGCGGAGTTGGTCGCCGTACCGGCCATCCTCACCTGGGTCATCCCCAACGGCGCGGACGTGGTCGCATGCGCCTGCGTTCCGGTCGCCTTCGGCACCGCCCACGATTGCCTCTTCGAGTTCGGTCATCTGACTGCGGGCGAGACCGTGCTCATCCAGGCCGGCGCCGGTGGCGTGGGCGTGGCGGCCATCCAGATGGCCAAGCGGGCCGGCGCAACCGTCATCGCCACTGCTTCCAGCCTGGAGCGGTTGGCTCCCCTGGCGGAACTCGGTCTCGACCATCCCATTGATTACTCGCAGGATGGCTGGGTGCAGGAGGTCCGCGCCCTGACTGGGGGCGAGGGCGTGGAGCTGGTGGTCGACTCCGTCGGGGGGCGGGTGCTGCAGGGGAGCGCGGCGTGCCTGGCCTATCGGGGCCGGCTGATCACGGTGGGCAGAGCCGGTCGAGACCCAGAGCCGTTCGACGTGTCGGTGCTGGCCATGGGCAATCAGTCCCTGACCGGTGTGTTCCTCGGCGCCGAGCTCGTCTTCGAGCGGGCTAGGCAGATGATCGGCAGCCTGGTCGACGACGCCGCCGCCGGGCGGCTCACGGTCCTGGTGGACCGGACCTTCCCGCTGGCGGAGGCCGCCGCCGCCCACGCCTTCATCGAGAGCCGCCAGGCCGTCGGGCGGGTGGTCCTGATCCCCTGAGGGCCCTATCCCCTGAGGGCACTGAGGGTCGCGCTCTGACGAGGACGGACATGCGATCCTGGAGCCATGTCGGATCTCTTCAAGTACGTTCCCCATCCGCACCTCGAGCACCGCAAGGCGACCGGCCCGCCGAAGGTGGCCTCGGCCGTCGCCCAGGTACACGGCACCGGTCGCATCGGAAAGCTCAACGCCGCCATCGGCCTCAAGATCACGCTCGTCGTCGGGACGATGTGGGCCGCCTACATCTTCACTCTGCTGGCCCTTGTCAGCGCCCCGTCCGCCTTCAAGGGCGACAGCATCGTCATCGTGGCCTGGATCGCCCAGACCTTCCTCCAGTTGGTACTGCTGCCCATCATCATCGTGGGCCAGAACATTCAAGCCGCGGCGGCCGACTCCCGGTCCCAAGCCACCTACGACGATGCCGTCGCCGTCCTGGAAGAGGCCAAGTCGATCCAGGAGCACCTGGCCGCCCAAGACGCCGAGCTGACGAGACTGGTGGCCACCATCTGCACGCCGAAGCAAGCCTGACGTCCGGCCGTACCATGGGGCGCCCAGGCCGCGTCGCGATCGGAGACCCGAGATGCCCGTCACCCGCATGAACCATGCCGTCCTCTACGTAAGGGACGTGCCGCGCACCCGCGACTTCTACCGTGACCTCCTCGACTTCCGGGTCAAGTTCGAGATCCCGGGCCAGGCTGCCTTCCTGCAGGCCCCGGCCAGCCAAAATGACCACGATCTCGGCATCTTCCAAATCGGCGCCGGCGCCGGCCCCTCGCAGGCGGGGCGGTCCACCGTCGGCCTCTATCACATCGCCTGGGAAGTCGACACCCTCGACGAACTGGAGCGCATCGCCGCCAAGCTGGGCGACGCCGGCGCCCTGGTCGGAGCATCGGACCACGGCACCACCAAGGCCCTCTACGCCCACGACCCCGATGGGCTCGAGTTCGAGGTGTGCTGGTTGGTGCCCGCCGACCGGCTCCCGGCGGAGATCGACGCGATGACCAAGCCGCTGGACCTGGCTGCCGAGATCGCCCACTACGGCGGGTCGACGCGAGGCGGTGTGGGGATCTCCTTCCCGGCGCTGGTGTGACGCCGACGGTTTCGCCGATGGCTGGCACCGTCGTCGAGGTGCTGGTCGGACCCAGCGACGTTGTCAGAGCCGGGCGGTCCGTCGTCATTCTGGAGTCGATGAAAATGGAGCACGAGGTGCCATCGGCTTCCACCGGCACCGTCCGGCAGGTGGCGGTCGCACCCGGGGATACCGTGGCTGCCGGCGATCAGCTGATCCTGGTCGAGGATGGCGCGGTCGATCAAGCGGATGCAGTGGCGGTCGATGCCGCCGACCCGCGCCGGGTCCGGGCCGATCTCGACGAGGTGCAGCGGCGGCAGGCGCTGGTGCTCGACGAGGCCCGCCCGGAGGCGGTGGCCCGGCGTCGCAGCCGCGGTCATCGCACCGCCCGGGAGAACCTCGGCGATCTCTGCGATCCGGGCACATTCGCCGAATACGGGTCGCTGGCCATCGCCGCCCAACGGGACCGCCGCTCGCTCGACGACCTGTTGCGCAACACGCCGGCCGACGGGCTGATCGGCGGTACCGCCCACATCAACGGGGACCTGTTCGGGGAGGCCGCCTCGCGCTGCGTGGTGGTGTCCTATGACTACATGGTCCTGGCCGGGACTCAGGGCTACCAGGGTCACCGCAAGAAGGACCGCCTCTTCGAGTTGGCCGAGCGCTTCCGCTTGCCGCTCGTGCTCTTCGCGGAGGGAGGTGGCGGCCGGCCGGGGGACACGGCGGCGCCACAGGTCTCGGGGCTCGAGGTCATGGCCTTTGCCCTCTTCGGGCGCCTGAGCGGGCTGGTGCCCCTCGTCGGGGTGGTGTCGGGCCGTTGCTTCGCCGGCAACGCCGCTCTCCTCGGTTGTTGCGACGTCATCATCGCCACCGAGGACTCGAGCATCGGCATGGCCGGCCCGGCCATGATCGAAGGGGGCGGGTTGGGTCTCTTCCGTCCCGACGAGGTCGGTCCGGTTTCGGTGCAGTCGGCCAACGGCGTGATCGACGTGTTGGTTTCCGATGAGGCCGCCGCCGTGCAGGTGGCGCGGCAGTACCTGGGGTATTTCCAGGGCACCCGCCCTGACTGGGACTGCCCCGATCAGCTCTTGCTTCGCGGGGCCATCCCCGAGGACCGTCTGCGCGTGTACGACGGGCGCGCCGTGCTGGACGGGCTGGCCGACATCGGTTCTGTCCTGGAGCTGCGATCGGGTTGGGCGCCGGGGATGATCACCGCCCTGGCCCGCCTGGAGGGGCGCCCGGTCGGCATCATCGCCAACAATCCGGGCCATCTGGGGGGCGCCATCGATTCGGACGGGGCGGACAAGGCCGCCCGCTTCCTCCAACTCTGCGACGCCCACGATCTGCCCATCGTGTTCCTGTGCGACACGCCTGGCTTCATGGTCGGTCCGGAGGCCGAACGCAGGGCCCAGGTTCGTCACTTCGCCCGCATGTTCGTCGTCGGAGCCAGCGTGACGGTTCCCTTCGTGACCGTCATCCTGCGCAAGGGTTACGGCCTCGGGGCTCAGGCTATGGCCGGCGGCAGCTTCCGGTCGCCGGCTCTGACCGTGGCGTGGCCAACCGGTGAGATTGGCGGGATGGGCCTCGAGGGCGCGGTCCGGCTTGGTTTTCGCAAGGAGCTCGACGCCGAGGAGGACCCCGAGGCCCGGCAGGCGCTGTACGAACGGCTGGTGGCGGCGGCGTACCGCAACGGTAAGGCCCTCAACGCGGCCTCCCACTTCGAGATCGACGACGTCATTGACCCGGCGGAGACCCGGACTCGCATCCTGGCCACTCTCCGCGCCGCGCCGGCGCCTCCCGTCCGAGAGGGCAAGAAGCGCCCGTGCGTCGACACCTGGTGAGCCGGCCGCGGTAGGGGTCGCCGGCGCCGTAATCTGACGGCATGGCACCCGAAGTCAACAAAACAGAAGAGGAGTGGCGGGCGTCACTCAGCCCGGAGCAGTACGACGTGCTGCGCAAGGCCGGGACGGAGCGCCCATGGTCAGGGAAGTATGTCCACAACCACGACGACGGCAGCTACCGGTGCGCCGCTTGCGGCGCGGTGCTGTTCGATTCGGCCACCAAGTTCGAGTCCGGCAGCGGTTGGCCCAGTTTCTACGAGCCCGCGGTGGCAGAAGC
>Ga0302326_10001507_pt1 | contig 59089 bp, 53 predicted proteins | sample Palsa_T0_3_FD_202264 | JGI IMG/M metagenome (GOLD analysis project Ga0302326, IMG submission 202264) | Peat permafrost microbial communities from Stordalen Mire near Abisko, Sweden - Palsa_T0_3 | ecosystem: Environmental > Terrestrial > Soil > Palsa > Peat permafrost | place: Sweden: Abisko...
CGGGTGGAAGAGGTGCTCGACGCCCGGTTGAAACATTTGGAAGCCCGGTAAGTCGCTTCGACGCGGCCTATCACTGTTAAACTGATAAATGAAGTGCGCCGTTTCTACTTTGATCACAACGCGACCACCCCGGTATCTCAGCCAGTACTGGAAGTCCTCGTTTCAGCTCTACTTGAAGTGCCCGGGAACGCCTCCAGCATTCACCAGGATGGCCAGGCCGCCAAGCAGCACTTGGAGATGGCGCGCCGCGAAACGGCCGCTCTGCTTGGTTGCGAGCCCAAGGAACTGGTGTTTACGAGCGGTGGAACCGAGGCCGATAACCTCGCGATTTTGGGCTCCGTGCGTGCGAACAGCGCGCCCCAAAAGCATGTCATTACCACCGTGATTGAACATCCGGCGGTTCTAAATCCCTGCCGGGAACTGGAGCGCAGGGGCGTCCCAGTCACCTATATTCGACCCGGCCCGGATGGCGCAGTCGATCCCCACGATATTCGGCGGGCGTTGAAACCGGAGACCGTGCTGGTCTCCGTGATGCACGCCAATAACGAAACGGGCACGCTGCAACCGATCGCGGAGATTGCTGCTGTCGCGCATGACGCCGGAGCGCTGATGCACTCCGATGGCGTGCAGGCGGCGGGCAAGATTCCGATTGACGTCCGAGAGCTCGGCGTCGATCTCTATTCGATTAGCGGCCACAAGTTTTATGCGCCCAAGGGCATCGGAGCGCTGTACGTGAGGACCGGTGTCAAGCTCCGGCCCATCCAATTTGGCGGCAAGCACGAGCGCGAGCGGCGGCCGGGCACCGAGAACGTTCCGAGCGCCGTGGCCATGGGCAAGGCGGCGGCCATCGCACAGGAAGCGATGTCGGTGGAGTCCTCGCGCCTGGAAATCCTGCGCGATCGTCTGGAAACAGGAATCCTTTTGCGTGTTCCCGACACTGGGGTGAATGGATGTGCGGTGATCGGCGGCGGCGCGGCACGGACTGCCAACACCAGCAACATCTATTTCGACGGCCTGGAGGGCGAGGCGCTGGTGATTTCGCTGGACCTGAAAGGCTTCGCGGTTTCGAGCGGCTCGGCCTGTTCCAGCGGCGCCGTGGAGCCGTCGCATGTGCTGCTCGGCATGGGTCTCGCGCCGGAGCGCGCGCGCGCCAGCCTGCGATTTTCGCTGGGGGCTTCGAACGATGCCGAACAAGTGGACGCGCTGATCGATGCTGTGGCCGAATCCGCCGCGCAGTTGCGCAAGCTGTCGCCCACCTATTCCTACCTGTCTGATTCACAGCATGTCTGACTCCCCAGTCGCGGTAGCAATGTCCGGCGGAGTGGACAGCTCCGTGGTCGCGGGATTGCTGCAGCGCCGCGGCCAGCCCATCGTTGGCTTGACGATGCAGCTTTGGAATCAGCGCCGCTTGCCGGAGCTGGCGCCCGAGGGCGGCGTGACGGGCCGCTGCTGCTCGCTGGACGACGTGTACGATGCGCGCCAAGTTGCGCAACACCTGGGCATCCCCTATTACGTGGTCAATTTCGAGGCCGGCTTTGAAGAGCAAGTGGTGAAGCCGTTCATCGACGATTATCTGAGCGGCCGCACGCCCATCCCCTGCACGCTGTGCAACAACTTCATCAAGTTCGATCAGTTCCTCGATCTGGCCACGGGCGTGGGCGCGTCGCGTATCGCCACCGGCCACTACGCGCAGCTCCGCTTTGACGACGCGAGCGGCCGCTATCAGATGAGCCGCGGCGCGGACCATTCCAAGGATCAAACTTATTTTCTTTTTGGACTGAAGCAGCAGCAATTGGCGCGGACCGATTTTCCGCTGGGCGCATATACCAAGCCGCAGGTGCGCGAACTGGCTCGCGAGTTGGGATTGCCGGTGGCCGCAAAGCCCGACAGCCAGGAAATCTGCTTCGTTCCCAACGGCGACTATGCGGCCTTCATCGATGCCTACTTTCGCGAGCGCGGAATCGCTCCGGAAGAGACCCAGGGCGAGATTCGCGATACCGAAGGCCGGGTGCTCGGCGAACACGCGGGCGTGCATCATTTCACCGTGGGCCAGCGGCGCGGGCTGCGCGTGGCGGCGGGCGAGCCGCTCTATGTCATCGCTACTGAACCGGCCTCGCAACGCGTGATCGTCGGCCGCAATGAAGATTTGCTCCGCGCGAGACTCACGGCCAAAGACATGAATTGGATCTCCATCGCGCCGCCGATTTCGCCCCTGCGCGCTCAGGTGAAGATTCGCAACAAGCATGCCGCTGCCGATGCGACCGTGACGCCAATTGGAAACGACGCCGCGCGCGTCGAGATCCGTTTTGACGAGCCGCAACGCGCCGTCACTCCCGGCCAGGCCGCGGTGCTGTACGCCGGCGATCTCGTGCTCGGAGGGGGCTGGATCATATAAAGCCGGATCGAATAGCGGCTCTGCTTTTGTGGTCGCTAGCCCACGCCCCGCTTGGGCTGGCCCGTTTCTATGTAGCGCTGCTCGATCTTGCAATTCCGCGCCTACGCCGCACGGCGATGCGCAACCTCGAACTGGCGTATCCGGAGAAGTCGCAAGCCGCACGCCGCGCCATCGCGGACGAAGTTTTCCACTCCATCGCGCGGCTCATCTGGGTCTTCGCGCGCTTCCCCAAGATCAATTCCCAAAACATTCACAAGCTGATCCGCTATGAAGGCCTGGAGCACTATCTCGAAGCCAAGAAGGCCGGGCGCGGGATACTCTTCGCCACAGCGCATTTCGGGAACTGGGAACTGAGCGCCTTCGCGCACGCGCTGATGACCGAGCCGATGCACATTATGATCCGGCCGCTCGACAATCCCGGCATCGACCGCCTGGTGGAGGACCGGCGCCAGCTTTCGGGCAATCGCCTGATCGTCAAATGGGACGGCGCCCGAGCCGTCCTCCGCGCGCTGCATCAAAACGAGGCGGTTGGGGTTCTAATCGATCAGAACACTTCGCTACAGGAGGGCGTCTTCGTCGACTTCTTTGGCACTCCCGCCTGCGCCAACACCGCTTTCGCAAAGATCGCGGCGCGAACGGGTGCAGCCGTAATTTTTGGGTATGCAGTATGGTCCCAGACTGAAAAGATGTACGTACTCAAATTTCATCCTCCACTTGAAATATCGGGCGACGCTGTGGAAGATACCCGCCGCTTGCACGCCCTGCTCGAGCAAGTGATCCGTGAGCATCCCGGCCAGTGGCTCTGGATTCATCGGCGCTGGAAGACCCGCCCGGAAGGCCAGCCCAGCCTATACGAGAACACTTGAGATGCCGAGATCCAAACAGTTGTTTTTGTGGATTTTATCCGCGTCCTGCTCAGTGCTTTCCGCTCAAGATCCCGCCACCACCTTCTCCACCGACGTCCGCGTGGTCAACCTCTTCGCCACCGTTCAAGACTCCCAAGGCCACGTAGTCCACAATCTGACCAAGGAAGATTTTACCTTGGAAGAAGACGGCCGGCCGCAGACCATCCGGTATTTCTCGCAGGAATCCGATCTGCCCCTCACCGTCGGCCTGCTGGTCGATACCAGCCTCAGCCAGCGCCGCGTGCTCGGCGAGGAGCGCTCGGCCAGCTACCGCTTCCTCAGCCAGGTGCTGCGCCCGGAGAAGGATCGCGCGTTCGTGATTCACTTCGATCGCGAGGTTGAGCTGCTACAGGACCTCACATCGTCGCGCCAGAAACTCCAGGATGCTCTGACGCAACTTGAGACGCCGGCGCGGGATCGCGGACGAAGGCGCGGCGGCCCCGATGTCGGGCACTTTGGAGGAGCGGGAACCGAATTATATGACTCCGTGCTTCTGGCATCGGACGAGTTGATGCGAAAGCTGTCCGGCCGCAAGGCGCTGATCTTGCTAACGGACGGCGTGGACAACGGCAGCAAGGTTGGTTTAACGCGCGCGATTGAATCCGCCCAGCGGGCCGATGCTCTGGTTTATTCCATCCTCTTTTCCGACCGCGAGATGCCCGGCGGCCGCGGAGGGAATCGTCATGGCGGATATTATTCCCCGGTCGACGGAAAGAAGGTTCTCGAACGGCTTTCACGCGAGACCGGCGGCAGCTTCTTTGAAGTTTCCGACAGCCGGCCAATCTCGGACATCTATACGCAACTTGAGGAAGAACTGAGGAATCAATATATTCTGGGGTATACGCCGGAACAAGCCGGGAACGGGCCAGGCTATCGTAAGATTCACTTGGCCGCCAAACCGGCGGGACTGCTGGTTGAGACGCGCGACGGATACTATAGCCGCCCCTAATATGGCTGAAAAGCACCAGCATTGGCTTCCCTCGGCCAAGGGGTCCGGCCAAAAGTACCTGTTTTGCAGGCACTTAATCATGGCAACTCACATGCAGTTGAGAACGACTTGAGAGGCACGCTTATCATCATGAAGACAAAACTTTCTCTCGGATTAAGATCGACTGCCGCTTCTGTTCTGGCGCTGTCGCTGGTGGTCACTCTGCCAGGCCTGGCTCAGGATGCCAATCCCCCCGCTCCGCAGCCGGCTCCATCGGTGGCGACCCCGGCGCCGGCTCCTTCGGGCGGATGGCGCAAGTTCCAGCCGTCGGATCAGACGGCTGCGGATCAAGATGCCCAAGGCGCGCCATCTGCCAACCCCGCGCCAGCTCCCGGTGACCCGCAGGATTCAGCGCAAGCCCCGCCACCACCCCCGCCTCCTTCTCAGAGTCCGTATTCGCAACAACAGCAGTATCCGCCGCAACAGCAGTATCCCCCGCAAGGACAGTATCAAGCTCCGCCGCCAATTCCGGCGAGCATCACGCTGCCCCCTGGCACTTGGGTCACGGTTCGCGTGAATGAGCCCTTATCCAGCGACAGGAACCAAACGGGCGATGCGTTCACCGGCACGCTGCTGGAGCCGCTCATCGCGAATGGATTGCTGATCGCGAGGCGCGGACAGACCGTGACTGGCATCGTTACCGAAGCGCAGAAGGCCGGCCGCGTGGCGGGCGTATCGCACCTGAAATTGGAGCTCACCGGGATACAGTTGGCTGACGGCCGCCAGATTCAAGTGAAAACGCAGTTGATCGACCGCAAAGGCAATACCTCGTATGGACGCGATGCCTTTGCCATCGGCGCCACCACTGCGGCAGGCGCGGCGATTGGCGCTGGCGTGAACGGGGGCGTAGGAGCGGGAGTGGGCGCGGCCGCCGGCCTGGTGGTTTCCACCATCGGCGTTTTGTTTACGCGGGGCCGGGCAACAGTGGTCTATCCCGAAACTCCGCTGACCTTCAGCATGCAGACTCCGATCACGCTCGATAATTCCCAGCAGGCTTTCCGCTATGCCTCGCAGTACGATTACAACGCGCGCGTTGCGGGTCCGCGTCCCGCCTATCGATCGGCTTACGGTCCGTATCCTTACGCACCGGGGCCTTATTACGCGCCTTACCCGTACGCGTATGGGTACCCCTATTTCTATGGGCCCTCGCTGTACTTTGGGTTTGGAGGACGCTGGGGCTACGGCGGCCGTTGGCGATAAGAAGCTAGCTCACTGGCCGGGGCTTCACTTCGCTTCGGCCAGCCCTTCGGGGCAAGCGAACTCGCGCAGCTCGTCCGTCCCGGACTCTCGCGTCGCTCTTCGATAAGTCTTCACAGTCTCCCACGGTTTGGTCAACGCCTTCGGATCGGTAACGGTGATCTTATCTTCCAGCAGTCCCGGCTCTTTGAATCGGATCCGCTCATGGACCGTCATCGAGTCGCTATGCGGAGTGAATCCTTCGATGAAGGTGACGTCGCGTAATGCCACCGTATCCACCACTAGCGTGTCACCTTCCCAGTGGCCCGTCGAGTAGCCAGCGTAGGTGGGATCGTCCAGAACCTTCTGGGACGGTTTGCGGCCGTCTAGATAGACACGGCGGAGGGCGTCGTTCAGTTCGCTGAAGAACGTGATCTTGTCCTTGTTCTGCATCACCTCCATGCCGTAAGCCATGGTCATCATGGCCGGCATTCCGGGAGGAAGGCACTTGGCCGTGGGATCGTATTCGGACGACCCCGCGATGCGCGTTTTGCTGATCATTTGCCACTTCGCCATGTATTCGGGCGTGAGCGCTGGCGCATCGGGTGAACGTCCGCGCGAACCGTCCGAGAGTGGCGCCGAAGCGGTGGGCTTTGGTGGAGGACCCTGTGGCTGGCGCGCCCCGGCTGCGGGACCGCCCCGGAACGGGCCGAACGGATTTATTGGATAATACACACCTGAAAAATCGGGCGGCGTAGACTGCGCGTGCAGCACAACGGGAATCGAGAGCGTTGCAACCAATGCGATCGCGTTGAGAGGTTTCATGGGAATCCGTCCTTTATTCCGTCGGCGGCGGCGCGTTCGAGAGTATGGAGCCGTCTGCCTTGGTCACACGAGCGATCAGACCCGAGGCTGTAGCATCCTTCGCCGGACTCAGATCCACCGTGATCGTTTCGCCCGGCTGCAGCGACTTGGGCGTCCAGCCCGCGCGCCCCAGGATTCCCGGCGGCCGGCCCTCCACCTTCCAATCGACTTTGTTGCCCTTCCCGTCATCCACGGTCATGATGATCCAGACGTGCGGGTTGGCCCATTTGAATTCCTTGACCACTCCCTTGATGGTGATGACTTTGTCCACATAAAACGCCGAATTGCTGTGGTGAGCCTCGGCGAGCGGAGCCAGAAAAAGCGCGGCTCCCAAGAGGGCGCCACAGCCGGCCCAATGAATCCTCATGGTTTGCACCTCATGTCTAGTTTTTGGAATTCGGAAAAGCATAAAATGACGAGCGCGTATGGACAGTGAGTCCTCGCGGGCGGACTTTCACTACAATACTATGCGCATTGCTTCCTGAAGCGCCGGGCGCGGACCGCCGGTACGAAACTAAATAGTACCCCTGTGAATTATCGATCACTTGCGCTAGCGCATCGGAAAGATCGTTCGAAACAGAGGCCGTCCCTCCGGTTGCATGCGCCAGCACTTCCAGCGATGTCGTAAACTGCCCGGTCTGGTCACCGCGTTCGTCCAGGGCCGCTCGCAGAACTGGAAGGACCTGTTTGTCGGCGTTATTTGTTTTGTCTTGAGCCGTTAAATTGGTCGAATCGACGCCCCGGGAACTGATCGTGCTGACGCTGACCCAATTCCGATTGGCATACTCGATCAGGCTTGCTAACCGAGCCGACTGCGGGAGCGAATCGGAAATAATCACAAACGACCTGCGGCCTGGAATCTGTTTCAGGCGCGTGATTACATCGTAGAGAACCTGAAACGATCCGCGAAGAGCCCGCGCCGATACGTGTCCCTGAACTTTGTCCGCGAGCTCACGGCCCTTGGCCGATTCTTCGAGAAAATCGCTATACGTTGGCTCGGCGTTTCCAAGCTGCTGGCTGCTGGCGGGATTCCATGTGATTTTGTTAATCGCCGCGCGCAGCCGCCCGCGATCGTTGGTAAAGTCACACCAATCTTTAGAATCGCGTCCGGTGCGCACAATCGCAAAGTAGTCGTCAGGACCAAGATGATGATCGATGAGCGCCGTCATTCCGTCTCTGATACTCGCGATGTGATTCGCTGCGATATTTAGATCGTCGATCACAACGGTATGAAATTGGGCCCTCCTGGCGTTATCTGCGCCCTGGGCCTCTCGCGGGAGCTCTGAAGATGACTGCGGCGATGTCTTCGACCCGTGGACGAGGGTTAGTTTGACGCCCGATGGAACATAGTCCGCGCTGGTAATGGTTTGTGCAACGTTGTTATCGAATACGCGAAAATCGTCCGCCGTGAGCGAGTCCACCGCTTGTCCCGACGAGTTCGAAACCGCCACATCCATCAGAACGCGATTGACGTCCGCGCGAAATTTTGGCGACTGATCCGGTGGTTGCGTCTGGGCTGAGAGGGCCGCGGCACAGGCAACGGCAATAACCAAAGCGCGCGAGAGAGACCGCTTCAATGGCACCCGGATCTAGCTCCTTTTGTATTATGCCGCAACGAAGATTGCCCAAATGGAGGGCTTCGGAGGATTCGCCTCGACGACAACGGGTGGATTATCCGATAATGTCTTCTTGATCCGTTTCTCCGGTCTGCTCTGCTGCCTGCTATGCCTTGTCGCGTGCGAGAGTCTGCCTGAAAGCTATCCTCCGCCCGAGCAGCGCCCGCCCATAACGAGCCCGGGCCCAGACGCCATGATGGCGTCCATGGCAGGCCCGGACGCCGATTCATACATCGTCAAGGACATTTACGGGCCTTTCGGCAACGCACCTTGGCGCTGGAGCAAGCGGGAACCGACCGTCAAGGTGCTGGTGGTTTCCAACGAAAATCTCAACTTCAGCACGGACTTCGCAATTTGGGACGACGGGTTCAAGAGCACTGGCCCGCTTGAAATTTCGTTTTTCGTGAACGGCAAGCTGCTCGACAAAGTCCGCTATACCACGCCCGGCGGCAAACATTTTGAGAAGCCCGTGCCGTCCGGCTGGCTGGCCCTCAACACCGAAGCCACCGTGGCTTTGTCGGTGGATAAACTGTACACCTCGCCACGCGACAAGGCTCAGTTCGGTGTGATCCTGGCGCGGATGGGGCTGAAGCCATGATTGAGATTTCTCGAGCATGATCGGAATTTCTCGAGCATGATCCGAGTGGTGCCGATTCTGTTCGGCGCTCTGTTCACGTTGGCGACAGCGTGGTCCCTGGGCATGCTGCTGTTGCGCAGAGTTGTACCGTCGTTGGATGCCTGGGAGGGGCGCCTGCTCGGGTTGATTGCCGGATCGGCGTGCCTGAGCGAAGTCATGTTCGCGCTGTGCGCGGCCAAGCTGCTCTATAGCGGCGCGCTGTTCGCGCTGGGAGTCGCCAGCATCGGCTACGCCATTTATTCGGGGGCTTTCCGACCGCACGGAAAGCCGTTCGAGCCTCTCGCGCCGTTGTGGCGATGGGTCTTCATCGCAGTGTTCGCGGCCTTCACCTGGTACGGCTTCTTCAACGCGCTGGCGCCCGAGCACAGTTCAGACGGCATGTCCTATCACCTCAGCCAGGTGTTGATCTACCAGCGCGCCCACGGCTTCCCGCGCATCACCACCGATATCTACGCCAGCCTGTCGGAGGGGATCGAGATGCTGTACCTGTTCGCCTTCGAATTCGGCAAACACTCGGCGGCTGCTCTGGTGCACTACGCGTTCCTGATCGCGCTTGTGTTTCTGGTGCTTGCGTATGGCCGGCGCATGGGAAGGCCCGCGGTGGGCGTGGCGGCAGCCCTCTTCACTTACACTTGTCCCCTGATGTTGCGCGATGCGACCACCGCTTATATCGATGTCGCGGTACCGGCCGTTCTGTTCGCGCTGTTTTATCTGCTTCAGGTTTGGGACGAGACAGTGGATCCAAAGATGAGGTCACAATGGCTGGTTCCCATCGGCATTCTGGCCGGATTCGGTTACGCGGTGAAATACACGGCGTTTCTGGCGGTGCCGTATGCGCTGGGCTTCGTGGCGTGGAAGCTGTGGCGCGCGCACAAACCGCTGGTTCGCCCCGTGCTGGTGGTCGCGCTGCTGGCCGCGGTGATGATCCTGCCCTGGATGTTGAAGAACTGGATCGAAGTAGCAAATCCTCTGTCGCCGTTCGCCAACCGCATCTTTCCGAATCCCTATGTGCACGTCTCGTTCGAAGACGGCTACAGGCGCTATTTCAGCACCGGCGGACTGTCCAGCCGCTGGCAAATTCCACTGGAGGTGACGCTCAAGGGTGGTCAATTGGGAGGCTTCCTGGGTCCGTTGTTCCTGCTGACTCCCCTGGCTCTGCTCTCGCTACGCTTCCGCCAGGGCCGACAACTGCTGCTGGCCGCGCTGGTATTAGGGTGCACCTATTTCGGCAACATTTTGACGCGCTTTCTCCTTCCGGCGGTCCCTTTTATTTCTCTTGCGCTGGCGCTGGCAATCGCCAATCTCCCCTGGCTTTTGCTGGCGCTGGTGGCCGCGAACGCCATCGCGTGTTGGCCCGCCATGTACGGGTTCTATAGCACTCCCGGCTCGTGGCAGCTCTACGAGGTGCCGATCAAGGCCGCGCTGCGGCGCCAATCCGAAGACGCGTATCTCAGCGAAGACCCCGACTACAAAATCGTACGCATGATCGGCGGACTGGTTCCCCCCAATGACCGCATCTTTGCCATCGGGCAGGGCGGCAAGTCTTACCTTCCGCGCGAGGTGCTGATCGGGTACCAGGGCGCTCTCAACGAAGTGATGCAGGACATCCTGTGGACGGCGCTGTTCCAGGATTACCAGCCGCTGAGCTCTCTGAAGTTCGATTTTCCCGCACGCGAGTTTCGCAAACTGCGAGTGGTATTGAAGGGCAACCAGCCCGACCAGCAATGGTCCATGGCCGAAGTGCGTATTTTCGACGGTTCGACCGAACTGCCGCGCGATCCCGGGTGGCGGCTAAGGGCTCAGCCCAATCCCTGGGACGTGCAACTGGCGTTCGACAACAGTCCCGTAACGCGCTGGCGTAGCTGGCAACCGGCGTCAGCGGGAATGTATGTGGAAGTGGATTTTCCGCGGCCGCAACGGGTAAGTTCGGTGGCCGTCGAATCCAGCCACGACAGCGTGAACGCCAAAATCGCGCTAGAAGGGATGGGAACGGACGGCCAATGGAGCACGGTTTCCGATCATCCCAAGATATCCGCCCACCCGATCAGGGTGAGCCTCCGGATGGCAGCCATCGCCGAGCTAAAAGCGCGCGGAATTCAATATCTCGTAATCCATCCGGAAGACCCTGGCGCCAACGATTTCTTCCGTTATCCGGCAGCCTGGGGGCTCAGCCTTGTTGGCCAGGAAAGCGGCGCGCACCTGTACCGCATCCAGTAGCGATCGGGCGAACAGATATATAACAGATGTTGTGAGCCTTCCCGCGCGAATGCTGCCAGCCTTGCTGCTTGGGGCTCTCTGCTGTCTGATGGGACAAGCCCCCAGTACCCCCGAGGTCACTTCTCAGGAGGCGCCCATCACGTTCAGCAGCCGGGTGAATCTGGTGTCGGTACCGGTAGTGGTCCGGGATCGTGAAGGGCGCGCGGTGGGCACTCTCCGGCAGGAAGACTTCCAGCTTTTCGACAAAGGCAAGCTGCAAGCGATCACCAGATTTTCGATCGACAGATCTTCGATCGAGAAAAGCAGTTCGGCGGCGATCGAAGCGGAACCGGCCGCGCCGGCGATTGCCAAGCCCGCACTGCCGGAGCGCTATGTCGCCTACCTGGTGGACGATGTGCACCTGGATCGCGGCGATCTGCTGAATGCGCGGCAAGCCATGCATCGCCATCTGGATCAAGCGCTCGATCCCACCAGCCGCGCTGCGATCTTTACGACCAGCGCAGTGACTCTGGCCGATTTCACCGCGGACCGCGAAAAACTGCACGACGCCGTGAACAGACTTCAGCCGTATACCAGCGGCATCGATCGGCAAATGGGATGCCCGTATATTAGCTATTCCGTAGCCGATCTGTTAGTAAACCAGAAGCTGTATCTGGACGGCCGCCTGTTCGGCGACCAGCAGCTCTATCAAACTATTTTGAGTGGCACGGAGCCGGAGTTGAAAGGCGCCTATGACGATGCGGCTATGTGCGTCGGCGCGTGCGTGCCATCGGCTAGCGACCAATTGAGTGGGGTACCGATGTGCGTGGTCCAAACGCTGATCAAACTAAGAGAGGCGGCGCGGCTGGCTCTCACCTACGGCGACCACGAGACTTTCCTCGGTCTTGGAGCGCTGAACGATGTTATCCGCAAGCTCTCCGTCATGCCTGGCAACCGGAACCTGGTGCTGGTATCGCCGGGATTCCTGCTGACCAGAGATCATCGGACGCCCGAGTACGATATTCTCGATCGCGCGATCCGCGCCAACGTGGTTGTCAACACCATCGACATCCGAGGCCTGTTCACAGCCATCTACGGAGGTTCGGCGGAGCAGCGGTTCTCCTCGCCAGCGCTGCAAAAGATGGACATGAATGCGACGAACGAAGCGAACAACGTCCTTGCGGAGCTGGCCTACGGCACTGGCGGAACTTTTTTTCACAACGAGAACGATCTTAAGCGAGGCCTCAACCTTCTGGCGGCTCGCCCCGAATTCGTTTACGTGTTGGGATTTTCTCCCCAAGAGCTGAAGTACGACGGCGCTTATCATGGCCTCAAGGTGACGGTGAAAAATTCGGCAAATCTGACCATCCAGATGCGCCGCGGCTACTGGGCCCCGAATCATGCGGTCGACCCGGCCGAGCAGGCCCGCGAAGAAATCCGCGAGACGGTTTTTTCGCGCGATGAAATCCGCGACATTCCCGTGGATCTGCAGACGGAATTTTTCAAGTTGAGCGAGTCCAAGGCCGAGCTCACCGTCGACAGCCACCTGGATGCGAAAAGCCTGCGATTTCGCAAGGCTGACGACCGGAACAACGACGCGCTGACGGTGGTCACCGGACTGTTCGATCCCAACGGCAACTATGTCGCCGGGATCGAGAGACTGGTACAGTTGCATCTGAGGGACCAGACGCTGGAGGTCATGCGGAACGCCGGGATCAGCGTGAAGGAAACGTTTGACGTGGCGCCGGGGCGTTATCTGGTGCGCGTGGTAGTGCGGGACCAGGAGGGCAACACTACAGCGGCTCGCAACGGGAGCGTCGAAATTCCATGAAGAGTTCCGCGGTCCCGCTGCTTGCTGGGCTGGCAAGTTCCGTTTGGGCACAAACCCAGCCCGAGGTCGCTTCTCATGAGGCACCCATTACCTTCAGCAGCCGGGTGAATCTGGTATCGGTGCCGGTGGTGGTTCGCGATCGTGACGGCAAAGCGGTAGGCACGCTGCGGCAGGAAGACTTTCAGCTTTTCGATAAAGGCAAGCTGCAGGTCATCACGAAATTTTCGGTCGAGGGATTATCGATTGAAAAGACTAGCGCTGCGGCGGTCGACCCCACCCGATCCACAACCCCCGGTCAGCCGACGCCCACTGCCGCGCAGCCCGTCCTGCCGGATAGTTACGTTGCCTACCTGGTGGACGATGTCCACCTCAAGCCCGGCGATCTCCTGCAAACGCGGCAGGCCATGAATCGCCATCTGGATGAAGCGCTGGATCGTGCCAGCCGGGCTGCGATCTTCACAACCAGCGGTACGATGTTGTCCGACTTCACCGAAGATCGCGAGCAATTACATAAGGCTGTAAACAGCCTTCAGCCCTGGACCACAGGTCCGAGCGTGAACGACTGTCCTCCCATCAGTTATTACTTGGCCGATCTGCTGTCCAACAAGTTCAATTACTTTAGCGGACTTACCAACGTGCAGATCGCGGAACTCTATTTCGGAAATGGAGACCAGGCTTTCAAGGATTTCGTGACGAAAGCGCAGGCTTGCTCGGGCCTGGCAATCACCGAACCTCCCCCACCTCCTCCGCCTCCAGCTCATCCCCCGCCTCCCCCGCCCGAGCCGCTGGTCGATTTCGTGGCGGCGGCGGTACATCAGGCTCTGCAGTACGGCGATCGCGAGACGTTCCTCGGGCTTCGAGCGCTGAAAGACGTCATCGGCAAGCTCTCTGTCATGCCTGGAAGCCGCAACCTGGTTCTGGTCTCGCCGGGATTCCTGCTAACCATCGATCATCGGACCGAAGAATCCGAGGTTCTCGACCGCGCTATTCGCGCCAATGTGACCATCAACAGCATCGACATGCGCGGTTTGTTCACGCTCATACCCGGCGGCGGCGCGGACCAGTCCGCATATGTGGACGACGCCGAATCGGCCCTGCGAACGGCCGACGTCCTGGCGGAAATGGCCGACGGCACCGGCGGAACGTTCTTCCACAATGACAACGACCTGAAGAGAGGTCTCAATCTTCTCGCCGCCCGTCCCCAGTACGTTTACGTGCTGGGAGTTTCTCCGCAAGCGCTGAAGTTCGACGGTTCTTATCACGCCCTGAAGGTGACGGTGCGGAATTCGGCGGGACTGACCGTTCAGGCTCGGCACGGCTATTGGGCGCCCAAGTATGCCGTCGACGCGGCCGAGGCTGCCAAAAACGAACTCCAGGAAACCTTCTTTTCGCAGGAGGAGGTGCCGGGCATTCCGATGGATCTTCAAACATCCTCCTTCAAATCGGGCGACGAGAAGTTCGAACTATCGGTCACGGCGCGGCTGGATGTGAAAGGGTTACGGTTTAAGAAAACAGAGGGCCGCAACGACGATACGCTGACTATCGTGGCGGGCCTGTTCGATTCCAACGGGAAGAACGTAGCGGCAACTCAAAAGGTGGTGGATCTGCGTCTTCGCGATCAGAGCCTGGCGGCATTGCAGAGCGCGGGAATCAACGTGAAAGAAAAGTTCAGCGTGCCTCCAGGCCACTATCTGGTTCGAGTGGTGGTAACCGACTCCGAAGGCCAGACCGTCACGGCGCGCAATGGGAGCGTCCAGATTCCATGAGACTCACAACTGTATTGCTCTGTTTTGCTGGCGCATTGGCCGCTCAGCAAAGCCCCATCATTCAGACCGAGACACGCGAAGTCCTGGTGGACGCGATCGTCACCGACAAGAACGGAGCCTATGTTTCGGATCTCACCGCCAAGGATTTTCATCTCTCGCAAGACGGGAAGGCGCAAACCATCAAGGGCTTCTCATTGGAATCGGCAACCACCGCGTCGCAAACGCGCTCCCTGGTGCTGTTTTTCGATGAAACCAGCATGGAGGCGCGCGATCAGATTGCCATCCGCCAGGCTGCCGCCAGTTTTATCGACGCCGAAGCCGGGCCGAACCACAGGATGGCCGTCGTGACCTTTAATGGCTCCATGCGAATTGCACAAAGTTTCACCGACAACGCCGGCCGTCTGAAGGACGCTCTGAACCAAGCCAGCTTCCATGGCCTCGCGCCCAGCGCCGCCGATTCCGATCGGTCGCACGACCCCAGCCGAATAGAGGAAGACAGGGCCGTGGGACACGCCACCGGTACAGCGCTGGCCAATGCCATGGGAGTCCGCAACATGATTCGCGCCGTCGGCGATCTGGGAAAGAGTCTGGGCGTCCTTCCCGGCCGGAAGGTCGTGATTTTGTTCACCGGGACACTTGCGTCCTCGGGCGATCAGAAATCGGATGTCCGGGAGGCGGTGGATGCCGCGAATAAATCCGGCGTCGCCTTTTATGCCGTGGATGTGCGCCCGGTTTTCGATCAAGCAAGTCCCGGCACCTCGCCGACTCCTCAAACGCGAACGCCCAGCTACACGCCAAGAGGCGGGCCCGGCGGCGGACCGCAGGGAGATTTAGATCCTCTTACCTCATCCCTTCCGGATTCCGGCTCCGGCAGCCAGGAGGTTCTGTCTGGATTGGCAAACGGCACCGGCGGATTCGTGGTGCGCAACACCAGCGACGTGTTGGGCGGATTGCAGAATATCGGGAAGGAGCAAGATCAGTATTACGTTCTCACGTACGTCGCTCCCGAGGCGAAGGAGGGGAGCTGTCACACGCTCCGCGTCAAAGTAGATCGCAAGGGAACATCGGTCCGCGCGCGCAGCAATTATTGCACCGAGAAACCTTTGGATCTGCTGGCCGGGACGTCGGCGGGAAAGGAGCTGGAGAACCGCGCAGCCGGCGCGGAGGCGGGCGGCATCGCCGCATCCATCGAACTCCCGTATTTTTATCTCTCGCCCAACGTGGCCCGGGTGAATCTGGCGATGGAGATCGCCGCTGACGCTTTGAAATTCCAAAATCAAAAGGGCAAACTGCACGCGGAAATGGATCTGCTGGGCATCGCTTCGACGCCAGATGGCAGCGTGGGAGCGCGCTTCAGCGACGCCGTGAAGTTCGATTTCGGCACTCAGGCCGAGATCGAGAAGCTGAAGGGCAAATCCTTCCATTATGAGAAGGAGTTCAAAATCGCTCCCGGCCAGTATCGGTTCACGATGGCGTTCAGCTCCGGCGGCCAGAGTTTTGGAAAGCTGGAAGCGCCGCTGAACGTGGAACCGCAAAAAGCCGGAGAGCTGGACCTAAGCAGCCTGGTGCTTGGCAGGGAGGCGCGCCCCGCGGCCGATTTGGGCCTGAGCACCGGTGTTTCGATCGGCGATCAAACTCCGCTGGTTGCGCAAGGCGTGCAAGTGATACCGGCCGGATCCAGTCAATTCGTGAAATCCGAGCAAGCGTTTTTTTACTTCGAAGTTTACGATCCGAATCCTGCGTCCGTCACCGCTCAGCTGCGAATCCTGGATCGCAGCGGTACGCCGAAGTGGGATTCAGGGCCTCAGAAGCTCAGCGTACCGCGGCAAGGCGGAACCCTTCCGCTGAGTTCGCTCGCGCCGGGACCGTATCAACTCGAAGTGACGGTGTCGGACCCGTCCGGCAAAAAGGCCAAGCGGAGCGCGGATTTCGAGGTTGTCGAACCGCGACCGTAACCGAGCCGCGACCGTAAAGGAGGCGGTCCCGACTCCGCCCATGGTCACGCCAGCCCCGCTTGACGTTATCCTGGGAAGGAGACTTTGCTATGGCGAATCTGGATTGGTCACAGTGCCCAGCGGTGGAGAGCGTGCCCGGCAAGCGGAGCGGCGCGTGGGTATTTCGCGACACGCGGATGCCGGTCGCGACGGTGTTCGAAAATCTTGAGGCGGGGGCCAGCATTGAGGAAATCATGGAATGGTTCCATGTAACGCGCGAACAGATTCAGGCCGTGCTCGAATTTGCAGCGCGAAGTCTCGACGCGCCCACTCCAGCGCAGCCTTCCGCTGACACTGTTGATGCTCATTCTGTTCGATAACGGCGTCCCCTCTCCGCTGCGACATTCTTTTAAAGGCCACACCGTGGTGGAAGCAATCGATCGCGGGTGGGAGAGGCTTGCTAACGGCGAGTTGTTGGAGGTCGCTGAGACGGCAGGGTTCGAAGTCCTGCTGACGACCGACAAAAACATTCGATATCAACAAAACCTGACCGGCCGCAAAATCGCGTTCGTGGTCTTGGGCAACCCGCAATGGCCCGTCGCGCGCCGTTACGTTGAAAGAATCGTCGCAGCCGTGGGTGCGGCGACGCCGGGGAGCTACGCAGAGGTTGTCATCCCTTTCAAGTAGCGTCGCTGTAACTCCACGCTGCCAGCAACCAGCCACGGCGGAGCCACAGGCACCGCCTATGGTTTAAGCTCTATTCTATGAACCTCGAAACGGCATCCCGCACGCTTTTGCGCAGCCTGATCATCGTGGTCGCGTTCTTCGTCGCCCGCGCGTACTCCCAGGAACCGGTCGACCTCTCGACCATCCATCGCATTAAAGCCGAAGCGCTGGAAAATTCCAAGATCATGGATCACATCTTTTATCTCACCGACGTCAATGGGCCGCGCCTCACCAACTCGCCCGGTTTTAAGTCGGCCGGCGACTGGGTGGTGAAACGGCTGAAGGAGTACGGGCTAGAAAACGTCAACGAAGAAACCTGGGGACCTTTCGGCCGCGGCTGGACCTATACGCGCTTCGCCGGCCACATGCTCGAGCCAGCCTACGCGCCGCTCATCGGATTCCCGCTGGCGTGGTCGCCAGGCACCTCCGGTCCGGTGCAAGCGGAAGCGATCTACGCGCCGCTCGACACCGACGCCGACCTCGAAAAGTTCAAGGGCAAACTGCGCGGCAAGATCGTCCTGACCATGAAGTCGCGGGATCTCGCGATGCCTACCGATCCGCCGGGCCGCCGCCTCACCGACGCCGAGCTCTCGCAAAACGTCGAACCCGGACGGCTCCCCAATCTCTTCCGCCCGCTGGGGCCGCAGCAAACGCCGGAGCAGGAGAAGCGCACCGCGTTTCGCAATAAAACGAATCAGTACCTTAAGGACGAAGGCGCGCTGGTTGTTTTGCAATCAGGCAACGTCGGCGATGCCGGCATCGTGTTTGGCCAGGCCGGCGGATCGCGCGATCCGAAAGATCCCGTCCCGCCTCCGATGGTGGTGGTAACGCCGGAACATTACAACCGCGTCGTCCGGCTGCTCGATCACAACATCCCGGTGAAGCTGGAGTTCGATATTCAAGCGCAGTTCTTCGATTCGCCCACCGATTCTTTTAACGTGGTTGGCGAAATCCCCGGCGGCCGCAAGAAAGACGAGATCGTCATGCTGGGCGCGCATCTGGATTCCTGGCACGGCGGCACCGGCGCAACCGATAACGGCACCGGTTCGGCTGTCGCGATCGAAGCGGTGCGCATTTTGAAGACGCTCAATCTGAAGATGGATCGCACTGTCCGCATCGCTCTCTGGGGTGGCGAAGAAGAGGGATTATTAGGGTCGAAGGCTTACGTGGCGCAGCACTTCGCGGATCGCGAAATGATGCAGCCGAAGCCGGAATACTTCAAGCTGTCCGCCTACTACAACGACGACACCGGAACCGGCCGGTTCCGCGGCATTGGCGCCCAGGGAAACGACGAGGTGGTCCCGATCTTCGAGGAGTGGCTGAGGCCGTTCCACGATCTCGGCGCGACGGCCGTGGCCGGCGTCACCTCTGAGGCCAACCGTCGCCCCGGCGGCACCGACCACACTTCGTTCGCCTTTGTCGGCCTGCCCGGCTTCAATTTCGTCCAAGATCCCATGGATTACTCCACGCGCACCCACCACTCCAATATGGACGTGTACGATCGGGTGCAGCCGGGCGACGTGATGCAATGCGCGGCCATCATGGCGGCGTTCGTTTATAACACCGCGATGCGCGATCAAATGATGCCTCGCGTGCCCATGCCTAAGCCGGTTCCGAGCGAAAAACAGACCACCAAGTAGTCCGGTCCCTGTTAAGACGCCCGGACAGCTTGTCCTGGGCGGGTGGGACAAGTTGGCCTAAAACATAAGTGTCCAAGAATGCAACCGCTTCATTCTTGGGAACTTATGTTCTGGCGGCTGGCGTGCCTTTAGTAGGGCCGCCATGCCCGATTGCTCAAACCGCCACCCGCTGAAGTACTCCAGACGCGCCGCGCGAACCGCCTTGCTGGGGTTCGTTTTGCTCCTTGTCAGCCGGGCTTTCGCCGATAATTCCAAGATCTCGCCGGACTTGCAGCCTTTACTCGCGAATTCATCGAGCAAGATCAACGTCATTGTGCAGTACAACACGCCACCGCAGCAATCGTCAGGCGGCCTGCTGGGCGGCCTGGTCGGCGGAGTCCTGAATCTGCTGGGAGGGGTGCTGAACACGGTCTTTTCATTGATTCCAGCCGTATCGGCGACCATGCAACCGGCCGATATATTGGGCGTGTCCAACCAGTCGAACGTGGCCTATATCTCGCTGGATCGCCAGTTGGGGGCCTCGCTCGACTATACGGCTGCCGCGGTCGGCGCTCCGGTGGCATGGAGTTCGGGTTTGGATGGAACGGGTATCGGCGTGGCCGTGATCGATAGCGGAGTCTACAACCACCCGGATTTGAACGCGGCCAAGTCATCCAAAAGCCGCGTGGTGTACCGGCAGAGCTTTATTGGGGGAGTCCTCAACGATGATTTCGGCCACGGCACTCACGTGGCCGGCATCGTCGGGGGGAACGGCAGTTCGTCCGAACAACAAGGCGCTTTCCGTACCTTCAAAGGCATCGCGCCGAATGTGAATATTCTAGACCTGCGCGTTTTGGATCAGAACGGCGCCAGCAACGACAGCGTGGTGATCGCAGCCATACAAAAGGCCGTCGCGCTGAAAAGCCAATACAACGTGCGCGTGATCAATCTCTCGCTGGGACGTGAGATTTTCGAGGGCTGCTCGCAGGATCCGCTGTGCCAGGCAGTGGAAGCGGCCTGGAAAAGTGGAATTGTGGTGGTGGTCGCTGCCGGAAACGAGGGCCGCAACGGATACGCCACCATTTTGTCGCCGGGCTCGGCTCCGCACGCCATCACGGTGGGAGCCATGAAGACTGAAGCGACCATGGCCACGAGCGACGATCGCATCGCAAGCTACAGCTCTCGCGGTCCTACGAATATCGACCTGATCGCGAAGCCCGACGTGGTCGCTCCCGGCAATCTGGTGGACTCGCTGCTCGCTCCTGGTTCGACGCTCGAGAACGAGTACCCCGGAAACGTTGTCCCGGCCTCGGCTTATACCACTGCCAACGTTTCGGGCACGCCCCTTTATTTCACATTGAGCGGCACCAGCATGGCGACGCCGGTGGTCTCGGGCGCTGTCGCGCTGATGCTTCAGAAGGAGCCGACTCTTACGCCGGACACCGTCAAAGCGCGCCTGATGAAGACGGCTTCGAAAACTTTTCCGGTGAGCAGCATCGCGACCGATCCCACCAGCGGCCAGACTTACACGGATTACTACGACATATTCACCATTGGCGCCGGATACGTGGACATCGCCGCCGCGCTGACTAACTACGATCCAGTGGCCGGCTCGGCCGAATCTCCGCAGGTCCTTTACAGCTCACTGCTCTCGACGGCGCTGCTGGCGCCAAATCTGACGGAGACCTGGTGGAGCTCACCCAGTTGGATTACATCGATCGTATGGGGGCCGGCGGTCTCCGTTACCGGTCCAGCCGGAACAACCACAATTTGGGGCAGCAGCGCTTCGTGGGGCAGCAGCGCTTCCTGGGCTAGCAGCGCTTCCTGGGGAAGCAGCGCGTCCTGGGGTACCAGCGCCTCGTGGGGCACCAGCGCTTCGTGGGGCACCAACACGCAAGGAGAGGAGTAAGCGGTTCAGCCGGCTTCAATGTCAAAGGCCCAATCCCAATTCGCGCTGCGCCTGTTCAGCCAGACCCATCTGTTCGGATACATCTGTCTAGGCGCCGCGACGCTGTTGTGGACTATAGCGAACTGGCATTGCACCGATCCAGTCCGCTTGGTGTCGTTCGCGATTGCCACCGCCCTGGGCTCCGTGCTGAAGCTCCAGTTGCCAGCCGTCCGCGGCATGGTTTCGGTCAGCGTGCTGTTCATCCTGGTAGGAATCGTCAACTTGAGCCTTCCGGAAGCGATCCTGGTGGGAGCTCTTTCCATGGCAGTCCAGTGTACCTGGCGCACCGCGGCCCCGCCCAAGCTGACGCAGACAGCCTTCAACATCAGCGTGCTCGCTATTGCGGTTGTTATCGCCGCTAAGGTGTTCGATTACTCGCACCGTCACTTCCCTCCGCCGGTGAGTCTGGCACTCCTCGCGCTTGCATACTTCTGCGCCAACACGTTTCCCATCGCCGCGATCATCGGCCTCACCGAAGGAAAACGTATCTTTTCCGTGTGGAGCAACTATCGCTGGACGCTGGCCTATTACGCGGTGGGCGCATCCATGGCGTGGGTGATCGGCACGCTTCCCCGCAGCACGCAATGGGAGTTTCCGATCATTTGTTTGCCCCTGGTTTACCTGGTCCATCGCTCCAACCGCACCCATTTGGCTCAAATGGAACAGGAACGAACGCACATGACAGCCATGAACGGCCTGCACCTCAGAACCATCGAGGCGCTGGCGCTGGCCATCGACGCCAAGGATCACACCACGCACGATCATCTGCAGCGCGTGCAGCTCTACGCGGTGGAAATCGGCAAGGATCTGGGACTCTCGCCCCAGGAGCTGGAGGCTCTCACGGCCGCTGCCGTTCTGCACGATATCGGCAAGCTGGCCGTACCCGAATCCATTATTTCCAAGCCCGGTAAATTGACGCGATCGGAATTCGAGAAGATGAAAATCCACCCGGTGGTGGGCGCCGAGATTTTGGAACGCGTCGAGTTCCCGTATCCGGTGGTTCCGATCGTTCGCTCGCACCACGAAAAGTGGGATGGGAGCGGTTATCCGCACGGGCTGAAGGGCACTGAAATTCCGATTGGAGCGCGCATCCTGGCCGCGGTCGACTGCCTGGACGCACTGGCATCGGACCGCCAATATCGACGGGCGCTGCCTCTCGATGAAGCCATGGCCCGCGTCGCATCAGAAGCCGGAACAGCTTTCGATCCCGAGGTGGTTTGTGCGCTGGAAGCCCGCTACCGCGATTTGGAGGCGCGCGCAAAAGCGACTAAGGTCGCGCCTCCGCCAGCGCTCTCCGTGGACATCAAAATCACTCGCGGAGGCGGCCCGGCGGCCGGGTTGGAGGCGGAGGCGCCGGTGAGCGCCGCTGCTCCCGCAAATCCCGTCGCGCATGCCCGCGCTCTTCGCCGGAGGAAAGAGGAAGCGCTCACCAATATGCCGGCCGCGGGCGTCTGCTCACTGCACTGGGAAGAGGCCTTGGCGGTCGCTGCCATCCGCATCCAGCGTCTAATCGCCCATGACGCTATCGCCCTTTGCGCGTGCGACGACGACGTGGTTCGCGCGAAGTTCGTTGCCGGCGACGATCGCGCGGGACTTGCCGAACTGGCGGTTCCGCTAGGCGAAGGTCTACTCGGATGGGTGGCTGATGTGGGCAAGCCCATCCTCAATGGCAACCCCAACGTCGAGCCCGGATATGCCAGGAGTAATGCGGCACCCGAACTTTCATCCGCTCTTGCGCTGCCGCTGGTAAACTCGGGACGGATTGTTGGGGTGGTAGCGCTCTATAGACGAGAGAAGGATGCCTTCGCCGCCGACGAGTTGGTGTCGCTGCTGGAGCTTTGCCCGGCGCTGACGTCTCTCATGCTCGACACGTTGGAAGCAGGCAACAATTTGTTGCAAATGGCGTCCGCGATCCGGCGTGATGGGTCGAGTTTAACGCGCGCTTAGGTTTCCGTCCGCCATTCGTTTCCTGTAACATCACCTCTGGGGATGAAAAACGAATTCGCATTCGAGATGGCCGCGTCCAACATCCGTTTTGGAACCGGCGTCACGCGGGAAGTTGGCATGGATCTGGCGGACCTGGGGGTCCGCAACGCACTGGTCATAACGGATCCAGGATTAGCGCGGACGGCGCCGGTCGCCACCGCGCTGGAATCGCTCGAGGGCGCCCGCGTTCACTTTACTTTGTACGATCGCGTCCGTGTGGAGCCCACCGACGAATCGTTCCTGGACGCTATCGCGTTCGCAAAGCAGTCCCCACACGACGCATTTGTCGCCGTCGGCGGCGGATCCACCATCGACACCGCGAAAGCTGTCAATTTGTACACCACTTACCCTCCCGCCGATTTTTTGGATTACGTGAATCCGCCCATCGGCAAGGGCCTTCCCGTCCCCGGACCGCTGAAGCCTCTATTTGCGATTCCGACCACCGCTGGCACCGGCAGCGAGACCACCGGCGTCAGTATTTTCGATCTCAGCCGCATGCACGCCAAGACCGGGATCGCGAGCCGCCGCCTAAAACCCACCTTGGGACTTTTAGATCCCGACAACACGCGTAGCATGCCGCCGCAAGTGGCCGCTTCCAGCGGTCTCGATATTCTGAGCCACGCGATTGAATCGTATACCGCGATGCCTTACACGGGCAGGCCCTATCCGGATCGGCCCGCGGTTCGGCCGGCCTATCAAGGCTCCAATCCCATCAGCGACGTATGGTCGCTGCAGGCTCTGCGAATGGTGGCGCAATATATCGTTCGCGCCGTGGACGATCCATCGGACGATGAAGCGCGGGCGAATATGCTGCTGGCCTCTTCGTACGCGGGCGTCGGTTTTGGGAATGCCGGAGTGCATCTGCCGCACGGCATGTCGTATCCGGTGTCGGGGATGGTGAAGAGCTATCGCGCGCCGGGTTATAAGACGGATCACCCGCTGGTACCGCATGGCTTCTCGGTGATATTAAACGCGCCGGCGGTTTTCCGTTTTACAGCTTCGGCGAATCCGGAGCGCCATATGGAAGCGGTCCAGGCGCTGGGCGTCGATGTCTCGCGCTGCAAGAAGGACGACGCTGGGCGAATCCTGGCCGAGCGCATCACCTGGTTCATGCAGCGCCTGAAAACGCCTAATGGACTGCGCGAGATCGGATACACGTCCGCCGATATTCCCAAACTGGTGGAGGGAACCCTGCCGCAGCATCGAGTGACGAAGCTCTCGCCGCGGCCGGCCGGACCCGAGGAATTGAGCGCGCTATTTGAAGAGGCAATGGTAGCCTGGTGAAATCGTGACTGGTGAAATCATGAAGCGACGCGAATTTTTCAAAGCCTCATCGGCCGGACTGCTCGGCGCGGCCTTGGCCAGATCCGCCGACCCTACGCTCGGTCTCATTTTCCCAGTCACCCGGCCCGTCCCGCCCGAAGGGCTCGCCATGTATCCATCGGGAGTGAAGTTCATCACCTTGGGACTGGGCTTGAAGACCATGACGCCGGAAGGCTACGATGCCGTGCTTGGTCGCATCGGACCGGCGGGCGAGAAACTGGCTGCGCAAGGAGCAAATGCGGTGGTCCTGATGGGCACATCGCTGAGCTTTTACAAAGGCGCGGCCTTCAACGATCACCTGACGGAAATGCTCAAGAAGGCGACTGGATTACCCGCCACCACGATGAGCACCGGCGTCGTCCAAGGACTTCGCGCCGTTGGAGCCAAGCGCGTCGTGGCCGCTACCGCCTACGACGATGACGTGAATCACCGCTTGCAGGCGTTTCTCAAAGAGTCGGGTTTCGAGGTGCTGGGCGTAAAAGGCCTGGGGATCGAAAAGGTGGAGGACGTCGATCGCGTCACGCAGGATGGATTGTTGAACTTCTGCGCCGGCGTGCGGGAGACACAGCCCACCGCCAACGCGATGTTGGTTTCCTGCGGCGGATTGCGAACGCTCGAATTGCTCGCGCCCTTGGAGGAGCGAGGTCACGTGCCGGTGGTGTCCAGCACGCCGATGGCGCTGTGGGCAGGCGTCCGGCTGCTGGGCTTAAGCGGGCGCGCGCCGGGTTTTGGAACGCTGCTGTCGAAAGGATAAGGAGGTTAACAATGATCTCAGGCGGCAACATCACTGTTATGGTTTCCAACATGGACGCTTCCGTCCATTTCTACACCGAGGTGTTGGGCATGAAGTTGACCAATCGTTTTGGGGATCACTGGGCAACGGTGGACGCAGGCAAGGGGCTGATCATTGGGCTGCATCCAGCTTCGCCCAAATATCCAAAGCCTGGGGCCAAGGGCGGCATGCTAATCGGACTCGAGATCGATGAGCCTATTCAGCAGATCGTGGATCGGCTGCAAGGTAAGGGCGTAAGCTTCCTCGGGCCTGTAATCAAAGACGAGGGTGCCGGTTCCTTCGCGGATTTCGAAGATCCGGATGGCAACCGGATCTACCTGTGGGAGACTTCATACGCGTAGCCGCTCGCGCCAGCGAACGGGAACTTGCTAACATTGAACGGTTACAAATTCAGGAGGACAACCCACGTGCGTTGGCCAATCGTTCTACTTCTCGCGGCGTCCGGAGCCTGGGCGCAAACCGGAGCCGTCAACCCGGCCGGGCCGGCGAACCCGATGGTCGCCAGTTCCAAGGTCTTCTATCAGAATGCGAAGCAGGACATTCTGCGTTCGGCGGACAAGATGCCTGAGGATAAGTACGCGTTTCGACCCATCGATAGCGTGCGAACTTACGGGCAAGTGCTGGCCCACGTCGCCGACGGACAATATGAGTTTTGCGGCGCGGCGGCCGGCAAGCAAGACGAGAAGGGCATCGAGAAGACTGCGAAAACCAAAGCCGCTATCATCGCGGCGCTGAAGTCTGCCTTCGCCTATTGCGACGACATCTACGCGGGAATGACCGATGCGAAAGCCGCTGAAATGATTCCGGCCTTCGGCGGGGCAAAAATCACGCGGCTCAGCATGCTCGATTTCAATGTTGCGCACACCATGGAGCACTACGGCAACCTGGTGACATACATGCGAATTGAGGGCCTGGTGCCGCCCAGCAGCGAGTCGCAGCAATAGCCGGCTGTGTTGAGCGGACTTGGCCGCCGGCTATTTCAAGCCGCCGGCAGCCGGAATGATTTGCCCCGTGATCCAGCCCGCATCTTCGGAAGCGACGAATGAAACCACGGTCGCGATATCGCCTGGCTGTCCAATGCGGCCTAGCGGCGTCCGAGGCAGCATGAAGGTCTTAAACTGCTCCCATTCGGCCATGGAGTGAGTACCTTCGGTTTCGACGGGGCCGGGCGAGACGGCGTTCACACGTATTTTTCTGGGGCCCAGCTCCGCGGCAAGAGACTGCGTGATGACGTCGACAGCACCTTTGGTTGCGCTATAGACCGAGCCGCCGGGGGGTGGCGACTGAGAGGCCATCGAGCTGATGTTGATGATGGACCCCCCCTGCTCGCCGATGGCGGCTGCGGCGGCTTGGCTTGCGAACAACAGGCCTCTGACATTCACGTTGAATAGCCGATCGTAGTGCTTTTCAGTGATCTCGTGCAGAGGTACAAATTCATAGACGCCGGCATTGTTGACCAGAATATCGATTCGGCCAAACTCCGCCACCGTGGCATCGATCAGTTGCTTGGCCTCAGCGGGCTTGCTCACGTCGGCGTGCACCGCCTTGGCTGCGCCCCCGGCAGCTTTGATCTTCGCAACTACCGCCTCAGCGCCCGTAGCGCTGGACGAGTAATTGACTATTACGGAAGCGCCGTCTTTGGCGAGTTCCTCGGCGATCGCCGCGCCAATTCCCTTGGAAGCACCGGTCACGATTGCCACTTTTCCTGAAAGTTTAGCCATGCGTATACGGATGAAGGAGCTTTCGCTTTGGATTCAGGCTAATCCAAATGGCAGAGCTTGCAGGCGAGCTGGAAATCGGCGGAGTCGTTACAGGCGAGCGTGAATCGCTGGCCGTCCATGACCCACGACGAGGCTTTGCCGTTCACTTGGCTATGCGGGACGCTCACTTCGCCGGCGTTCGCTCTCGACACGAGCAACGTCGCATCGCGATTCCCCGCCCGGTACGCGATCTCGACGCGCCCTTCCCTGGCTCGTGCGCCAATCAATTGAATGGACGCCGGAAGCGCAGCCCGCAACGGAACATTGAAACCCGTGTTGGCTTTCACCCAGGCGCGCAATTGCGCGGGATTCTGGCAGTGAAAGGCAGTGAGCGGCGGATCTTGGCGGGCGGGCGACCGAACGAGAGACAGCGCCACTGCGGCTAGAACAACGGTGGCGGCCATCGCCCAAACAAATCCTCGGCTCGTAGTTTGCGGCCGCCGGACTCGCGCAGACTGCACCCGTTCCCAAAGCTCCGGAGGTGCAGTGACTGGGTGCAAGGCGAGGTTCAGCTCGGACTTCATTTCCATGGCGACAACCTCCGCTCCAGGATCTTGTGCGCGCGATTCAATCGCGACGCCACGGTTCCCGGCGAACATCCGACAATGCCTGCGATCTCGTCGTACGACAAGCCTTCGGTGTAACGCAGCACGATTACGATCCGATGCTCCGGCGCCAGTTTCGCGACCACAGCCTGGATGCGCTGCTCGGTCTCCGTGCGCATCAGCTTGTGCAGGACGCTCTCGGCCGGCGCGCACACGGCATCGATTAACCCGTCGAGAAAAGGCGCCATCCGCCGCCCGCGGCGCTGATCGTCGATGCAACTATTCACAACCAGGCGGTACAGCCACGAATCGAAGCTGGCTTCCGATCGGTAGTCGCCGATGCGCGACAGCAGCTTCAGGAACGTATCCTGCGCGATGTCCATAGCCGCCGCCGGATTACCCGAATACCGCAGCGCAATGGAGTAGACGCGGTCCTTGTACGCTTCAAACAGCGCGCGGAACGCGTCCGCATCGCCGCGCCGGCATCCATCGATGATGGCTTCAATGACATCCCGGTCGTTCGCGTCCAACACCATAGAAGAAGTCACGGCGCCGTGATCTTTTGTTTGGACGAACGAGCGCGAGAAATCCTTCCCGGTTTTCCAAAGCATGGTTTTTCTTATATGCTCATTTGAGTAGATCACAGGGGGTCTAAACATGCCATCAGAAAACGAGCTTACCCGGCGCGATTTTGCCACCATGGCTTCGGGCGCGTTGTCGGTCCTGGGGGCGCTGGGCGCGGCCGGACCATTGGCGGCCCAAACTGGGAGCACAGCTTCCGCCGAGGAAGCACCCCTGGATCTGGCCGAATGGAGCTTCTTCTGGGTGGGCGTGGAGCGCGCCGAAATCCCGCGTGGGACGGTGATCAACGGAAGGCAGATGTACGTCGAGTATCAGATCCCGGCCCGCGTCCGTCATCCCTATCCGATCGTGCTGGTGCACGGCGGCGGGGGGCAAGGCACGGATTGGATGTGCACGCCCGATGGCCGTCCGGGCTGGGCCACGCTGCTGGTACAAGAAGGCTACAAGGTTTACGTCGTCGATCGTCCCGGCCACGGCCGCTCGCCGTTCCATCCCGATCTGGATGGACCGTTCCCGCAGCAGAACATCACACTCGATCAGATCTCAGGCATGTTCACGCCGCAGCGCGCCAAGCGCCCGGACCCGAGCGGCCTGGGGCTGGCGAAGCTTCACAATCAATGGCCCGGCACCGGCGAAGTGGGCTCGGCGGATCTCGCGCAGTTGGTGGCATCGCAAGGCGGGTCTTACGTTGCGAACATTGAAATCACGCATACGGCGTGGCGCGAGCGCGGCGCTGAGCTGCTGGACAAAATCGGACCCGCCATCATCATGACCCATTCTGCCGGCGGGCCATTCGGCTATCTGGTGGCGGAGGTGCGGCCCAACTTGGTGAAAGGCATCGTCGTGGTGGAAGGCGCGGGCGCGCCGTTCGGCCAAGGTCCCCAATCCAGCAAATGGGGCGTTACCACGATTCCGATGACTTACGATCCGCCGGTGAAAGATCCATCCGAACTGAAGTCCCAGGAGATGCCCGCGCCCGAACCCGGCGTGGGTCCGTACCGGATTCAGGAAGAACCCGCGCGCAAACTGAAAAACCTCCAGGGTATTCCGATTGTGCTGGTGACGTCCGAAGCCTCGTTCGCATCGCCGGGCTCACCCGGCGCGCTCGCATTCCTGAAACAGGCCGGCTGCACCGCGGAAGAGTTGCGGCTTGCGCAGCACGGCGTCCACGGCAACGGGCACATGATGATGGTGGAGAAAAACAATCGCGAGGTCTTGCAGCCCATTCTCGAATGGATGGACAAGAACGTCTCCGCCCACGCCGCGAAAGCGCCCGCGACGAAGAAGAATCCCGATGCAATTGCATTGAAGCTGTCCGAACAGGGCCACTTCTGGGTGGGGACTGAATTGAAGAAGATGCCCTACGGGAACATCGTCGCCGGGCAGATGTACGTGCAGTATTTGTTCCCGGCCCAGGTTCGTCATCCCTATCCGGTGGTGCTGGTGCATGGCGGCGGCGGTCAAGGCACGCACTACATGGGACTCGGCAACGGAAAGCCCGGCTGGGTGCATTACTATTTGCAGGAAGGCTACAAAGTTTATCTCGTCGATCGGCAGGGCCACGGGCGCGCGCCGTATCATCCGGATGCGCTGGGACCCATTGGTCCGCTGTTGACGTTCGATACCGTGACCGGCGATTTCAAGCGGGCCGTTCACAATCCTCATCCGCGCTGGATCGGCACCGGCGACGCGGGCGATCCGAAAGTGGATCACTTCCAAGCGGGCCAAAATTCGCCGCCGTCGGATAATGTGATGGCGCACAAGCTGTGGGCCAGCCGGGGCGCCGAGCTGCTGGACAAGATCGGACCGGCCATCATTCAGGTTCATTCCGCGGGCGGACCCTTTAGCTGGCTGGTGGCGAACGAACGGCCGGCGTTAGTGAAGGCCATTGTCAACGTGGAGGGCGCGGGCATGCCGTTCGGATTCGGCGCGGGCTGGGGACTGACCGACATTCCACTGGTTTACGATCCACCGGTGTCCGATCCGAAGGAGATCGCCACGCGCGAGGTCGCGGCGTCCGGGGTTACGCCGGCCTACAAGCTGCAAGCCGAACCTGCGCGCAAGCTGAAAAACTTGCGGGGCATTCCGATCGTAGTGGTCACGGCGGAGTCGTCGGGGCGCACACAAGGTCCGCCCGTTGTCGCGTTCCTGAAGCAAGCCGGCTGCGACGCCGAGGAGCTGCAGCTCAAGGACAAGGGCATCCTTGGCAACGGCCATTTCATGATGCTCGAGACCAATAACCGGCAGGTGTTCGATACGATCCGGGAGTGGGTAGAGACGAAGCTGCCGGCGTAGGCGCATTCATGTCCACCTACGTGTTTGCGTTCCTTATTGGCGTCATCGCCGGACTCCGCTCCATGACCGCGCCCGCTGCCGTCAGTTGGGCCGCTCGCCTGGGCTGGCTGCATCTTGAAAACACCTGGCTCGCCTTCTTCGGATTCGCCGCGACGCCCTACATCCTCAGCGTGCTGGCGATCGGTGAGCTGATCGCCGACAAGCTGCCGAAAACTCCCAGCCGCAAATCGCCGCCGGGATTTATCACGCGTATCGTTACAGGCGCCCTCAGTGGCGCGGCTCTCGGCGCGAGCAACGCGTCGTGGATCGTTGGCCTGGTGGCGGGCATCGCTGGTGCGATTGTCGGAACGCTGGGTGGCTACGAATTCCGCGTCCGGTTGGTCAAGGCCACCGGCGGCAAGGATCTCCCGATCGCACTGCTGGAAGACGTAATCGCTATCGCGGGCGCGCTGTTGCTGGTCTCACGGTTTTCCTAGTGGAAGAGCAGCACGTTTATGCGGCCATCGGCCACGCGGGGTTCGAGCGCCTCGCCAGCGCGTTTTACCAGCAGGTTCCCTCCGACGATGTCCTCGGGCCCATGTATCCGGCGCAGGATCTGGAAGGCGCGCAACAACGTTTACGCGATTTTCTGATTTTCCGTTTCGGCGGCCCGCAGACTTACATTGAACAGCGCGGCCATCCCCGGCTGCGCATCCGCCACGCGCCATTCGCTATCGGACAAGCGGCTCGCGATCGCTGGCTGCAATTGATGACCCGCGCCCTGGACGAAGTAGCGCTTCCCGAAGAGCCGCGCCGCATCTTGCAATCGTTCTTCGAATCCACTACCACGTTCCTGATGAACCGGCCCGGTGCCTAACCGGCCCGGCGCCTGAAGCTACTTCTTCTCGGCCGGCGTAAGCGTTCCCGGTAGCACGGGCTCGGCATAGCACGATACCACGCTCTGATTGCCATCCTTGTCGATCGCCTTCACGCCGATCACGACATCGTCAATGGAAACATCCGGCATGGTGTACGTCGTCACGTTACCTACCCATATCTCGCGTTCCCACACCGGAGAGGTGGTGGATCGCATCACAACGGCGTAGCCGGCCAAGTCCGGCTCGGTATTCGGGTACCAGTGGAGCACTGCGTCGTACTCTGACTTCCCGCGCGTGAGCAACGGTACGTGTCCGCCTTTGTTCGGTCCAGAGGACCAGCTCCAATTGAGCACGGGAGGCGCGGGCGCCAGCGCCAGGCTCGCCAGCACCGCTGCGTTCATTCGTATCGCGCGCGTGGCGTAGGGAACCGAAGTATTAGCAAAGTTGTCGGTGATGGTGTGCTGGTTGTCGTAGTTTTCGCTGGCGCTGGTGAGCCGCACGGCGGCGAAGCCCGCTTCCACGAACGGACGGTGATCGCCTCCGCGAAGAAATCGATCGCCGCGAAAAACCATTTCGACCTGCATGGACGGCACATACCGCTCGGCAATCAGCTTGGTGTAGCGAGCGAGCTCGCGCGGGGCCGAATCATCGGGACTGGAAGAGAACACCCGCAACACATTGGTCGACGATCGGCCGTTGCCGGACACGTCGCTGCCGATAATGTCGTTGTTCAGCACGGCTTCAATCTGCATGCCGTCTTTCTTGGCTTGGGCCGCGTACACCTGGCTCCCGCTCAAGCCCACTTCTTCGGCCGCGAACGCGACGAACACGATGGTCTTGTCGAACTGATATGCGCTCATCACGCGCGCCAGCTCCATCACCGCGGCCGTTCCGCTGCCATCGTCCGTTACTCCGGGCGCGATGCTCTGCGCGGCGGTCGCTTCAAAATCCAGCGGACCTTGCTCGCGCTCCGGCGGAAGGATCTTCAGATACCGCCGTGCTTCGCTTTCATCGACACCCTGCCGGACGAGTTCGGCAACGGTCTGCTCTGGACCAGTGTAGGGCTTGCGAACCTGCGCGAGCGAATCGTAGTGCCCGCTGATAAGAACGTAGCGATCCTTCTCAGTGGTACCCGGCAGCACCGCGACAACATTCGACAGATCGACGTCGCGAATCACCTGGCCGCGACGCCCGCCTTTCTTGATGCTGAAGTCTTGATAACTCACCTGCAGCCGCGGGCTGTAGCTCTGGAGCTCGTCGTGAATCCAGCGTTTGGCCGCGCCGATTCCGTGCGCGGGATCGTCTTCGGACGATAGGATGTAGCGCGTGCCGAAGCCCTCCAGCTTCTTGAGAGTGGCCGCGATCCGTTCCTCCGAGACGCCGTCGACAATCTGTTTTACAGCCGGATTCAGGCCTGTTTCCGGCCGCTGCGGGAAGAGCGGGAGCACAAACAACGCCGCTAAGCACGCCGTTAAGCAAGGGATGGATGGCAATCGCGTCATAGGATGAATTGTAGCGCCAGTCTACACTTGTCAGATCCGGCACTTGACGCGCCTGCTAAAATCGAGTCGTGGCCTATTCCGAAGTTCTCATCGCTCCCATGCGCGCCGATCTCACCCGTCACGGTGTCGAGGAGGCTCACACTCCAGCCGACGTCGACCGGTTGCTCGGCCCCGGAAGTGGTTCCGTCCTGATGATCGTCAATTCCGTGTGCGGATGCGCCGCTGGGCGCGCGCGTCCAGCCGTTGGCATGGCGCTGAAACACGCGGTGCGGCCCGCGAAGGCCGCTTCCGTTTTCGCCGGCGGCGATGAAGCAGCCGTCGCCCACCTGCGCGATATTTTGTCGGAATATCCGCCGTCGTCACCATCCATGGCTCTGTTTCAGGATGGCAAGCCGGTGTACATGCTCCATCGCAGCGAGATCGAACGCCGCGAGCCATTCGAAATCGCGCAGCTGCTTACGCAAGCCTTCGATCGTTTCTGCGTTTCAAAAAGCAGCGCGTAAAGCGGCGCGATGTAAGACCAGGAGGCCGTGTGTCCATTCGACCCGTCAAGAAGCTCATCAAATCCAAGCCAACTTTGGAAGGCGCGGGGGTCCATCTCCGGCGCGCATTCGGTTTTGGAAACACATCCGATTTCGATCCGTTCCTGCTGCTCGACGACTTCCGCAACGATGTTCCGGACGATTATCTGGCGGGCTTCCCCTGGCATCCGCATCGCGGGATCGAGACCATCACCTATGTCCTCGCGGGGACCGTCGAGCACGGCGACAGCATGGGCAACCGCGGAGCCATTGCCGCCGGCGACGTTCAATGGATGACGGCGGGCCGAGGCATCATTCATCAGGAAATGCCCAAGGGCGATCAATCCGGACGCATGCATGGCTTCCAGTTGTGGGCCAACCTTCCTTCAGCGTTGAAGATGACGGCGCCGCGTTATCAGGAAGTGAAGGCTCCCGAGATTCCGCTCGTTACCGATGACGACGGCACTGGAGTGCGCATCGTATGCGGTAGTTTTTGGGGCAAGAAAGGCCCGGTGGACGGCATCGCCGCGGATCCGATGTACCTGGATGTTTCCGTGCCGCCCGGCAAGCGCAAAGTTTTTCCGATTGAGACTACGCGGCACGCCTTCGCTTATGTTTTTGCCGGCGACGGAAGGTTCTCTAATGCTTCCGGTCCTCTGGCAGTGCCGACCGAGTCAGTGGGATGGGCCGATACAACGCCTCCCCCTGATGCTGACAACCGCTCGCTGGTGCTGTTCGACCAGGGCGATGAGCTGACTGTTCACGCGGGCGAGGAAGGCATTCGGTTTTTGCTTGTTTCGGGAAAACCGCTTGAAGAGCCCGTGGCTTGGTACGGGCCGATTGTGATGAACACGCAAGAGCAGCTGCGCGAAGCGTTCAACGAACTCGAGCAGGGGACGTTTATTACCGAGCCAAAGCTCTGACCGAGCCGCGACTAACGTTCACACGAGTGTGAACGCAGCACGCAGGAGTGCGTGCGCCACAGCTGCGTCACTTTCCCTGGCAATGTCCGCCAGGGCAGCGATTGTTCTCCTGGCATTCATATTCCATTAGACCGGTGGGCTCCCAGTCCGGCCGCGCTTTGATGGTGAACTCCTGCGACCAGGGCGCGCTAAAGATCTTGGGATCGTCGATGGTCAGCAGGTACGAAAGTGTTTTCGCGTCTTTCCAGCGGATGTGCTCGATGGTGCGCAGCGCGTCGCTATGCATGCGGCTCTCGTTCGGATTGTTGTAGAAGTGATCGTCCAACGACCAGCGCTTGAAGTTGGTGGTCTCGATCACCAGCGTGTCGCCTTCCCAGTGGCCGATAGGATCTCCGTAGAAGGAGGGTTCCAGTTCGTTGCGATGCTTGCGCCCGTCCAGCGGCACAACGCGGCTCATGCGCTGGAATTCGTGAATCAGCACGAAATAATTCTTGGACTGGAAAATCTGTATCGCGTACGCGGCTAGCATCCCGGAAGGAAATCCCGCGGGCATGCAAAAGTCGCGCGGCTCGTCGTGCCGCGGATCGCCGGTGGGCTTCTCAAAGAACGGTTCGCCGCCGGGCTTCAACGCGCCGATGGACTTCGCGTCGAAGATGGTGGCCGAACACTCGCACTGGTCGCCGGTAGACTTGGGCCATTCGTAAATTCCGGTGAAGTTCGGCTTGCCATCCGCGGTGCGCGGAATCCCGGCCGGCGTTTGGGGCGACTTGCTCGCGGTCTGGGCCGCCAGGCAGCCGAGCAGCGCAAAGGACGCGGAGATGAATATCGCTGGCCGCTGCATTGCTACTTCTTCTCGTTGGGATCGTCGGCGACAGTTGTGAATACGCTGCGCCCGTCCTGGAAGGTGACCTTCGACCCGCCGCCGTTATGCGACCCATCCTTGGCCTGGTATCCTTCCACCGTAATGATGGTGCCCGGCGCGAGCACGTCCTTGTGGATTCCGCGCCGCATCAATTGAATGGGCGAAGAGCCGGAAAATGCCCAGTTCGTCATTGAGCCGTCCTCGTTCTTGACATCCACGTAATACCAGATGTGCGGGTTCTGCCATTCCAGCTTGGTGACGACGCCGGTTACCTTGACCTTCTTGTTCAGGTCGAATTCAGAAGCGAAAGAATGATGCGCCTGGGCCAGTGGCGCTGCCACCAAAACTGTCAGGAACAGCGAAAGGGGAATTGGATTTTTCATGCAGGCGATTTTTCATTCTCGCAAACTTCCGGCGGCGCTGCGGGAGATCACGGCCTTATCGAATCTTCCACTTGATGCCGACCAGAATGTCCACCTGGTTTTGCGTCGATTCCCACGACGGACCATTGCCGAAGGTCCCCACGATGGGGGTGTTGTTCCAATGCGTGTAGCGGACGCCGGGTGACAGGCGCAGGCGGCCGATTGCGAACTGTACTCCACCACCAATGACCAACCCTTGACTATCGGGCAAATGCTCGCCAGAGGTAAAGGTCGAGGGCGGCGAATAGATATCGGTCACGATCGATCCATTCATCACCCGCGGCGCATAGCCCACCTCCGCAAACGGCTTGACTATCGGGACTGGCAGCCTGTACTTGAGCAGCAGCGGAAACTCCCACGAATTCGCGCGCTCTTCAATCAAGCCGCTGTTGAAGTACCCTTGAAATCCTTCGTGCCGGTAGAGCGCGTCGACTTCAATGCCGAAACCAAGGGGCAGACCAATATCCAGCGCTGGCCCGACGACGTAGTGTTTTGACACGCTGGTAACGCCCGCGCCGGTCAAATCGTCACCGACCCTAGCTCCGCCGATGACGCCGAGCGAAATCGACTGCCCAAAGCAGACACAGCCGGTTAAGAAGCCGGTTGTAATCAAAAGACAAAAACGCACGATTCACCTCTCTCTTTCGACTTTGAAGAACACCTAAAAGGACAGCCGAAGACTGAGCTCGGCGGACCGCGAACCACCGGTCTGGAATAAGGGCGGCATGCCGGTATTGGGCGTCCCCGAACCAAGCATCAGGTTCTGCATCGAAGTTGATTGGCCGAACCAGGGACTGGAAAGGAACGCCACTGGATCGGCGAATGCGGGGTGGTTGAGCACGTTAAATATGTTGAGTCCAACCTCAATGCCCATCCGGTCAGAAAATGCGAACGTACGGCGCAGGCTGGCATCGATCTGAGTGAGTCCATTTCCGTAAATCGCGTTGCGCCCGAGCGTGCCTTCCTGGCCGGCTGACGGCAGGCGGAAGGCGGACGGATTCAGCCGCCGGCCCCCGGCCACGGACGGATCGGCGATCCATATCGGCTGCCCCGGCACAAGATCGGGACGCCCGGCATTTTCGAAATCCTCGCTCAGAGCCTGTTCGGCATCGGTGATGTTGATCGGAAATCCGCTGTGCGCGCGAAGGATTCCGCTCACGGTCCATCCGGCGAGCGAGCCCAGCAAGCCGGCGAACGATGTAGGCGCTGGAACACGATAGGAAACAGCGGCAGTCAGCGCGTTACGAACGTCGAAGCTGGACGAAGCCCAGGCCTCGTTCAGTTCATAGCCGGGGTGAATAAGAAAGATGCCGGAATCCTGGGAGCCGTCGTCCAGGGAATGCGCCCATGTGTAAGCAACGGACGCGTAGACGCCAGGAATAGGCGAAGCGGCGTAGCGCATTTGCAGAGCCTGGTAATTGGATGAGTTCCCGGTCAGCGTCACCAGACGATCCAGAATCCCGGTGCTCGGATCGACGTATGCCTCACTCCCGAGCAGATGGCTCCCGGCGTTGCCGGCGTAGGAAGCCGACATTGTGCCCGCCCACACAATCTTCTTCTCTAAGGTCGTCTTCCATTGCCAGGACCGAGGGAGGTGCAGCGCGGGATAATCGCCGGATAGAAAGCGAGCCACATCGGGACTTGCCGCAGCGCCGGGACTGGGCGATGTCGCGGCGGTCGAAGCGCCGCTCGATCCACTGATGCCGTTGCCCGTGGGCAGATACAACCAACTATTGAAGGGAGCGCCGTTGATCGGGTCAACGGATGCGCCGAGCGTCGGGTCATAGAAAAGCCCAGCTCCGGCGCGCAACATCAGGCCGAACCAGGGAAGCTTCCATGCCAAGCCGATGCGCGGCGCCAGCTGAGCGTAATCCATGTGCCAGGGAGCAGTTCCATTGACGATGCGGCTCTGGGTGGTTTGCCACTCGGTCCCGGTCCAAAGACCGGAGACGGTCGGATTTTCCGCGGGCACCGCGCCTGGTGGCGTGATCTCCCAGCGCAGTCCGTAGACCACGCTCAGGGTATCGCTCAGGTGGAACGTGTCCTGTGCGAACAACGAAACTGCGGCGATCGGGCCGCCATACTGCGCGGGCCTCGAATAGGTAACGGCGATTGGATCTCCATTAAGAATGCCCTGGAGGCTGGATGCGGAACCCAGAACAGTGTCGATCGCACCGCCGCGCCACTGTCCCATTCGCAGGCCGTCAAACCCAGCGCGGAATTGATGACGACCCCGCTGGAGGGAGATCGAGTCGCGCAGCTCCCACTGGGTCTGCAGCGCGATGCCAGAATCGTCCGAAACATACTGCCCTAGCCCTGGAACCGATACGCCGAGGACGACCTGATCGGACGGAGAATATTGCGGAAACGGCGATGGGATGGAAGGGAGACCGGAATAAACGATCTCCGTCGGAGTGATGGTCACACCAGGCAACAGGCCCGCAGTCGCCAGAGCCGCGGTGCTCCCCGGTGACCCGCTCGAGAAGGTATTCAGCCAGGCGTGTGAATAGTTGAAGCGGATATCGTGCAGCATTCCCGCCAAGGCCGCATTGACACCCACCGTGGCGCTCTTCCAGTCGAAGTGGCCGCTGGTGCGACTGTTGTACTGAGAGGAAGCGGCCGTCGACGGGGCATCGACGTATCGAAAGAACAAAACGCCATGTGCTCCGAGCGATTGATCGACGCGCAGGCCGAACGATCCTAGCGTACCGGTGCTCGCGAGTTGCCCACTTGCTCCCGCTAAGCCGTTTCCCAAATTGACTCCCGTCGGATCGGGAAAAGAACTGAACAGTTCGGCGAGTTTCGCCGGCGCGTTCTGTCGCGTGGCAAGCGTCGGAACGGCCATCAACTGCATCGAGTAATCGTCGAGCTGGGATCCTTCGGCGGAAAGGAAAAAATGGGTTCGGTCACGCCACACTGGTCCGCCCAGCACCAAACCCGTATCCGCCCAGGAAGGCCGGGGATATGCAGAATCCGCGATGCCCTGGCTGTTGGCGAACCAATCCCTGGCGTTCCAACTGCTGTCGCGCACGCTCCCGAACACATCGCCATGAAATGCATTCGTGCCGGAACGCGTAGTGATCAGCGCCGTCGCGCCCGGCCGTTCGCCGGATTCCGGTGCGAAATCGGAAGCGCGTAGTTCCACCGACTGGGCAGTTTCGGGCGACCCTAGATTTTCCGTATTGCCAATGCCGCTCATGGCCGGCAGGGACATTCCGGGAAACGATCCGGGCAAGGTGCCGCTGCCCAATCCAGCATTCACGCTCACGCCGTCCACGCGAAATGCATTCGCATTGGGACGCTGGCCGTCCGAGCTAAACTGACCGCCGTCGCTTACGCCCGCGGGCGTAACCACCACGCCCGGCACCAGGTCGAAAAGCATGCGAAAGTCGGTGCCGTTGGCGGGCAGGTCGGCGCCCGGAGAGGTGCGAGTCATCAGCAGATTATCGCTGGCCGAGGGGTCCAGAGCGTCGCGCGCACTGACCACGGTGATGGCGTCGTGTAAAGTGAGCAGGTCCATCGAGACATCAAGAGCCAGACCGCTGGGTGAATCGATCAGCGCGCCCACGCGCGAGACAGTGCGAAAACCGGGCATTCGAATGGTTACTTTGTATCGGCCCGGCGGTAGTCCCGCGACGGAGTAATGGCCAGCGTCGTCTGTCCGTGACTTCCATCTGTTTCCCGTGGATGTGCTTTGAATCTGGACTTCCGCGCCAGCCAGGGTGTGGCGGAGCGAATCCTGAACGCTCCCGAATATGCCGGCGGATGGTTGCGCCGCCACTCGCCCCAGGAAGGCCAGCAACAAACCGCTCAGGAAAACAGCAAAGCGCATCTCGAGTTCATCTGCCTTCCTGCTCTTGAGCTCCGAGGGCCGCGTCGAGACGCTCGATGTCGGATGCAACGCGCTGCAACATATCTTGCCCGGATGCCTGATTGTAGCTACCCGCCAGCAGATGGTTCAGTAAATTGTCGGTGTCCCGCGCGGAGGCGACCAGCGCGGGTACTCCGCTTTGCCAGTCTGCTCCGGGTATCTGCGCCCCATTCGTGGAGGCCGGCAGCAGCGGCTGGAGATCGGTCTCCATGCGGACCAGCAAGCGCCGCAGCTCCGAGACGTGGTGTTGCTGCAGCTTCTTCAACAGGGCGCGATCGCGATCCGTCATGGAATCGGCGATTCCAGGCGGAAATTTTAACGCCAGCGTCTGCAGAGCAACGGCGCGAGCCAGTAGCGACGCGCTGGTTTCGAGCACGCGATCGGTAGCCTGTTGCAGAGCCACAACGCCGCCAAACCGATCTTCCAACTGACGCCGGAAATCGGCCGGGATATCGCTGGAGAATCTTTCCGCCGGCGGGGGCGGCTGCGCGGCGCCCGTCGACGACGCTCCGGAGTCGAATTCCAAAACGACCCGAGGCAGCGGCTTCAATGCTTCAGCGACAAGTTTTCTCCGCTCGGGGGTCAGCCCGCTGCCGCGCACAACAATCTGACGATGCGCGGGATCTTCAGATACGTCGATGGGATCTCCCACATCGGCGCCGATTGCATCCAGCGCCGCGAGCACCTGCAAAGTATCTTCGGGACCGGCCAGGGTTTCGGTGGGAAGCTCGCGAACCGCAGGGGGCCGCGCCTGGGGAGCTTGAGGCGTCGGGGCAGGAGCCTCGGCAATATCGAGCGGGCCTTCGCCGGCGAAAGCAAAAGTTTCATCGGTCGGGCGGAGGTCCGCGGCGCGCAGCGTAAGGGAAACACTCCGCAGCACACCGGCTGGACTGTCGGTCTGTACGCGGTACGAGTCGTCCCTGCCCTGTCGGCGGATGACGCTGACCGAATCGCGCTTGTCAGGCAAGCCACTCCGCCATTCGCGAAACGAGCGCGCGCTCAGCGGATCGCGCCAACTGTAACGGGCAGCGAAAAAGAGCGACCGAAGGCGCTCGGCCTGGGGATCGATCTCCGGTGTTATATCGGTCGACAACACCGCCGGGCGTATCAGCGTTCGGCCGCCGGAGCGCAGCGAAATCAATCGTGGTCCCTCGCGTACGGTCATAGTAGCCGAGCGGGCGAGAAGGTCATTGGCTCTGACCGACTGCCGCTGGGCCCTTTGGTTGAGGAACACGGCGGCGATCACGGCGCAGGCTGCGGCCACCAGCGCGATCCGCGGCCACCAGCGATGGACCTTGGGCCGGCTGCCATTCGCGTTGCGCGCGATGAGCGTGTCGAGCGACGTCCAGGATTGCGGCGGTGGCAGAAGGGGTGCGCAGGCCGAGTCCCGATACTCGCTGTAAGCCGTCAGGGCGCCTGTCATTTCGCGCAGGCGGCCGGCGCAATGCAGGCACGATTCAAGGTGAACGGCGTCGCCCGCGGGCAGGTCTTGATCCTGGAAGGCAGCCAGCTGTTCGTCGGAAAGATGTCTATCCATTCACGGCCTCCTTCAATCGCACCAGGGCGCGCCGCAGGAATTCGCTGGCCGCCGAAGTACTGATCCCGATGACCTCGGCAATCTCCCTGTGGCGCAGGCCGCGAGCCCGCAATTCGAGACAGTTTCGCTGGCGCGGCGACAGGTCACGCATGGCATTGCGGAGGGCGGACCTGCGCTGCCCGTCGATCAACGCTCGCTCCGGATCCGGCGCCGGTTCCGAAGGCCCGGCACTCAAGTCCAGGAGTTCGAACGCCGGCTCGCGCCGGTGGAACCGCAGCGCGGAGTTATGCGCCACGCGATATAACCAAGCCCGCGGATTCTCGATGGATTCCCCTTTCGACATTTTTATGTACAGCTTGAGAAACGAGTCTTGAGCCAGCTCTTGGGCCCGCTGAGCGGGCACGCCAAAACAAAGCAGGTAGGCATAAATGTGCTCGCGCTCTGCCTCGTAGATCTGTCCCACGCGCTCGCGGACGGTCATGCACTGCTGCTAAGGCTCATATGTCTCTGATCCCGGCGAACACCGTTCTTACTACAGCGCCGGGAAATATTTCTTCACAGTAGGGAACTCGGGCGAGTGGCGGCTCTCACGGGCGTATGCGTCATTTTACGCCGGTTTCCTCCACGCCGCGGGCGTGGCCCGTATGAGCCCTGAGCTGCGTAGCGCACTGCTGACCGCGACCGTCTTCATCAGCATCGCGATCCCTGTGTCGGCCATTCGTCCCTTATGGCTGGACGAGATCTTGCAACTGGAGGAAACGCGTCAGCCTTCGACCGTCCGGATGATCTCCGATCTCAGGCAGACACCCGGAGCGACACCGCTCGGATACCTGGTGCAGCAAGCGGTGTTGAAGATCGGCCCGTATTCCATAGTCCTGGCTCGCCTTCCCTCCGCAATATTCGGCGCCGGCGCTGTTTTTCTGGTTGCGCTTCTGGGAAGCCGGCTCGGGCTCAAACGAGGTTGGCATGCCGGAGTGGTTTTCGCCTTCCTTCCGATGACGCTGCGCTATGCGACTGAGTCGCGCGTGTATTCCCAGGCTCTGTTCTTTTCAGTCCTGGCAACCTACCTGTCGGTTCGCCTGGCCGAGCGGCCTACGCGAGTTCTCGCCGCGCAGCACTGCCTGGCGCTGATCGCGGCGGCGTACACGCAACCGTACTCGGTGTGCGTGGGACTTGCGCATCTGCTTTGTTCCGCGATTTCCCGTACTCGAAGAGCCACCCTACTGTGCGGGTCGTCGTTTGCGCTAGCGCTGGTCGCGTTTCTCCCGTGGTTCTGGTGGGCGCAGACCGGATGGTCGCTCGGAGTGGCGCGCGAGGGATTCCATTTTTCCGTGTCCGCGAAAACTCCCCTCATGCTGTTTCGCGAGCTGGCGGGCGCGGGCTATTGGGGATCTGGAATACTGCTGTTGCTGAGCGCCGCCGCTCTCAAGGGACGGCGCCTCAGGATGTGCGATCGAATGCTGTTGGCGCTGTTGATCGCCACCGTATTGGCCAGCGCGTTAGCTGGCGATGCATGGTTCGACTACTTCATCGCTGCCCGGCAATTCATCTGGTTGCTGCCCGCGGTATCGATTTTCGCGGCGGCTGCTGTCGAGTGCTACCCGCGCGCCGGACACGCGCTCGCGATCCTACTGGCGATGGTGTGCGTGCGCCAAAGCATCGTGTTCTTCCGATCCGCCGGCGAGAACCTGGACCGCACTCCGCATCACGTGACCTATCGTCGGCCCTTCTCTGCGCAATCCCAGTGCTCGGCGGCCTTGCCGTCGACGAATCGCCAGGTATCGAACCAAGTGGTGGTGTAGCTCTCGTTGGTCTTCGGATCCTTCAACTCGCGGACGGTGGCCACCGTCACGTAGTCCCCTTCGGCGTTGACGAAAACCACATTGGCCTTCATGTGCTCTGGAACCGGCGACGGTTTCGTGACCGACCCGAAAAACTTCACCACTCCCTCGCGGCCGGACTTGACGTTGGGATTGTGCTGCAGATACTCGGGAGTGAGCCATTTGTCGGCCTCGTCCCAGTGATTGGCTTCCAGCAGGTCTTTTTCGATGTGATACGCGGCCTGTTTGTTGCGGTCGAGCTTCTTGTCCTTACTGTGGAAAAGAGCGTCGGGATCGGACGCGGCCACGACCGGCTCCTGCGCGCGAATCGGCGCGGAGATAAGTATCGCGGCAAACAGGGCTGCAAACGTAAATTGGATTTTCATGCGTACTATGTTTAGCCATGGACTGCCGCTTTGTCAATTCAGTGCGGCCGGCGATCCGGCGCGATTAGGCCATTTCACTTAGTTGCGCACAACGGAGGGCGGTTAATTCATACCTAATCGGGTGAATCGGCGAAACTTTCCGGTTCTCGGTCCCGTCAGTTTTATGCATAAAGGTAGAATCGAAACGATGGGACTGCAGAACTGCCGTTGTTTGCTCTTGGTAGCTTTTGCTGCCTCGCTCGTCCCTGGCTACTGCCTGGCCGGCAGCGCGTCGTCCAGTGCACAATCCGTATCAGCCGGCGCCGCCGCGCGCTTCCTCGATCAGGCAACGTGGGGACCCACGCCCGGTTCCATCGCGCAGTTGCAACAGGTGGGGATTACGAACTGGCTGGCGGCGCAGTTCGCGTTGTCTACATCGGACATACCCAATCAGCCAATGCTCACTTCCGCTGCGCTCCGGAACGTTGATCTGGGTCCCGTGCAGGCGGCATTTTTCCAAAATACGGTTACCGGTGAAGATCAGCTGCGGCAACGTGTCGCGTTCGCGCTCAGCCAAATCTGGGTAGTTTCAGCCGAAGGCGGAGTTCCACTGGCATACGCTTACCCACCGTATTGGCGGCTATTTCGCGATAACGCATTTGGGAATTACCGCGACCTGATTCGTGCCGTGACGCTGAGCCCCGCCATGGGGTGCTATCTGAACATGGCCAATAACAACAAGGCCGACCCGAACAAGGGCACGTCGGCCAACGAAAACTACGCTCGCGAGTCGATGCAGCTCTTCACGCTCGGGCTCACGGAGTTGCATCCGGATGGAACGCCTGTTCTGGATCAGAACAACAATCCGATCCCGATTTACGACCAGACCGTCGTAACGAACATGGCCAAGCTGTACACGGGATGGACCTACCCAACGGCCCCAGGCGCCACGCCAAAGATCAATAATCCGCCCTACTTCATCGGGCAGATGTTCGCCGTGGAATCCGAGCACGACACCACCGCGAAAACCATCTTCGCCAACATCACCATCCCGGCCGGGCAAACAGCTGAGCAGGATCTCGAATCGCTGGTCGACGCCTTCATGGCTCAGCCCACCATGGCGCCCTTTGTAAGCCAGCAATTGATCCAGCATCTGGTCACCAGCAATCCGAGTCCGCAGTACATCGCGCGCGTTTCAAGCGTCTTTCAGAACGACGGCCACGGAGTCACAGGAAACCTGCAGGCCGTAATCGCGGCGATTCTTACGGATCCGGAGGCGCGCGCGGGCGACGACGCTACCGCGCCAGTGAATCCAACCTTCGGCCACCTGCGGGAGCCGGCGCTGTTCATCCCGAATATTCTGCGCGGGTTGAACGCGACATTGTCGTCCACTAGCACGGTGTATTACGACACTTCCGCGCTAAGCGAAGATCTTTTTAATGCGCCCAGCGTTTTCAGCTATTTTTCTCCACTGTATCGCCTTCCGGACGGGTTGCTGGGTCCGGAATTTCAGATCTACACCACGCAGACCGCCGTGGAACGGGCCGATATTGTCTCTGCGATTCTGTACGGCCAGATAGACAAGGGTACGAAAGTGAATCTCACGCCGTTCGTGCAGCAAGCCGGAAGCACCAGCTCCCTGCTCAGCTACATCAGCTCGATTTTCCTCCACGGGTCCATGTCCTCCGATCTTGCGCTGGCCGCAACGGACGCCATCAACGCGGCAACCACGCCATTGGCGAAGGCAAAAGCGGCGCTCTACGTGGTTTTGACCTCGAGCGAATACCAGATTGTCCATTAGGAGACCGGTATGATTTCACTTCCCCGCTTGACAAGACGCGGCTTCATTCGAGCAGGCGCGGCCACGGTGGGAACCCTGGCGCTCCGCCCTTTCGGTCTGCTTCCGGCGCTCGCGCAGAGTAACTCAAACTATCGCGCGCTGGTGTGCGTGTTTCTGTTCGGCGGGAACGATTCGAACAACACCGTCATTCCGATGGACGACGCGAGCTTTCAAGCGTACACATCCATTCGCGGCAGCCTGGCGCTCACGGCGAGTGAACTCACGCCGGCGGTTTACAGCGTTTCGAACGCACCATACGCGTTTCATGGCAAGCTGCCGGAACTCGCCAGCCTGTTTGCGAGCAAGGAGCTGGCCGTAATGGCAAACACCGGATCGCTGGTGCAGCCGCTCACACGATCGCAATACCAGGGAGCGCAGACGCCGATTCCGCTGAATCTCTTCTCGCACCCCGACCAGCAATTGCAATGGCAGACCTCCATCGCGCAAGGCAACAGCCCGACGGGTTGGGCGGGTCGCGCGGCCGATTATCTCGCATCACAGAAGATAAATTCGTCCGGCTTTCCCGCCTTCCTATCCGTAGCTGGAAATTCGCTCGAGGGCCAGGGAGCGGCCACGCAACCTGTCGCGATCGCGCCCGGGCAATCGCTCACGCTGAAAGGGTTTACCGGCGCGGGTGCGTCTCAAGCGCGCCTGAATGCAATGACATCGTTGCTTACCACCAACAATGGCGTGGCGTTGGCGCAAGCCACTAACAACAACGTCGCTAACAGCATCGCGGACGCAGCGGCTCTGGAAGCCGCTCTGGCCAAAATCAATCCAATGAAAACGCAATTTCCGGCCACTAGCTTGGGAGCGCAGCTGCAGCAGGTCGCGGACATCATTCAGGTGCATTCCTATCTTGGAATGTCCCGCCAGATCTTTTTCTGTTCCCTCGGCGGCTTCGACACGCACGCGGGCGAACTGGAGACGCACAACAAGCTGTATCCGCAGCTGAGCCAGGCGTTGGCCGCATTCTATGATGCCACCGAAGAGCTTGGAATGGCGCAGAACGTGACGACGTTTACTGAGTCCGATTTCAGCCGGACGTTTCAGCCCACCACCAGTGACGGCAGCGATCACGCCTGGGGAAGCCATCACCTGGTGCTCGGCGGCGCGGTGAAAGGCGGACAGATCTTCGGACAGTTCCCAACCTTTGAGCTGGCAGGGCCGAACGACACCGACACTCGCGGGCGTTGGATTCCGACCACTTCCATCGATCAATACGGCGCGTCGTTGTGTTCCTGGTTCGGGATTCCAGACTCCGCTCTGGCGACCGTGTTTCCGAACTTCGCGAACTTCGGATCGAAGAAGCTGGCCTTTTTCGGTTAGTGGATTACCTCACCCTTGTCTTACTTCAGTGTGATTCCGACTTCGGCGATGGTATTTTCCCATGCCAGTTGCAGTTTGCCTTTATTCCCGCCGAGGCTGGATAGAGTCATCTTGTAAGTCTCAATCGGCTTGGGCGCTTTGCTCATCTCCATCTTGACGCGGCCGAGGTCGTGGCTCTGGTTGTAGTCCAATCCCCACTCGCCGGTTTGTTTGCTCACGATGAGCTGCCACTGATTGGGATCCAGGTAAACGAATAAAGTGTAATCGCCTTTGGGAACCGAGAGGCCGCCGATATCGAGATTGGCGTCGGTGTGGAGCGCGGTGGCATCGTTCGCGCCGGCGCGCCAGACGTGGCCGTACGGTTCCAGGCCTCCGAATATTTTGCGCCCGCGCATGGACGGCGCGGAGTAGTTGACGCGGATCGTTTTGCCCGCGATGGTCACCGACGTTTCAGCAGGCGGGCTCTGTTGCGCCAGCAAGGGCGCGGTTGTCAATAACGCGGCGGCCATCAACGAGGCTGTAACGACTCCGAACCGGAAAACTGGGACCACGGGGTCACCTCCAACAGTTGCAGGATATCAACTGGCGGCTGCGTTTGTCTGAAAACGTTTGGATGACAGCGCGAGCGCCGCTGACAATCCGCAGATGGCCGCAAACGATAGCCAGACGCCAGCAACGGCGCGATTGCCGGTGACATGGATCAGGTAAGTGCAAATGGCGGGCGTGAATCCGCCGAAGATCGCGGTGGCCAGGCTGTAGGCGAGAGAGAAGCCGGAAGTCCGCACCTGGACGGGCATGATCTCGGTGAGGTACACGGCCATCGCTCCGTTGTAGCCGGCATAGAGAACGGAGAGCCAGAGTTCGACCATCAGCAGGCGCAGGAACGAGGGCGCGCTGACCAGCCATAGCAACGCCGGATACGCAGTGAGGAGCGCGACAATGGTACACGCGTAGAGAATTGGTCGTCGGCCGATGCGATCCGAGAGCGCTCCCGAGATCGGCAGCACGATGAAGTTGCAGGCGCCCACGCACAGCGTGACGACCAAATTGCCGGTGGCCGCAAGATGCAGCACGGAACTTCCGAAGGTGGGCGTGTACGCGGTGACCATGTAGAAGCACACTGTGGTCATAGTGGACAGCATGGTCCCGAGCAGCACCAGGCGCCAATTCGCAGCCAATGTTCTGGCGATTTCCGATGCGCTGGAGCGATGGGGCCGCGCGAGAAATTCGCCGGTCTCTTGAAGCGATCGTCGCAGGAAGAGCAGCAATGGAAGAAGCGAGCAGCCTGCCAGCAGCGCGATCCGCCATCCGAAGCGCGACATTTGATTCGCCGACAAAGTGGCGCTGAGGGCGATGCCGAGTAGCGCGGCAAACATCACTGCGACTTGCTGGCTGGCGGATTGCCAGCTGACGTAGAAGCCTTTCTGTTTGGGTGGAGCGATCTCGGAAAGGTAGACCGATACGCCGCCCAGCTCGACGCCCGCGGAGAACCCTTGCACCAGGCGGCCGATCAGGACCAGCAGCGGCGCCGCCAATCCAAGGATGGCGTAGCCCGGCAGGCACGCGATGGCGAGAGTGCCGAAACCCATGAGCGCGAGCGTGAGCAACAGGCCGGCGCGGCGTCCGCGATGATCGATGTACGCACCCAAAATGATGGCGCCAAGAGGCCGCATCAGAAAACCTGCGCCGAACGTGGATAGCGAAAACATCAGAGACGCGAATTCGCTGCCACTGGGGAAGAACGTGATGGCGATGGCGGCGGCGTAGTAGCCGAAGATCTGAAAGTCGTACATCTCGAGCGCGTTGCCGGCGGCCACGCGGACCACCGGCATGATTTTTGCGCGGCGAGCTTGGGCTGATTGACCGGTGGAGTGAGCTGTCGTTGACTGAGCAAACATCGCGCTCTCAGGAACAAGCATAATGGAAAATCCATGAAACCCAGACTGAAGTCCAAGACTGCGATCGTGACCGGGGCAAGCCGCGGCATAGGAAAGGCGACCGCCGCACGACTGGCAGCCGAGGGAGCACAGGTGGTGTTATGCGCGCGCGATGGGAATCTGCTGGAGCACGCCGCCAAGGAGATTGAGAGCAACGGGGGGCGCGCTTCGGCGCTGGCCGTGGACCTGCGCGAGTTGGACGCCGCCAAGCGAGCGGTGGACTACACGATCGCAACGTATGGACAGCTCGACATCATCGTGAATAACGCGGGCGCGACCAAGCGCGGAGAGTTTTTGCAGCTCACCGACGAGGATTGGGCCGACGGTTTCGCGCTGAAGTTTTTCGGAGCGATGCGGTTGACGCGGGAGGCCTGGCCGTATCTGAAGAAGCAGGCCGGTTCGGTGCTGAACATATCGGGCGTGGGCGGCAGAATGCCGGGGCCGCAGTTCACCATTGGCGGCTCGGTGAATGCGGCGCTGCTCTCGTTCACCAAGGCGATGGCGGACGTCGGAATTCGCGACGGCGTACAAGTGAACGCAATTAATCCGGGCAGCATCCGGACCGATCGCTTCCGGCAGATGCTGGAAACGTCCGCCGCACAGCAGGGGATCGATCTGGAAACCGCCGAGCGGAAGTTGATCGAAGGCGCGCGGACCACTCGCATTGGCGAACCGGAAGACATCGCCGCGCTGGTGGCATTCGCGGTAAGCCCCGAGGGGCGGTTCCTGCAAGGGGCGCTCATCGATATGGATGGCGGCGCGACAAAAGTAATCTAAGTCCCGCGACTTAGTTCATAGGCGCTACTTGGTCTGCGTCAGGCTTTTGTACGCGGCGTCGACGAACATGCCGGCTGTCCAGAAAGCGCCGGGCTTGTTATAGCGCGGATCGTAGTCGAGCGTGGGATGCGCGGCCTGCACCTGTTCCAGCGTCATGCCCTTCTTGATCATGGCTTGAATACGGTCGCGAACGATAGTCACCATGTCGCGGTACTCCAGCACGTCGAACTCGTCGCACAGCCGGCCATGGCCGGGGATGATATATGTTCCGCCCTCTTCGTGGTGCGCGGGAATGGCGAGGTCGAGAATTTGGTTCAGCCCGTTGATCTCGCCTTGCAGACTGCCGCCATTCTTCAGATCGATAATCGGAAAACCATCCGTGACGAAGATATCGCCGGCGCTGATTACATCGGAGCGGCGGAAGAACGCGATGGTGTCGCCATCGGTATGGGCGGCGGGCGGGTGGAACATCTGGACGGCCTCGCCGTTGAAAAACACTTCCTTTTCCAATCCCAAATAGGTGTCGGTGGGCCAGGCGCTCTCCGGATAGGGCTTCTGGCCGGCGGGCGGCACGCTCATTCTGTCAAAAACATTTTGATGCGCGATGATTTGGACGCTGTGGGCCGCGGTTTCGCCGGGCGTGTTGACCAGCTCAACTTCGCGGGCCGAGCCGCCGCTGGTTTTCACCAGATTCTCGTTTCCGCCCACATGATCCGGATGCACGTGCGTGTTGATTATGTAGTGTATGGGCTTGTCGGAAAGCGTGCGCACGGCGGCCATCACTTTGTCGGAGAGCTGAGCAAGTCCCGCATCCACCAGGAGCACGCCCATGCTGCCCACCTGCACCGTGATGTTTCCACCGGCGCCCACCAGCATATACACGTTGCCCTGTACCGGCAGAATGTGCAGTTCGGCGTTTTGCGGATTCTGCTGGCGCGCGGGGTTCGCGGATGCGGTCTCCACCGCCGGGGCGGACTCGATCTTTGCCGTTCCAAGCGCGTTTCTGTACTCGGGAAACATTGTGGACGCGCCGCCCATCACAGCGGCGTGCGGCAGGTGGTGATTATCCGCGTATTCGTAAATGAACGGATTTTGGCCAGGTAGATAGTTGGGCACATCGCCCCTGGGCCGATTCAAGATCTCTTCGACATATTCGCAAGGCCACAACCATCCGCCGAGTTCCTTCGCGTCGAGCAGAAAATCGTCAGTCCGAATCAAGGGCTGCGTCAGATAGACCGGGTCGTTGAGGATGGTCATGTGCGTCATGATATTTCCGTGCCGCAGAAAATGCTCCGTCATGGTGGCCTGGTCGCTCTCCGGAAGCCCATTGCGGCGCGCCCAGCCTTGCTTGATGTGCGTGGTGTAGACGGTGAGGATGTTGCCTTCCCATTTGCCGGTGGAAAATCCCATGAAGGTGTGCGCCGCGTAATCGGGCGGATGCGGTCGGCCATCCATCCAGATGGTGCGCGTCTGTTCGTAGGTGCTGATGTAGTTCTTGATCGCGATCACTTCCTGGGTGTACGGGTCCTTCTCTTCCCAGATCCTGAGATGCAGTGGGCCGTGATAGATGTAGGGCGACACGTGCACGCGGCACTGGTGCTCCTGCAAAGTAAGGCGCGACGCATTCCAGCTTTCGGCGAAGAGGCGCGCCGAATCGTTGATGGGAAGACCGGCGAAGTCGCCGAGATCGGGACCGGGAATGCGCTCGTTATAGTCTTCGTGATGGAGCGGGCTCCACTCGCCGGACAGGATGTCCTGGCCCCAAACAGGACTGAGGGTGGCGGCGAGCAACATGGTCAGCGGGAGGGTAATGTTCATATCAGCTTCATTCGGAGCATATAACAATCCGAGGTGGTGTGCTGACCCAGCTGTATGAGTGTATGCAGCCTCGCCCAGGCTGGTGACGTTAGAGCGTTAGCGCGGCTCTAGCTGGTGATCCTCAAATCGAGATCGTGCAAGCTGCCCTGCATCAGTTCGAGACGACGCTCGACCGAATCGAAACGGGTGTTTATCGCTGAACTCAGGTGGATGTACAGCCCGACGTTCGTCCCGATGCTGAGCAAAACGGCTGTTAGGCTATGACTTCGGCGAGCGTTATTCGGTTCATGTTTCTTCGCCCGATTTGATGTCGGGCTGACTTCAGTTTGCCAAATAAACGTATATTGGTCAACGTGCCCGCCCAATAGTCGCGATGCATCCAGCAAGCGCGCGGCGGATGCCTGCTTATGCGCCTAGCGGCCACGAACGAATCTCCGTAGCCGCTGGTTCGCGGCGAGTCTAGGTCGTAGGCCAGCCGGTTTGTTACAGTCTTGGGGCTGCCCTAGACCTCTTCCTCTTCCAACTCCTCTTCGGTCTCTTCAGTCCCCTGCCCGGCTTCTTCGAGCAAAGGCTGGGCGAGCTTGGTCAGAAGTTGATCGGCCTTTTCTTCCTCGGCTAGCGTTTGCGAGAGAAGCTTCACCAGGTCCCGGCGTTCCATCTGCTCGGCGATGGCGCGCGCCGTTCCATACGCGGCAATTTCGTAATGCTCCACGCGCTGGGCCGCGCCGATCAGTGCCAGATCAGCCGGAGCCTCTTCCATTTCCTTACCTTCGGTGATCACTTCCTGGCCCTCTTCCACCAAGCCGGCCATGCCTTTGCACGGTTTCGCCTTGGGCTTTTCTTCCAGCAGCTCGAAGGCTTGCTTCAAACGTTCGACGTGTCCCTTGGTTTGTTCCAGGTGTTCCTCGAACGCGGTTCTTAGGTCCGCATCCTTTGCTGCCTTCGCCATTTTCGGCAACGCTTTCACCAACTGGTTCTCTGCGTGCAGCAAGTCCTTCAATTCCTCGATTAACAGCTCTTGTAATAGTTCCATAGATGTTGACTCCCAGGGGTTGGACTCGAACCGGAACGATAGGTTTCGGCGTTCAGAAGAGATTGAGCTGCTTCGCTTGCGATGATGACCGGCGCGGCCGCGGAAGGTCGTCGAACACAGTTCGTCCACCGAGCTCGCGCGAGATGGAATGTTCATGACGGAGCGCCGCCTTGAAATCGGCCTCGGGCTGGCAGCGCTCTTCGACGGCTCGAACGAATTGATCCAGTCGGCGCATGCCATCCAGCTTGTCGCGATCGCCCGTTCTGGCGGAATCGAGGGCCGTGCGCAACACCGCCAGCGACGCGTCGTAGGTCTTGAGCGGCACGGGGAACGGATGGCCATCCTTGCCGCCATGGGCGAACGAGAAACGCGCGGGATCCGAAAATCTGACTGGCGTACCGTGCACCACTTCGGCAATCAGCGCGAGCGATTGTAGCGTCCGCGGGCCGAGCTTCTCCAGGAGCAAGAGCGACGCGAAGTCGCGCAGATCGCGTTCGTAGGCTACTGCCAGCACGGCGCCCAGGCGCCTGGCGTCCACATCCTGGGTTCGTACGTCATGCCGCGCCGGCATCGTCAGGCATAAATCGCGTACCGTGATCTCGGGCGTTTGATGGCTGATGTCTAGCAGAGCTTTTTGCGCGGGTTGAGCCGCGGCGTCCACCAGGTTCATGATTTCGCCCTGATGCTGCCCCGCGATGGCCGCATGCGGCTCGCAGGTAAAATCACGCACGGTTGCCGAGTGCCAATGGTAGCGACGCGCCAGCCCGGCTTGGTCGTTCAAACCCTGCTGGATGACGGCCCAGTCTCCCTGAGAAGTGAGGACGAAGGCGTGCAGATAGATTTGAAACCCGTCGGCAATGGCGTTGTTGTCGATCCTGGCGGTCAATCGGCTGGTGCGCACGAGCGCGTCGCCATCCAAGCCGGTCTTCTCCGCCACGGCTCGCAGCTCGCCCGGAGTGTTGCGCGAATGTTTACCACGCCCGCCGCAGATGTAGATGCCGAGTTCGTGCGCGCGTGGGTTGAGCCCGCGTTTCAAGGCGCCGACAACAGAGGTGGTGATGCCGGACGAATGCCAATCCATGCCCATTACCGAACCGAGAGCTTGGAACCAAAAAGGATCGCTCAAGCGCGAGAGCAGTTCGGAGGGCCCGTAGTGGAGAAGCACGCTCTCGCTGATGGCGGTGCCGAGCCGCGTCATGCGATCGGCCAGCCAAACGGGCACGCGTCCCCCATGGAGTGGGAGATCGGCATGGCCGGAACGTCGCATCGTTGTTCAGTAAAGTCTTTAACCATCGTAGCCGACGCCGTCGTAGCCAGGACCGGAAACGCCTGAGAAAGCCAGACAATCGGATGGGCAGCCTTTCCTCCGACATGCGGGCACGGTCGCCCGCCCGGCCAACCTTTCCGCCAGGAAGGGCTTCTCGCGAAAAGGAAAGCCATTGCGGAACCGAGCACGCTTATAACCGCTACCTCGGAGGCAACGTCGGCTTTTGATTCGGCGGCAGATGCTGATCCGTCGCATTCAGCATGATCGCCGCCATGGCGTAATCGCCGATGATCGTGGCAAGCTCCAGCGTTCCCTGCTTGCCGAAGGTCTCGACGGCTTTCGCGTACAGATCCGAATCGAGTTTGTGCTGGTGGAATAACTCGCGGGCGAAGGTAATTAGCAGCGTGTCCCGATCGGAGAGGCCGGCCACATCCTTGTTGTACTTGATGGTATCAATCACTTCCTGCGGGACTTTGGCGCGCAGCGCACCCATTTCGTGGCCGCTCCACTCGTATTGCTGATCGAACTCCCGCGCGGCCACCAGAACGGCCACCTCGTAGTCCCGGGGCTTCAGCAATCCATGGAAGCGCAAATACTGGTTCAGCATCTGGATGGCTTCGGCGACCTTAGGGCTATAGAGCGAAATCGCCGCGGGACCGGTTGGAGTCACGGTTTTGTCCGGGCCGCCGGCCAGCATGTCGTAAATGCGCTTGCTGTCCTCGTCCTTCATGTCGTCGCGCGTGAGCGGCGGAAGACGGGAGAACGATTGGGGATCAATGTCCTTTGGCAGCATGGCAGTCTGCGCGCCGAGGACTGCCGCGAAGTTCATCACAATTACCATCGAACCCACTACTCGCATGACACCTCCAGGCAGGTAGCATATCAAGCCGGTGTACAGTTTGCATTAGAATGGATTGTGTCTATCAAGTAACTTGAACGTGGCCGGCAACGCCACATCTGTTACATAGCACCAATTTAGTTGGTTTCTGTTTTTAGGAGAGTGAAATGGGCGATCTTCGCCGAACCAAGACTCGTTCGCTGCTGCTCGTCGCGGCCCTGACGGCCATAGCGTTCCTGAGGGGCGCCCCGGTGTTCGGCCAGGCCGTGGTTGGCGAGTTCGTTCCTGATGTCGGACTTGATTTGTCGGGGACTTGGAATCCCTTGCTGCATGAAGACTTTCTAGAGAGAATTCCGGGACCGGAGCTAGTCAACTATGCCGGGCTGCCGATTACCGAGGGCTCCAGGCTGTGGGGCGAAAGTTGGAACGCCTCCCGGCTGACGATGCCGGAGCACCAATGCCAGGTGCACGTGTCGCCGTACATTTACCGCGGCCCGATGCAGTTGCGGATCTGGACCGAAAGAGATCCGCAATCGCAGAAGATCATCGCTATCAGGAACTACATCAGCACCTATGAGCAGAACCGGACTATCTGGATGGACAACCGCCCGCATCCGCCCGCTTGGGCAGCGCACACCTGGATGGGTTTCTCCACGGGCAAATGGGAAGGCAACGTCTTAACGGTTTATACCACGCACATCAAGCAGGGCTGGGTGCGGCGGGATGGTCTACCGGAAAGCGATCAAGCCACGCTGGTGGAACACTTCATCCGGCATGGCGATCGCCTCACGCATGTCAGCATCGTGACCGATCCCGTATATCTGACCGAGCCGCTAGTGAAATCCGAGGATTTCTTATACAACGCAAATGCCGCCGGAAACTGGCTGTATCCGTGCGAAGAGGTTGAAGAAGTGGAAGGACGGCCAAGAGGCGCGGTGCCGAACTATTTGCCGGGTCAGAATCCGTTCATCATGGAATACGCGAACATGTACCATCTGCCGCTGATCGCGGCTCTGGGCGGTCCGGCGACGATGTATCCCGAGTTCGAGAAGGTTATCAAAAACCCCCCTCCGGCGCCGGCGGATCCGTTGGCGCTCGACGAAGTAACGCCCATGCCCCAGAAGAACATGGCGCAGAACCCTAATCCAACCGACGGCGAAGTTCACATTCTTCCGGTGCAAGGCAACATTTACATGCTGGTGGGCGCCGGCGGCAACATCGCGGTCCAAGTGGGCGACATGGGCGTGTTGATCGTGGATACCGGGCTCGCGGCAACGGCGGATAAGGTGATCGCGGCCATCCACAAGTTGTCGCCCGACAAACCGCTTCAATACATCATCAACACGCACGTGCATCCCGACCACACCGGCGGGAACATGAAGCTGCGGGCGGCGGGCGTGACCATCACAGGCGCAAACGTGACCGGCGATATCGCGGATGCTTCCAAAGGCGCCGCAATCATTGCTCAGCAAGCGGTGCAGGATCGCATGAGCGCGCCGGATGGAAACCAACCCGCCGCCCCGGCCGACGCCTGGCCCACCGACACGTTCCTGGGAAATCGCAAGACGCTGTGGTTCAATGATGAGTCGGTCGACATCGTGCATGAAAAGGCCGCTCACACCGATGGCGACAGCATCGTGTACTTCCGTCACTCGGATGTAATCGCCACTGGCGACATCTTTGTGACCACCGGGTACCCCTTCATCGATCTGGCGCGCGGCGGCAGCATTCAGGGCGAGCTGGACGCTTTGAACAACCTCCTGGATCTGGCCATTTCGAAACACGACGAAGAGGGTGGCACCTACATTATTCCGGGTCACGGACGCTTGTGCGACCGCTGGGAGCTGATCGAGTATCGCGATATGGTTACCATCATCCGGGATCGCATTCAGGCCATGATCAAGAAGGGCATGACGGTGGAGCAGGTGAAAGCCGCCCGGCCGACCATGGATTACGACGCCCGATACGGCGCCGACAAAGGTTTCGGCACGACCGATGGATTTGTCGAAGCTGTCTACAAAAGCTTGAGCAAGAAATAAGTTGCATGCAGGATTGCTTCAGAAGTTATATTATGTTTAGTCGGGAAGGAAACAAGATGAAACGAACACTGTTGTTCTTGGTTGTTGCTGCGGCCTCCGTGTTGAGCACACAGGTGAATGTGTATGCGCACCACTCTTTTGCGGCCACCTATTTCGAGGACAAGACGGTTACGATCGAAGGCAAACTGGTACAGTTCCTGTACCGGAATCCTCATTCGTTCGTACACGTGGAAGCACCGGATGACAAGGGCGAGATGCAGACTTGGGCGGTGGAATGGGGCGCGGGCGGCCAGTTGAGCCGCGACGGCGTAACCCGCGAATCGCTGAAGCCGGGCGATCACGTCATTATCAAAGGCAACCCGGGGCGCAATCCGGACGATCACCGCGTCCGCATGCAAGCCATCACTCGGCCGGCTACCGACACTGCCGCTGAATTTAGCTGGAAGGGCGTAGTTCAGTAACGTTGGTTCACTAACAACCGCTGGCTGACGCGCGCGGCTCGAGTTGCGCGGTCCCGCTGGCTTCGCGCATTTTCGGTTGGGAGACATCATGCATCACCTACCTCGATGTAGGGCCGCGGGCCTTGGGCTCGTTCTAACGGCGTTGGTTGCTCTGCCGGCGTTCGCTCAAGTGGACTTTACCGGCGAGTGGGCCCCCCTTTATCACGAGGATGGGCCGGAGCGGCTGCCGGGTCCAGAGTTGGGCGATTACACGGAATTACCCATCAACGCCGCGGCGCGCATGGCCGCCGATACCTACGACGCAGACCGTATTTCCGTGGTGCCCGAGTATCAATGCCGCCCGCATGGCGGCGATTATTCGATGCGCGGGCTAGGCAATCTGCGAGTCTGGCGTGAGATCGACCCAACCTCCGAGAAGCTGGTCGCCATCCACACTCATTTGCTCGCCTGGGATAGCGAGCGAACCATTTGGATGGACGGCCGCCCCCATCCCCCCGACTACGCGCCGCACACCTGGCAGGGCTTTTCCACCGGCGTATGGGATGGCAACATGCTGAACATCACTACGACGCATCTGAAGACCAATTACATGCGGCGCAATGGCGTTCCCCGCAGCGACAAAGCAGTCTTCACGGAACACTGGACGCGCCATGGCGATTATTTGACCGTGGTCACCGTGATTGAAGATCCCGTGTACCTTACAGAACCGCTGGTCCGCAGCGATAACTGGTATATCGATCCCGGCCAGAACATCGGCGTTTTCGGATGCGAGTATGCGCCCGAAGTGCCGCGGCCGGAAGGCACCGTCCCAAGCCACTTGCCGGGCCAGAACCCATACTTAAAGGAGTTCGCGGACTGGTATGGCTTGCCGTTTGAAGCGACGCGCGGCGGCGCGGAGACGATGTACCCCGAGTATCAGAAGAAGATCGCGGGCGAATATCATCCGCCTGAAAAATGCGCGCGCTACTGCAAGTGTACGAGTCTGTTCGACTGCAACGTGACTTCAAAATGACCATGAACGGTCGTCTCACCGTGGCGCACGCACTCCTGCGTGCCGCGTCCCCACTCCTGGGGACGCTCTTGCTGGCCGTTGCCCTCTCCTTCGCGCAACCTCCGCAAATCAATCCCGACAACGTGCAGCTCACCATGGCGCCGGTGCAGGGTTCCGTGTATGTGCTGATGGGCGACGGCGGCAACATCACGGTGCAGGTCGGCAAGGACGGAGTGGCGTTGGTGGACACAGGGTTTGCGCCGCTCGCGCCGAAGGCCATGGCCGAGATTCGCAAGCTGTCGAGCGGGCCGGTTCGCTGGATTGTCATTACGCATGTCCACGGGGATCATACCGGCGGCATTGCCGCGATGGCGAAGCTCGGGATGACGGGCGAATCCATCGGACCGCCCAGGATCGTCGCGCAATCCAATGTGCTGAACCGGATGACCGGTCCGCAGCCCAACAACGGGCCTAAGATTCCGGAAGCTGAATGGCCCAACGACGAGTATTTCCTGCCGACCAAGGATTTCTTCTTCAACGGCGAAGCCATCGTTGTCTATCACCTCCCTGACGCGCACACCGACGGCGACAGCATCGTGTTTTTCCGCCGATCTGATGTGGTTAGCACAGGCGACATTTTTCGGCCTGGCGGCTACCCGATCATCGACCTGGCACGCGGCGGCAGCGTGGAGGGAGAGATCAACGCGTTGAATAAGATTATCGACATCACGGTGCCCGCCAAGTATCAGGAAGGCGGCACGCTAGTGATTCCGGGCCATGGCCGGCTATGCGATGAAGCCGACGTGGTGGAGTACCGCAACATGCTCACCGTGATCCGCGATCGGTTTCGCGACATGATCAAGAAGGGCATGACGCTCGAGCAGGTGAAGGCCGCCCATCCCACGCTCGATTACGATACGCAGTACGGCGCCACCAGCGGAACCTGGACCACCGAGATGTTCATCGATGCCGTTTACAAAAGCCTGAGCGAGAAGAAGTCCGCGAGCGCGAGCAAGTAATATGAGCACTCGACTATTGGCTGTTCTTTCGCTAGGCGCCACGGCGATCTTCGCGCAAGGAGTGCCACCGCCGTCTGGCATCGGCGCGCCGGCTGGACAGCAGCCTCCAAAATCCGGCCAAGCGGCCGCGCCGGTTGATTTCACGGGCTATTGGGTATCGGTGGTCTCGGAAGATTGGCGTTGGCGCATGGTGACGCCCATCAGGGGCGACTTCGCCAGCATTCCGTTGAACGCGGAAGCCCGGCAGATCGGCAATGCATGGGATCCGGCTAAGGATACCGCGGCCGGCGAACAGTGCAAGTCCTATGGCGCGCCCGCCATCATGCGCGTTCCGGGACGTTTGCATATTACCTGGGCCGACGAGAATACGCTCAAGATCGAGACTGATGCTGGAACACAGACCCGTTTGTTGCACTTTGCGGGAAGCGCACCGCATGGCGGCGAGCCAACCTGGCAAGGATATTCCATCGCGAATTGGGAACGGCCGGTACGCGGCTCGGGGGCTCCTGGCTTCGGGCTGGGCGCCACGCGGGAAGGCGCTCGTGGAAAGTCTCTGGAAGTGACGACCACGCAACTACGCGCGGGGTATCTGCGCAAAAACGGGCCGCCCTACAGCGAAAACACGGTCCTCAAGGAATATTACGATCTTCACAAAGAGCGCAACGGCGACACCTGGTTCACTGTGACCACAGTCGTCCAGGATCCTAAGTATCTGATGGAACCGTTCGTCACCAGCACCGATTTCAAGAAGATTCCCGACGGGGCCGGTTGGAGTCCCTCAGCGTGCATCGCAAAATGACTAGGCGCCGCCTAAATGAAACTGGAGATACGTCAATGATTCGCAGATTTCTAACTCAAAGCGCAACGGCCGCGCTGCTGATGATCGCGCCGGCGGGCATGCAGGCGCAGTTCGGTGGTCCCCCGCCCGGTCCTCCACGCCCGGCCAAGACCGTCGCGCCCGAGGATGTAACGGGCAATTGGGTTTCAATCGTGACCGAAGATTGGCGCTGGCGCATGGTGACTCCCGCCAAAGGCGACTATGCGAGCTTGCCCCTAAGTCCGGCTGGCCGTAAGGCTGCGGACGCGTGGGATCCGGACAAGGACATTGCGGCAGGTAACCAGTGCAAAGCGTATGGCGCCGCAGCGATCATGCGCGTGCCGGGGCGCGTTCATAT
>Ga0302326_10001508_pt1 | contig 59088 bp, 44 predicted proteins | sample Palsa_T0_3_FD_202264 | JGI IMG/M metagenome (GOLD analysis project Ga0302326, IMG submission 202264) | Peat permafrost microbial communities from Stordalen Mire near Abisko, Sweden - Palsa_T0_3 | ecosystem: Environmental > Terrestrial > Soil > Palsa > Peat permafrost | place: Sweden: Abisko...
GCGTGGCGTTCCGCACCATCTGATCGATATCCTGGACCCGGACCAGATCTTCACGGCGGGCGAATATGCCCGGCTGGGCCGCGCGGCGCTGGCGGCGATTTCGAGCCGCGGCCGGCTGCCGGTGGTGGCCGGCGGCACGGGATTCTATCTGCGGGCGTTGTTTGAAGGGTTGTTCCGGGGTCCTGCACGGGACACCGCGCTACGCGAGCGGCTGTCTGTTCGCGAGCGCAAAAAGCCCGGATCTTTGCACCGTCTGCTCGGCCGATTCGACGCGGCCGCCGCGGCGCGGATCCATCGCCACGACGTGCCCAAGGTCATGCGCGCGCTGGAAGTTCGGCTGCTCGCACGGCGGCCCGTGACTGAGATGTTTGGCGAAGGCCGCGACGCGTTGGAGGGTTTTCGCACACTGAAGATCGGCCTGGCCCCGGATCGCGACGAGCTCTATCGCCGGCTGGACGAACGGTGCCGGCGCATGTTCGAATCGGGCTTGTTGGATGAGGTGCAGCGCATCCTCGACAGAGGGTTCCCCCTGCAGGCGAAGCCGTTCGAGTCGCACGGCTATCGCCAGGCAGTCCAAGTGTTACGCGGCGAGCTGACTGCTAAAGAAGCGCTCTTCTATGCCCAGCGCAACACGCGAAATTACGCCAAACGCCAGATGACCTGGTTCCGCAAGGAGCCGGACATGCAATGGCTGAAGGGCTTTGGAGAAGATGCGCACATTCAGGAAGTGGCATTGGCCCGCGTGCGTGAATTCCTGACAAATTGCTGATACGGAGCAATACAACATTTCGCCATCTTGTTCGTATAACTGTTAGACGGCCCGTGCGAAGAAGCACCCCTAAGCCGTCCAACGCTTGAAGGAGCAAATACGAATGAAGAAAGCTTTGTTATTCACATGTCTGCTGGCGGGAATGGCCTTCGCTAGCGCCAAGTCGTTTACCGTAACGTTGTTCGAGCCGGCCGTGGTCGGCGGCACCGAATTGAAGGCCGGCGACTACAGGTGCGAAGTGCAGGACCAGAAGATCGTACTGAAGCACGGCCGCGATACCACCGAAGCGGCTGTTAAGGTAGAAACCGGTGACAGCAAGTACCCCTCCACCACCGTCAGGTACGCCAGCGCCGACGGCAAGAATAAGGTCGAAGAGATCCACGTGGGCGGCACGAACATGAAGCTGGTGCTGAACTAACGGGTTCCAGGTTGCGGGTTCTGGGCGCCGGCCGGCCCAGAACCCAGCGTGGCCCTGCATGGTCCTAGATGGCCGTTGCTAAACTGAAGTTAGATGCATCGGCTCGCGGCTCTGTTTTGCATGGTTTCCACCGTGTTTGTGGTTCGCGCGGAAACCGTGCTTGTCCTTCCTTTTTTCAATCAATCGAACGCGGCGAATAATTCCTCGAATGTGGACTGGATCGGCGAAAGTATTTCCGAGGCGGTGCGCGAATCGCTGGTCTCCGAAGGCGTGCTCGCGCTGGAGCGCGAGGACCGTCTGGAAGCGTTCCGGCGCCTGTCGCTAAGGTCAAACGCCGTGTTGACGCGGGCATCCATCATCAAGGCTGGCGAAGCGCTGGACGCTTCCGAAGTGGTCTACGGCCATTACGATCTGGCGCCGGGGGGACCGGCTGCGGGCGGATCGCGCGGAGTATTACGGATCGGTGCGCGCATCCTGAACCTGAAGCGGTTCGAGCAAGGCCCGGAGTTGGCGGAGTCCGGCGCCGTTGAAGATCTGGCGGCTCTCGAGGCGCGGCTGAGCTGGCAGGTGTTGAAGGCGCTATCCCCAAAAACCGCGCCCACTGAGGAGGAGTTTCTGCGCGCCCGGCCGCGCGTGCGGCTGGATGCGCTGGAGAGCTATATCCGCGGACTCCTGGCGGCAAACCCGGAGCAGCAGCACCGGTTCTTCATGCAGGCGGCACGCCTCGACGCCGCGTATTCTCAACCGTGCTTCCAACTGGGCAAGTCGTATTGGGACAAGAAGGATTACCGCGTGGCAGGCGGGTGGCTGGGGCGCGTGCATCCGGGCGATCCGCACTATCTGGAGGCGCAGTTCTTCCTGGGCCTGTGCAACTATCAAATGGGCGACTACACAGCCGCCGCGAAATGTTTCGAGATTGTAGCGGCTAGCGTGCCGCTGAACGAAGTCTACAACGATCTGGGCGCGGCGCAAACGCGGAGCAACCCCGCGGCGGCTATCGGGAGCTTCCGCAAGGCGCTGGAAGGGGACAATGCGGATCCGGACTATCACTTCAACCTGGGATACGCGCTGTGGAAGGCTGGACAGTACCCGGCGGCGGCCGACAGTTTTCGCGCCGTGCTCGTAAGGAACCCCAACGACGAGGAAGCGGCCGGGCTGCTGGGCCATGCAGAGCGCCGCGAACCGCCGCGTCCGGCCAGCGAAGGACACGAGCGGCTAAAAACGAATTACGAAGAGACGGCTTATCGGCAACTGAAGGCCGAATTGGGCAAGTAAGCAGCCCCAGCCGTGCGTGTTCCCAAGAGTGTTTTCTACGCCTTGCTCAGGTATTGGTGCACGAACTGAATTGCGATGGAGCCTTCGCCTACACCGGAGGCCACCCGCTTGACGGAGCCGTGGCGCACGTCGCCCACCGCAAAGACGCCGGGGACGCTGGTTTCGAGCAGACTGGGATCGCGTTCGAGCATCCAGCTCTGGGGCGACTTGCCGCCGCGCACCAAGGACGGGCCAGTAAGGATGAAGCCGCGCTCGTCGCGCGCCACGACGCCTTCCAGCCAATCGGTGCCGGGGCGCGCGCCGATGAATATGAATAGGGTGCAAGCCGCCACGCGGTCGCGCGTGTTGGTCTGGCCGCATTCAATGGTGATGGCCTCCAGGTGGTCTTCGCCATGAACCTCCACCACCTGGGTCTGATATTCGACCTGTATGTTCGCAGTGCGGGCGATCTCATCGATCAAATACTGCGACATGGTGGCGCCCAGCGACTTGCCGCGCACCAGCATCACGACGCGCCGCGCGAAGCGTGAGAAGTTGAGGGCGGCTTGTCCAGCCGAGTTGGCTCCGCCCACGATATACACGTCGTCGTCGCGGCAAGACAGCGCTTCTGTCGAGCCGGCTCCGTAATAAACGCCGGCGCCGGCCAGGCGATCCATGCCCGGCACGTCCAGCTTCCGCCATTGGACGCCCGTAGCGATGAGCAGTGCCTCGGCGGAAATCTCGCTGCCATCGGCCAGCCGGACGATGCGGTACGGATCCTGAATCCGCAATTCGACGGCTTCCTGCGGCGTGAGGATTTCAGCGCCGAAGCGCCGCGCCTGCGTAACCGCGCGGCGTGCCAGATCGCTGCCGCTCAATCCCGACGGAAAGCCCAGGTAATTCTCGATACGGGCGCTGAGGCCGGCCTGGCCTCCGGGCGCTTCCCGCTCGACGATCACGGCGCGCAGTCCCTCGGATGCGCCATAGACGGCGGCGGCGAGGCCTGCCGGACCGCCGCCCAAGATAATCAGGTCATAGGACGCGGCGCCCGCGCGGGTGTTGAAGCCGATGCGGCCGGCGAGGTCCGCGTGGGTGGGATCGGGCAGGCGGCCGCCATCCTGAAAGAGGACCACCGGAAAGTGCCGCTCGTCGGGCGCCAGCATGTCCATGGCGCGGCGCACCTCCGGTTCGCGATCGGCCGCCTCCACGTCAAGCCAGTGATAGGGCACCTGGTTGCGCGCCAGGAACTCGCGGAGTTCGTAGGAACGGCGCGACCATCGCGTGCCCAGCACTCGCAGCCCTTCAAAGGGCGGCCGGTAAGACGCCTGCCAATCGCCGAGCAGATCGTCCAACACCGGGTAGAGGTTTTGCTCTGGAGGATCCCAGGGCTTCAGGAGGTAATGATTCAGCTTGATCTCGTTGATGGCGCGGATGGCGGCCTCGGTATCGGAGTAGGCCGTGAGCAGCACACGCTTGGCATCGGGGAAGGCAGGGATGGCGCGCGACAGAAACTCGATGCCGGTCATCTGGGGCATGCGGTAGTCGACCAGGAACAGGGCCAGCGGCTCGCCGCGCTGCTCCAGCTTATCGAGCAGATCGAGCGCGGCCTGGCCGGAGTTGGCCGAGAGGACACGATAGTCCGCGGCATACTGGCGGCGCAGATCGCGCTCGACGGCCTTCAGGACTTCGGGGTCGTCGTCAATCGTGAGCAGGACCGGCTTCACCATAAGCACACCAAATGCTGACGTTTTCGATGCGCGTGGAGCGCAGAAGGTCGCAGCGAGATACAATGATCTTGATGCCGGAAGTAACAGGGGTCGTCGAAACGTGCTTGTACGTCGACGACCTGGAGCGCGCCACGCGCTTCTACGAGGATGTTTGCGAATTCAAGAAGCTGATCGGCGACGAGCGCTTTTCGGCGATGAGCGTGGCGGACCGCAACGTCCTGCTGCTTTTCCACAAGGGGGCAACGCTCGAATCCATCCCTACGCCCGGCGGTACGATTCCGCCGCACGATGGCGCGGGGCACACACACGTGGCGTTCTCCATCCCCGCCGCCGCGGAAGCGGACTGGCAGCGACGGTTGGAGGCACGCGGGATCGCGATCGAGAGCGCGGTGGAGTGGCCGCGCGGCGGGCGCAGCCTGTATTTCCGCGATCCGGATGCGCACCTGTTGGAACTGATCACGCCGGGTTGTTGGTCTATTTATTGATTCAGTCCGGTAGTCCGAACGCCAGTACGTTACCTCCCGCGGCTACCGCTACATACTGCGTTCCTTTGGCCGTGTAGGTCATCGGCGACGCCTTCCACGCCGTGTTGAGCTGCATGTGCCAGAGCGGCGCGCCGCTGGCCGCATCCACTGCCGCGAAGGCGCCCGAGCCGTCACAATAGAAGAGCAGTCCGGAGGCAGTCGCCAGCACGCCGCCCCAGCTCTCCTCAGCGCCCGACTGCGGAACCTCCCAGGCGATTTTGCCGGTTTCGAGATCCAGCGCGCGCAGATATTGGCGGGGCGTTTCGCCGGGAACCTCCCGCGCGCCGCCGCCATAGTACGACTCACCGGCTTTCCAGACCGGTGGAGATTTCGAGAAAATGTTGCACTTTTCGAGCGCGAGCAGATAGAAGAGCCGCGTACCCGGATCGAACGCCGTGGACATCCAGTTGGTGGCGCCGTCCATCGATGGGCAGGCGCGGACGCCGGCCGGCGCCGGTTCGCTGCCGGGCACCAGCAAAGGCCGCCCGTCCTTACCAATGCCACTCGCCCAGGTCAACGCATGCACAAAGGGCGACGCGCCCAGGAACTGGCCATTGGTGCGGTCGAGCACGTAGAAGAACCCATTGCGATTCCCTTGCAGCAGCAGCTTCCGCTGGCGGCCGCCGTAGGGCGCATCCACCAGCATGGGCGTTTCGGTAGCATCGCAATCGTGCAGGTCGTGCGGCGTGAACTGATAGTGCCATTTCAGCGCGCCGGTTTGCGGGTCGAGCGCCACCACGGAATCGGAATACAGGTTGTCGCCGCGGCGCTCGTCGCCGTTGAAATCCGGGCATGGATTGCCGGTGGGCCAGAAGATCGTATCGGTTTCGAGGTCGTAGGTGCCGGTCAGCCAGGTGGATGCGCAGCCATGCTCGATGGCGCGGCCCGCCCAGGTAGCGGCGGCAGGCTCACCGGGCAAAGGCACCGTCCAGAAGCGCCAGACGCGCTGGCCGGTGGCGGCGCTGTAGGCGGCTACGAATCCGCGGATGCCTTCGTCGCCGCCGGAGGTCCCGGAAACGACGAGATCCTTCACCAGCAGCGGCGCGGACGTGGCGCCGTAATTCTGGTTCGAATCGGCCATTTGGACGTCCCATAGGAGCGCACCGGTCAGGCGATGCAGCGCAAGCAGATGGGCGTTGTCGGTGACCATGTAAACACGGTCGCCCAACAAGGCCACGCCGCGGTTGATGCCGCCCGACGCATCGCCGGAGAGGCCCTTGCTGCGGGGGCGTTCGTAGCTCCAGATCTCGCGTCCGGTGGCGGCGTCCAGCGCCCAGGCGGCATTCACGTTGGTCACGTACATGACGCCATCCACCACCACCGGGGTGACTTCCAGGTGGCGCGCATTGGGGATGGGGAAGATCCAGCGGGGCGCGAGCTGGCTCACATTGCGCGGCGTAATCCGGTCGAGCGCGCTATAGCGATTGCCGCTTAACTGGCCGTGATAAGTGGGCCAGTCGCCGGGCCGCGGATGTGCGACGCGATCCCAGGCGATGGCGCCGGGCAGATCTACGCGGTCGCCCACGGGCAGGCTGGCGGGCGGATGGGCCAGGTAGGCAACCAGGTTCCGTAGCTCGGTTTCGCCGGCTGCGAGCGCGGGCATGTATGAGACCAGGTCGCGGTCGATGCCCTTCACTTCATCGCGCCGCAGCAGATAGAGCCGTCCATCGAACCCCTGCACCTGGAGATCGTACAGGCTCTCGTTGCGCAGAAAGCCGCGCACGGGAGCGCCCGAGTGCAATCGTACCGTGGCTACTTCAAATCCCGGCCTGCGGCGCGCGGTCGGTTTCAGGAGCGATTGCTCCATCTCGGCGAGGGTCAGCTCCGATCCGGAATTGCTCAAATCGGGACCGGTCACGCCGCCGCGGCCATTCATCATGTGGCACTGCGCGCAGCCGCCTGCACCGAAGAAGAACGCCTGGCCCGCGTCGGGATCGCCCGGCGGCATGCTCTGGCTGGCCGGCGTCACCCGCGAGCGCACGAATGCCACAATCTGCGAAAGTTCAGGCTCGGCTAAATTGAAGCCGGGCATGCCGGCATCGGGAAGGCCCTCGTGGATCAGGCCGCGCGCGGCTTCGTCGGAACGCAGGCGATCGCGGTCTACGCTGCCTATCGCGGGAGCGCGCTCGCCGCCCGTGCCGTCCGCGCCATGGCAGCCGCCACAGCGCTCTTCGAACCGCAGCCGGCCGGCTGCAAGTGCGTCCGCGCCGCCGGTGAAGACCAGCGTGCCAAAGTTCTCGGGCACATGGTTGGGATCGCGATTAACCACGCAGGTGGGCTGCCAGCAAAGGAAGCGCCGCCCCGAATCCGGCCCCAGGCCCTCGATGCGATAGAGATTCGCGCGCCATTTCGTGCCCGCCTTCACCGGGGAACTGCTGATGGCGCTCAGCGGGATGCGCGCAGCGGCATACCAGACGTGCGCTTCTTTGTCGATGCGTGCGGCGGTGGTCCATCCCGAGCGCCAGGATTGGTCGTAGCTGTCATGGTCTAGATCGATGGCCAGGTCGATCCAATCGCCCGTGGGGGCGATCTCGAATTCGCGATAGTGGCGGATGTTCTTCCAGTCGTCTCCCAGGAACATCTCGACGACATCGCGATCCCAGAGCTTGTTGCGCGGGCCCCCGCCCAGCGCGGGCAGGAACAGATTCAACTCAGTATAAGGACAACTGAAGAGCAGATAGAGATGCGTGTCGGTCCAGAACGAGCGTACCTGGCTGAGCAGCGCCGGGTAGTCGATCTGCTTGCTGCAATCCTTCGAAATGGAAGTGACGCCCGCCTTGCCCGCGCCGCGCCAGGCCGGCGCAGAAGGGTCGGCGGAAAGGGGCGGATCGCCGGCCACGTGCGGCACCTGTAATGTCGCGGTGGGCCGCGCTACGGTGCAGGGCTCCTGTGCGCACGCGGCGCCGGCGAGAAGGATCAGGACCGCGGCGGCTCGCATCAGGCCACCCCCGGATGCACGTACGGCGCACGGTACGGCCTGGCCAGCAGCCGGTTTGCGCCATCGTCGCCCGCGATGCGCCCCGCTTGCGGGTCCCAAGCCAGGGTCCGCCCGAGTTTCATCGACAGATTGGCGAGAATGCAACTGGTGGTCGAGATGTACCCTTCCTCGATGTCGGCGACTGGCTTGGACCGCGCATCGATGGCCGCCAGGAAGTCTTGCATGTGATGCCGGATGGCGGGCGCCACGTGGCGCTCCAGATCCGGCTCGATTTTATCGACCGGGTATTGCTCGAATTCGTACGTGACGTCGCGATGCACCGCGCCTTTGCCTCCCTCGGGCACAAAATCATAGCTGTACACGCTCACCTTCAGCGTGCCCTTATCGCCAAAAAAAGTCGCGCCCCAGGCATAGTTAGGATCGGGATCGGGGGCCGCGCCCCAGGTGCGATGCTGCCACACGATCTTCAAGTCATCATAGTCGAAAGTGGCGGTCTGCGTGTCCGAGATGTTGGCTTTCGACTGCTTATCGACCAGAATGCCGCCCTCCGAAGAAACCCGCTTCGGCCAACCGAGGTCCATCATCCAGCGCACCATGTCGAACATGTGGATGCACATATCGCCCACAATGCCATTGCCATATTCCATGAACGCGCGCCAACCGCGCGGGTGCACCAGCCGGTTGTAGGGGCGCATGGGCGCGGGGCCGGTCCACATTTCGTAATCGAGATTCGGCGGCGGGCTGGTGTCGGGAGGATTCTCCGCGGTGCGCATGTGATAGTAGCAGCAGATCTGGACCAGGCCGATCTTGCCCAGTTTACCTTCCTTGATAAAGCGGTCGCGCGCCTCGATAATGTGCGGCGTGCTGCGGCGCTGTGTGCCCACTTGCACCACGCGCTGGTGCTTGCGGGCCGCGGCCAGCATAGCTTGGCCTTCGCGAATATCGACGCTGATGGGTTTCTGGACGTAGACGTCGGCGCCCGCTTCGACTGCGGCGATCATGGCCAGGGCATGCCAGTGATCCGGCGGAGCGATCAGCACGATGTCGAGGTCTTTCTCCTTGAGCATCTCCCGATAGTCGCTGTAGGTGCGCGGTTTCTTGCCGGACGCCTGCCGGGTAGCGGTCAGATCCGCGGCGCGGGCAAGCATCTGCTTGTCGACATCGCAGAGCGAGACCACTTCGACCGGCGCCACTTGGATCAGGCGGAACAGGTCGGTCTTGCCGTACCAGCCCGGGCCGATGATTCCGACGCGCCGGGGCTTGTCGTCGGCGTAAGCCGGGGTGTAGCCGGCGGCGGACAGGGCCAAACCCGCGGCGCTGGTGTATAGGAACTCACGGCGATTCATAAAGAGAGTATACGACGCGGCGGGTTCGCCAGCCGCCTGCGATCGGCAGGGTCTCCGGAACCAGTTCGATTCCGTCCGCTCAAAGTTTTGCGCAACCTTTTTCCGCGAGACGTGATTATTACATGTATGATTGAATACCGTCAGGAAGCCCAAGCCGGGAAGTGGGATGCCACCGGCAAAGGCAAATCGAAATCTTGGCGGAGACGGAGGAAACCTGAATGAAACGATATTTGCTGGTGGTAGCGCTTGCCGCGACGGCTTTGTGTCCGCTCGCCGTCGGCCCGGCGAGAGCCGCCGAGACTCCCATTGATGTCAGCAGTCTGATGAACACGCCCTGGACAGGTCCGGAATGTGACGGGGTCATCGCCAACGGAGATACCTTTCCAACGGGCAACCAGAATTTAGGGGGCGTCCCTTTCGCCATTCCAACCGGTCCAAATAATAACGTTTGGTTGGGCGCAGCAGCAGCAGATTGTGAAGCGGGTACCGTCAGCCTCACGGTTCCCGTTGGCGTGCCGGGCGTCACTTCTGTCTTTACCCTGCTCAACACGTTCTGGAGCCAGCCAGGTCCGAAAGCCTATTTGTTCGTGACGTTCACTGGGAGTGATGGCGCGACTGTCACTCAACCGCTGGTGGGCGGCGTGAATGTCCGCGATTACAACAACGACGGCTTTCAAAACACGATCAACAATACCAGCACCATGCAGGTTTGGACAAACGGACTAGGCCAGCGCTTGGATCGCCAGGAATATATTCTGCCCGCCGCCTTTGCGAACCAAGTACTGACCAGCGTGACAATCACCGATACGGGCAACGAGAACTTCAGCCGTGGAGTGTTTTCAGGCCTCACGGTCAGCACATGCCATGCTTATGTTACAGAAACAATCGGGATTTCCAGCAGCCAGATCGTCTACGATCCGGCCTTGAAGGTATACGTCCAGGAAGTCACTCTGACCAACACAGGCACAACGGCAGTGGCAGGTCCGCTGTTCTTCATTTTGGAAGACCTCCCAACGGCTGTCACACTCGCGAACAAATCGGGTGCTACGGCATGTTTTGCGCCGATTGGCAGCAGATACCTTGAAGCCCTTCCCGAAGGATCTTCGTTGGCCCCTAATACTTCGGTAATCGTCAAGTTGGGATTCAGCGACCCCTCTGGAGCCGCAATTTCATACGTGCCTCTCGTGGCCGGGAGCTTGGGTGGTACCCCGTAAGATAGATTCTCCTCGGGAGAGCGGAGCAAGTTGATGTATTTCACTGCTGAGGATGCCAAAAGCCGTCAAATAGCGGAGGTAATAATGTCTTGTCTGAGGATTCAATCAAAACCGTGCATGCTAATTTCAGTGCTGCTGCTATCGTCTGCGGCGGTCGCACAAACAACTATACCAGCAACGGGCCTTTGCAACACCGGCTTAACGCCTGCCAGTCCCTTGCCAATCGGTTGCACGGCTAGTACCCTAGTGACGCCTGTTAATCCGCAGTCCGGTGGCCCTAGTATCGATGGCAACTGGCAATTGGCTACGCCGTATCCTTCAGCATCCTGGGACCAGCAAGCACCAGATCCGTGTAAGCTGACGACGTTCGGCCCTGCATGGGTAGATACCGCTGCACAGGGTTGGTTTGACCCCAAGGACGGACTGTCACAATGGATCACGCCCCTGTCTGACGCCAACACGGCAGGCGGCTGGTACATTTACCGGACTGCCATCGCAATTCCGCCAAGTACATCTGCTAACGCCAAATATGTTCTGACCGTTACCGGCCAACTAATGGCCGACGATGAGCTTAATGCGATCATTCTGGGCCGACCACTGGAAAGCTCTGCGGATGACCGACAACACTGTCGCGGTCTGGCGCTACCTTCTCTCACTTCAGTTCCAGGTGAAACGGGCGCCCAATACGCTTGGAATAAATTTCACTTCGGAGCGACGGTCGTGCCTGATACTTTCGCCTACCTGTATTTTGTGCTCTATAATATACCCTTCCCTGACGGGAACACTGGAAACTACACGGGCTTCCGGGTGGAATTCACTTCTGCAACCTTGACACTCGAGTAATTAGCAGTAGAAGCTATAGAGCTAAGGGTCGACACCGACTCTCAGCTAAGGGACAAATGGATGTTTTCTCTAACAACGCAGTCCGGAACGATGATGCCCGCTATCGGAGCGATGCTAATGTTCGCCACACTGCAACCGCTCAGATTCCGTGGCTTTGCAACACGGGTCTGACTCTTGCCAGCCCGTTGCCAATCCGTTGTACGACCAGCGTCCCTGTAACGCCAGTCAATCCCCAGTCCGGTGGTTCGAGTGTGGATGGCAACTGGCAATTGGCTACGCCCTATCCTTCGGCAGCTTACACTCACCAAGCGCCAAATCCATGTTTTCTTCTCGCCCGTTTTTTGATGCTCTTATTTGCGGTCTTTATTGTGGCAGACCGTTGTAGGACTGAGCTAGAGGAACGATCGACTTCAACACGTCTTCCGCGGGTACGGCCGCGCCGGCGCGGAAGGGAAGCCGGCTGTCTTCGGCGATGGGGGTCAGCGTCAGCCGGTTGTCGATACGGTTCCCCAGAAAATAGAAGCTTAAGTAACAGGTTGAGAACCGATGTTTGCAGGATTGCAGCATCCCACGGTAAATAGCGCCGCGCCTAACCCAACCAACAGTATCGTCTTCTTCATGAAATACCCTCACCGCTGTGAAAAGAAGTCGCCGGCGAACGGGTCGGCGTACAGTGATTAGTGTCACTGTAGCGGCGAAACATTTCATTAAACTGAAGCTTTCGCGCGAGCGTGCCGGCTAACAGCTAAGCTAGCGCGGCTGTTCCTGGTAGAGTCCCATCAGGTTGCCAGCCCGGTCGCGGAAATTCGCGATCAAGCTTGTGCTGTCCGGCGCGTCGCGGTGCGGCGGGTCCACGATTTCGCCGCCGTGTGCCGCCACCAGCGCCAACGTCGCATCGATGTTGTCGACCCAAATGGACGGCAGCAGACCGGCCTCGCGGGAAGGGGTCCGGCCAGTGAACCAGGCCCCGCTCACGTTTCCGGTGGCATCGTCGAAGCTTGGGTGATCGGTATCCCGCCCCCTGATGTTCCAGCCGAATACCCGCTCGTAGAAAGCCGCGGACTCGTGGACGTCAGCCGCGGGAATCTGCAGATAACACAGGCGCGGGCGAGGCAACAGGTCAAGCCGGTGCTTGATCTCCGACACCGTGGCGCCCCATTTCTCGGGCTGCACATCGGCTACGGACTCGGTAAACGCCCAGTGGTGGCCTTCCAGGTCTTCGGCGCTGTATTGCCTTTCGCCAAACGGCTTGGTGTCAGGCGGACTCAGAATCCGGGCCCCGAACTGCCTGGCGCGCTCGCAATGCGCGTCGATGTTCTCCACCCGCACCATCAACGCCTGGATGAACTCGTCCGGCCGCTGCACGGGCTGACCGGTTAGGATCGCGCAGCCTTCGCCGATGGCTAGCTGCACGTGGTGGATTGTGCCATCGGGCTCGGGGGCGGTGCGCAGGCGTTCGGTGAAGCCGAAGGCTCCACGAAGCCAGTCAATGGCTTTGGCGACATCCTTGTAGATCAGTCTGGGGACAATCGCGCCGGGCGGCGCGGAACGGTTTTCGATCATTAGTAGTGCCTCTCAGAACATTTTAGTGAAAGCGCGGCAGAGTGTATTGTAAAAAAGCATCAACCATGGAACCAGCGACTGCAGAGCTTCCATAACATGTTCTCTCACGACCACCCTTACATCGGACTCCGTCTACCCCCGAATCACCGCGACGGAGTTTATCGACTAATCGCCAGCGGCACGTGATTGCGTTCCGCGGCCGAGCGTGGGCGATACGCCGCCGGTGTAATCCCTGTCAAGTCGCGAAAGTCGTGGATCAGATGCGCTTGATCCGTATAGCCGTGCTGGGCGGCCAGCGCGGACCAGTCGGCTGCGCCGGGATCGACGATCGATTGCACGACGCGCTGAAGACGGCGCACGCGCGAGAAGCGCTTCGGCGTGAGGCCCACTTGCGCGCGAAAGCGGCGTACGAAAGTGAGCGGCAGCAGACCCAGGCGCGAAGTCACTTGCGACACAGGCACGCCGCGCTCAAAGGCGGAGGCGGCAAACGGAATTGCCGGATCGGGGTCCCCCGGACGCACCAGATGGCCGAGGAGGACCGTTTCGAGGACCTGTAACTTGGCTTGCGGCGTGTGCGCCTCGAGCAGCCGTTCCCGGAGCAGTACGCCATCGCGGCCCCAAAGCTGGTCGAGTTCGACCAGTCGATCGCGCGTCTCGCTGAGTGGCGCGGTGAAGAACGGCGCAGCGCCGCCCAGTTTGAAGTCCACCGTTACCAGACAGCGCTGCTCCCTGGTGTCGATCACCGTGGGCTGTGCGTGCGCCCCTGCCAGGACAGCGCCGTGTGTCCGCTGCACGATTGCGCAATCCCGGCCGTGATACGTGCGGAATTCGTCCTCGTGCAGGTTTACCATCAGGTGGATTCTGCCGTTGGGCAGCACACGTTCTAAAGCGATCGGGGGCGCACTTTCGTGGTAGTGGAGAGATTCGACGAAGGGCGCCAGTACCGGTGAGACTGGGCGTGCGGATCGTGCGGACATGAGCGCAGGATAACATCGGCGGCAACCTCGGTATAATCGACGTTGATTGTCGTTCCACTCGCGTACGTCGGTCCCGGCGCGGGATTCGCGTTCCTCGGTTCGTTTCTGACCCTGATCGCGGGCTTCTTCCTGAGCGTCTTCTCCCTGCTCCTGTGGCCGTTTCGCATGGGCTGGCGCGCCGTACGCCGCCGCAAGGGATACCGTCATGCACGCGTGAAAAAGGTCATATTTCTGGGCCTCGATGGTCTCGATCCACGGCTGACGGAACGCCTCATGGCGGAGGGCAAACTGCCGAATCTGGCGGGTCTGGCGGCCGCGGGCAGCTATGCGCGGCTGCGCACTACGTTTCCGGCGCTCTCGCCGGTGGCGTGGTCTACGTTCGCTACCGGCGTCAGCCCGGCCAAGCATAACATTTTCGATTTTCTGGACCGCAGCTTGAAGTCTTATTTGCCGCAGCTTTCATCGGCGCGTGTGGGGAAGCCGGCGCGGGTGCTGCGGCTGGGCCGTCTGCGCATCCCACTCTCGCGGACGCCGGTGGAGTTGTACCAGAGGAGCCGGCCGTTCTGGAAGATCCTGGGACAGCACGGTATCGGCTGCACCATCCTGCGCGTGCCGATCACGTTTCCGCCGGAAAAGTTCGATGGGAGGCTGCTCTCCGCCATGTGTACGCCGGACCTGAAGGGCACCCAGGGTAGCTTTTCGCAATTCACCACGCGGGTGGAACGCGCGACCTATGAGAATGGCAGCCGCTACCCGCTGCGGCGCGTGGCTGGGGGCTTCGCGGGAGAGATCGAGGGCCCCCAGGACAGCTTTCTGGAAACAAGCCCGACTCTGCACATTCCCTTCCACATCGCGCAGCGGAACGGATTGTTCGAGTTGCACCTCCAGGGCCGGCGTTGCCCGCTCCGTCCGGGCGAATACACAAGCTGGCAGCGGCTCCGGTTCCGCACCGCGATCGGCGCCACGGCTAGCGGTATGGCGCGTTTTATGGCGACCGAGACCGGACCGGAGTTCAGTCTCTACATGACCCCCATCAACATCGATCCGGAGCGGCCCGCATTGCCCATCAGCCATCCGCCGTATTATGCGGCATACCTGGCGAGCCTGCTGGGCAGTTACGCCACCGTGGGGATGGCCGAAGACACCTGGGCGCTCAACGAGGGGGCCATCGACGAGGACGCCTTCTTGCGCCAGGCTTGGGACATCTTCGCAGAGCGCGAAGGCATGTTCCTCAGTGCGCTGGAGCATACGCGCCGCGGCGTGGTGGCCTGCGTCTTCGACACCAGCGACCGCGTACAGCACATGTTCTACCGGCGGCTGGACACGGCGGACCCGCACGCTGGCGCGATCGAAGAAATGTATCGCCGAATGGACGCGCTGGTGGGGAAGGCTATGGCATTCGCGGATAGCGATACGGCCCTATGGGTCCTCTCGGATCATGGATTCTGCGCCTTCCGGCGCGGCGTGAACATTAATGCATGGCTGCGGGACAACGGCTATCTGAGCTTGAAAAACGGCGTCCGCGAGAGTGGATCGTTTCTCGAGGGGGTAGATTGGAGCCGTTCGCGCGCCTATGGGCTGGGCTTGGGGGGATTTTATCTGAACATGAAGGGCCGGGAGGCGCAGGGCATCGTCGAGCGCCAGGACGCCGAGCCGCTGAAGGCCGAGATTATTGGCAAGCTGGCCGCGCTGCGGGACGACGACGGGGCCGCGCCGATCCGCAACGTATACGCGACGGCGTCCCTCTATCGTGGGCCGTACCTGGATGCCGCGCCGGATTTCATCGTGGGTTACAACGAGGGTTACCGCTGCTCGTGGGAAGGCGCGGTGGGGAAGGTCTCGGCGCAGGCGATCGAAGACAACCACAAAGCCTGGAGCGGCGATCATTGCGTGGATCCGGTGCTGGTGCCGGGCGTGCTGTTTTCCAATCGCAAGTTTGGGGCGGCGGACCCTGGCATTGAGGATCTTGCGCCCACGGCGCTGAATCTGTTCGGGGTCGAGGTGCCCGCCTGGATGGAAGGGAAGCCACTTTTGTGAAAGGCGTTATTCTGATGATTAGCGAGGGGCGGCCTGAGATGCCGCCGCAGGATGCGAGCCGGCCGCAAATGACGCCCGGATTGAACGAGGATCTCTGGGCCAACGGCGCCATGCCGGTCGCGGCGGCGAAGCGATTCGGCGTGGTTTTGTGAAGGAGAACGGACGCGCCCGGTCCACCCGGTTGTAACGTTCGCCTCACTTCGGAGCATCTTATACTAAAGCATATGAAACAGGAATCCCCGACCGCCTTGCACCCGGCGGAGCCCCCCGATATTCCCACCACGCATGCACCTCCGCCGCCCAAACAGGCGCACGGCGCCCCGCCCCGTTCCAGGCGGGTCTGGGTCTGGCTGTTGATTCTGGCCGTGGTGGCGGTGGGCGCGTACTACTTCTGGTCCAGAAGGAAGCCGGGTACCGACGCCGGCGGCGCCTCGGGAGCTGGCGGACAGGCGCAGAAGAAGGGCTTTGGGGCCATACCGGTGGTCGCGGCGAAGGCGCGCAGAGGCAATATTCCCGTTTATTACGTGAACCTCGGCGGGGTACTTCCGATCTATACCGTGACGGTGAAGAGCCGCGTGGACGGACAATTAATGGATGTGCATTACAAAGAAGGCGACCTCGTGCAGAAGGGCGCGCCGCTGATCGAGATCGATCCGCGGCCTTACGAAGCTGCGCTTACCCAGGCGGAAGGACAGCTAGTCCGGGACCAGGCATTGCTGGATAACGCGCGCATCGATCTGACGCGCTATAAGACTTTAGTGGCCCAAAATGCCATTCCCGAACAGCAACTGGCCACCCAGGCGGCCCTCGTCAAACAAGACGAAGGGATCGTGAAAACGGATCAGGGAATGATCGAAACCGCGAAGCTGAACGTGGTGTACAGCCATATCACTTCTCCGATCTCGGGACGGGTGGGACTGCGCCTGGTAGACCCCGGCAACATCGTGCACGCCACCGACACCAACGGCATGCTGGTCATCACCCAGATGGACCCGATCAGTGTGCTTTTCCCGCTCCCCGAAGATCAAGTTCCGGTGGTTCTGCAAAAGCTGAACGCGGGGCAACGGCTGCAAGTGGACGCCTTCGACCGCGCTTCGGACGTACTTTTGTCGCACGGGTACCTGGCCACGGTGGACAATCAAATCGATCCAACCACCGGCTCTCTGCGCTGGAGGGCCAACTTCGACAACCCGGGCTACAAGCTGTTCCCAGGGCAGTTTGTCAACGTGCGCTTACTGGTCCAGTTGAAGCAGGGGGTCACGTTGGCGCCCACGGCCACCATCCAGCGTAACTCGCAGAATACCTATGTATTTCTGGTGAAGCCGGATTCGACGGTGACGGTGCGCACCGTTACGATCGGTACCGTGGAAGGCAACGATAGTGAAATCACGTCCGGCTTGCAGCCCGGCGACACCATCGTCATGACCGGAGTCGACAAGCTCACTGAGGGCACCAAAGTTGCCGCGCACCTGACCAACGACACCGGGAGCGGCGTTCCAAGCACTAGCCGTCCCCTGGTGAACGGCGCGCCCATAAAAGGTAACACCCCGGGCGGCATGAAGCCGGGACAAAGCGGCGGGACGCACAAGGCAAGCTAGATGAGTCCGTCCCGCATATTCATACTGCGGCCTATCGCCACGTCTTTGCTCATGGTGGCGATCATGCTGACCGGCATGGTGGCCTACAAGCAGCTGCCGATTTCGGCCTTGCCGGAGGTCGATTACCCCACCATCCAGGTGATCACGTTTTATCCCGGGGCCAGCCCGGATGTGATGGCATCGTCGGTGACGGCGCCGCTGGAGCGACAGTTCGGCCAGGTGCCGGGCTTGCAGCAGATGACCTCCACCAGCTCGGACGGAAGTTCGGTGATCACGCTGCAATTCAGCCTGAGCCTGAATATCGACGTGGCCGAACAGGAAGTGCAGCAATCCATCAATGCATCGGGAACCTACCTGCCCGTGGATCTTCCCACGCCGCCGATCTACAGCAAGTCCAATCCGGCCGATACGCCGATTCTGACGCTGGCGCTGACTTCAAGCGCGATGCCGCTCTCGGCGGTCGAGGATTTAGCCGATACGCGCCTGGCGCCCAAGATCTCGCAATTGCCCGGCGTCGGACTGGTGAGCATCAGCGGCGGCCAGAAGCCGGCTGTGCGAATTCAAGCCAACCCGACGGCGATGGCCTCTTATGGCATCAACCTGGAGGATCTGCGCACGGCCATCGTCGCCGCCAACGTCAACCAGGCGAAGGGGAATTTCGACGGCTTGCACCAGGCTTACCAAATTGGCGCGAACGATCAATTGCTCTCGAGCGCGGACTATAAGCCGATGATCGTGGCGTACCGGAATGGCGCACCGGTCAAATTGACCGATGTGGCCAAGGTCGTGGACGACACCGAAAACATCCGGCAGGCTGCCTGGATGAACGACGTTCCAGCCGTCATCCTGAACATTCAGCGGCAGCCGGGCGCCAACATCATCGCGGTGGTCGATCGCGTGAAGCTGCTATTGCCGACGTTGACCACCAACCTGCCCCAATCCGTTCAAGTCAAGATTCTGACGGACCGGACCAACACCATTCGGGCGTCGGTGACGGATGTGAAGCTGGAGTTGTGCCTGACGGTAGTGTTGGTGGTGTTGGTAATGTTCCTGTTCCTGCGCAATGTGTCCGCGACCATCATTCCCAGCGTGGCGGTGCCGCTCTCGCTGGTGGGCACATTGGGCGTGATGTACATGCTGGGCTACAGCTTGAACAACCTGACCCTGATGGCCCTGACCATTGCCACCGGATTCGTGGTGGACGACGCCATCGTGATGATCGAAAACATCACACGCTACATCGAGGAAGGCGAGGCCCCCTTGCGGGCGGCGCTGCAGGGATCCGCGCAGATCGGGTTCACGATCATATCGCTGACCATTTCGCTGATTGCGGTGCTGATCCCGCTGTTGTTCATGGGCGACATCGTGGGGCGCCTGTTCCGGGAATTCGCTGTGACCCTGAGCGTCACGATCCTGGTTTCGGCGGTGGTTTCGTTAACGTTGACGCCCATGATGGCTTCCAAGCTGCTGAAGCACAATCCCAAAGCCACGGAGGGGCGTTTCTACCGCGCTTCCGAGAACGCTTTCAACTCCGTCGTTGCCTTCTATGGCAGGACACTGCAATTCGTGCTGCGCTTCCAGACCATCACGCTGCTGGTCGCGGTAGCAACCCTGGTGGTGACCATTCTCTTGTTCATCCGGATTCCTAAGGGGTTTTTCCCGATCCAGGACACGGGGGTTATCCAAGGCATCTCCGAAGCGGCCCAGACGGTGTCGTTTGCCGAGATGTCCACCGAGCAGCAAGCGCTGGCCAAGATCATCATGAAGGATCCGGCGGTGGAAAGTCTTTCTTCATTCATCGGCATCGACGGCACCAACACCACCCTGAACAGCGGGCGCATTCAGATAAACTTGAAGCCGCTCGAGGAACGCAGTGGCAGCGCCAGCGATGTCATCCGCCGGCTGCAGCCGGAACTGGCAACCGTACCGGGAATCACCTTGTTCATGCAGCCGGTGCAGGACATCAGCGTGGAAGACCGCGTGAGCCGCACGCAGTTCCAGTACACTCTGGAAGATGCCAACGCGGAGGAGTTGAACCGCCTGGCGCCACAAATGATTGAGAAGCTCAAGCAGCTTCCGGAGTTGCGGGATGTGGCCAGCGATCAGCAGGTGCTGGGGTTGCGCGCGGCTCTGGTATACGACCGGGAGACGGCCTACCGCTTGGGAATCACGCCTTCGGAGATCGATCAGACGCTGTACGATGCCTACGGCCAGCGGCAGGTGTCGACGATGTTCACGCAGTTGAACCAATACCACGTGATCCTGGAAGTCGCGCGCGGATATGAGAACACCCCTCTGAACCTGCGCGACCTGTACATCCGCACGGGAATTGGGGCGCCTTCCGGCGGACTGGTTTCGGGCGGTTCGGCGGCCACGCAGACGTATGGACCGCAGGCCGGCGCCTCGTCGGCGTTGGCGAGCGCGTCCACGGCCTCGAGCGCATTGAACTCGAGCATCGCCTCCAGCAGCGTGTTTGGCATTGCGCCGCAATCCTCTTCGGCGTTTGCAAACAGCGGCCAGGTGCCGCTCAGCGCGTTCACAAATTTGGAGATGACCAGCGCGCCGATTACCGTCAACCACCAGGGGCAGTTCCCGGTGGTTACGCTATCTTTCAATCTGGCTCCTGACGGCTCACTGGGAGACGCTGTGAACGCCGTAAACCGGATAAAGGACCAGATGAACATGCCGCCCAGTGTGCAGGCGGCTTTTCAGGGTACCGCAGCGGCCTTTCTGGCGTCGCTGGCGAACGAGCCCGTGTTGATTCTGGCGGCATTGGTAACGGTTTACATCGTATTGGGCGTGTTGTACGAGAGCTACATCCATCCGATCACGATTCTTTCGACGCTGCCTTCGGCGGGTGTGGGTGCGCTGTTGTCTCTGTCGCTGTTCAACCAGGACTTCAGCGTGATCTCGTTGATCGGCATCATCCTGCTGATCGGCATTGTGAAGAAGAACGGCATCATGATGATCGACTTCGCCCTGGACGCCGAGCGCAAGGAGGGCATGCCGGCGGTGGATGCGATTTACCAGGCGTGCCTGCTGCGCTTCCGTCCCATCATGATGACCACCATGGCGGCGTTGCTGGGCGCCGTGCCGCTGGCGTTCGGCAGCGGTGTAGGTTCGGAGCTGCGGCGGCCCTTGGGCATTACCATGATTGGCGGACTGATCTTCAGCCAGGCCTTGACCCTCTACACCACGCCAGTGATTTACCTTTGGTTCGACCGCCTGGCCAAGCGATTCTCGCATCAGGAGGAAAATCGCCAGGTCGATCCGGGTGCGGAGCCCATGGGTGCCTAGTGATGGTATCCGATTGTGGGGCGGACCTCCAGGTCTGCGCGGGTCCTCCAGGACCCGCTGTTTCGCGGGTCGGGGGTGCACAAGAATTGGGTGGTAGTAGAGCACGGCAATGAATATTTCCGAGTTGTTTATCAGGCGGCCGGTCGCCACCACGCTGCTGACCATCGCGATCGGCCTGGCGGGAATGGTGGCCTTCCGGATTCTGCCAGTATCGCCGCTGCCGCAGGTGGATTTTCCGACCGTATCGGTATCGGCATCGCTGCCGGGCGCCAGCCCCGAAACCATGGCATCCTCGGTAGCCACACCACTGGAACGGCAGTTCGGCCGTATTGCATCGGTGACCGAGATGACCTCGTCGAGCAGCCTGGGATCGACCAGCATTACGATGCAGTTCGATCTGAACCGCAACATCGACGCGGCGGCGCGCGACGTGCAGGCGGCCATCAACGCGGCGCGCGGTTATCTGCCGGCCAATCTGCCGATGAACCCTACATACCGGAAGGTGAATCCTGCGGATTCGCCTATTGTATTGCTGGCGCTGACCTCGCCTATCCTCTCCAAGGCACAGATGTACGATGCGGCATCGTCCATCATGGCGCAGAAGCTTTCCCAGATAACCGGCGTGGGCCAGGTGGTGGTGGGAGGGAGCGCTTTGCCGGGCGTGCGCGTGGAATTGAACCCCACGGCGCTGAACAAGTATGGCATCGGGCTGGAGCAAGTGCGCGGCGTGCTGGCCGCGGCCAACGCCAATAACCCCAAGGGGCACTTCTCCAACGGCGACCACATATGGGAGGTGGGCGCAAACGATCAGATCTTTAAGGCCATCGACTATTCGCCGCTGATCGTGGCCTACCACAATGGTGCGGCCGTGCGCATCTCCGATGTAGGTGAAGCGGTCGATTCCGTGGAGGACCTGCGGAACGCGGGTTATGCCAACGGTCTGCCGTCGGTTCTGGTGGTCATCTTTCGCCAGCCGGGCGCGAACATCATCGATACGGTGGACCGCATCCGCGACATGATTCCGATATTGCAGGCGTCCGTCCCGCAATCCATACATATCCAGGTAGCCATGGATCAAACCGTTACCATCCGCGCCTCGGTGCACGACGTGGAAAGGACGCTGCTGATCTCGGTGCTGCTGGTGGTGCTGGTGGTTTTCTTCTTCCTGCGCAACGTGCGCACCACCATGATTCCCAGCGTGGCTGTTCCAATATCGTTGATTGGAACATTCGGCGTGATGTACCTGCTGCACTTCAGCATAGACAACTTGTCTTTGATGGCGTTAACGATTTCAACCGGATTTGTGGTGGATGACGCGATCGTAGTCATCGAGAACATCACGCGGTATCTGGAACAGGGCATGCATCCGTTTCAAGCGGCGCTGAAGGGGGCCCAGGAGATCGGATTCACCGTACTGTCCATGAGTTTGTCGCTGATCGCCGTTTTCATTCCGTTGCTGTTGATGGGGGGCATCGTTGGCCGCCTCTTCCGCGAGTTTGCGGTAACGCTGTCAGTGGCCATTGCGGTGTCGCTCGTGGTATCGCTTACTACCACGCCGATGATGTGCGCGCACCTATTGAAAGAGCACGCCAAGCATGGCTGGCTGTACCGGACCAGCGAGCGTTTCTTCACCTGGATCATCGACACGTATGGGACCACGCTCTCGGTCGCTCTGAACCACGCTCCGATTACACTGGCCATCCTGGTCGCTACGATTGCGCTGAACGGGTACCTGTTTGTGCGCGTGCCGAAGGGCTTTTTCCCGCAGCAGGACAACGGACGCATGATGGGCCAGATCACAGGCGACCAGGATACTTCGTTTCAAGCCATGGACCGGATTGTGCGGCAGATGGTAGACATCGTGGACAAGGACCCAGGCGTCGACACGGTCAATGGATTCACTGGGGGCGGAGGCGGACCGGGCGGCGGCACCGCCAATCAGGCGCGCATGTTCATTTCGCTCAGACCGCTCGGGGAGAGAAATGCCACGGTGGACCAGATCATTGCGCGGCTGCGGCCCAAACTGGCGCGCATACCGGGGGCCACGCTGTACATGCAAGCTTCGCAAGACTTGCGCATCGGCGGGCGTTCCAGCGCGGCCCTCTATCAATACACCATGCTGTGCGACAATCTGCAGGACCTTACGGACTACGCGCCGCGGATGCTGCAGGAATTGAAAACGATACCGATCATCGCGGATGTAAACAGCGACCAGCAGAACCGCGGGCTGCAGTCCATGGTGGTCTACGACCGGAAGACCGCCGCGCGTTTCGGCATCTCGTCGCAGCTGTTGGACAACACCCTGTACGATGCATTTGGCCAGCGCCAGGTATCCACCATGTACACAGCACTGAATCAATATCATGTAGTGATGGAGGCTGCGCCGCAGTACTGGCAGAACCCGTTGTCGCTGCGCGATATCTTCGTGCAATCGCCGAACGGAACACAGGTTCCTTTAGATGCCATCGCCAGTTACGCGCCGACCACCGCGCCGCTGGCGGTCACCCATCAAGGACTTGGCCCGGCGACCACCATCTCGTTCAACCTGCAACCAGGCGTGGCTCTGGGAGATGCCGTGGAAGCCATTACCGCGGCGGCGGCCACAGTGGGACTGCCGCGCAGCATCCAGACCCGATTCGCCGGGACGGCGCAGGCATATCAGGATTCGCTGGGCAACGAACCGGTGCTGATCGCGGCGGCTCTGGCGGCGGTCTATATCGTGCTTGGAATTCTCTACGAAAGCTACGTCCACCCGATCACGATTCTTTCCACGCTGCCTTCGGCGGGCGTGGGCGCCCTGCTGGCCCTAATGCTTACGCACACCGACCTGAGTATTATCGCCATGATCGGGATCATTCTGCTGATCGGCATCGTGAAGAAGAACGCTATCATGATGATCGACTTCGCCTTGTCCGCCGAGCGGAACGAGGGCAAGAATTCCCGTGATTCGATTTTCGAAGCGTGCCTGTTGCGCTTCCGCCCCATCCTGATGACCACCATGGCCGCCATGCTGGGGGCTTTGCCGCTGGCCCTGGGCAGCGGCGTGGGATCGGAGTTGCGCCGCCCGCTCGGCATCACCATCATCGGCGGCCTGCTGGTGAGCCAGTTACTGACGCTTTACACCACGCCTGTGGTGTATCTCTATTTCGACCGGCTGCAACACTGGTGGTATCGGGTGCGCCACAAGGCGCCGCCCTCAGCGCAGCCGCTGGGATCCGAAATCTGATGCGAACTTCCCTGCTCCCCACTCTCACCAGCTTGCTACTGCTTTCGAGCGCGTGCATGGTGGGCCCCAACTACAAACGTCCTATCGCGCCGCAGACTCCGGCCTACAAGGAGCCTCCGCCCGAAGGCTGGAAAGAAGCGCAGCCAAACGATGGCGCGATTAAAGGCAAGTGGTGGGAGCTCTACAACGACCCTCAGCTCAACGCGCTCGAGGAACAGGTGAGTATCTCGAACCAGAACGTGCTGGTAGCCGAAGCTAACTTCCGGGCGGCACGCTATGCCGTGGAGATTGCGCGCGCCGGCCTGTTGCCGACCGTTTCGATCGGGCCGTCCATCGGGGCTTCAAGAACTCTTGGAGTCAACTCCAGCGGGCAGATATCAGGCGGTACCGCCCCGCTCTACAACCTGTCAGGGAGCGCTTCCTGGACGGCGGATATTTGGGGCAGTATCCGCCGCGGCGTACGGGCCGCCCAGGAGACAGCCCAGGCCGACTTCGCGCTTTTGGAGAACGCCCGGCTCTCGTATCAGTCGGACCTGGCGCAGGATTACTTCGAGCTGCACGGCACCGATGGGGAGATCGACTTACTCAACACTACGGTCAAATCATACGAGGACTACCTGACATTGACGCAGAACCGTTACAAGGCCGGCGTGGCTTCGGGCGGCGACGTGGCCCTGGCACAGACCCAGTTGGACACTACCCGGGCGCAGTTGATCGATTTGGGCGTGGCGCGCGCGCAATACGAGCACGCCATCGCAATCCTCGCGGGCAAGCCGCCGGCGGCCGTGACTATTCCCGCGGCGGTTTTGAATACGCCCCCACCCGCCGTGCCGATCGGAGTTCCGTCCGCTCTATTGGAACGCCGCCCAGATATCGCCGCCGCGGAGCGCACCACAGCTTCGGCCAATGAGCAGATCGGCATCGCGGTGGCCGCGTACTATCCCACGCTGACCTTGAGCGCGTCCGGAGGCTTCGAAGCCACGGACATCGCGAAATGGTTCTCGCTGCCGAGCCGCTTCTGGTCGTTGGGAGCGGCGTTGTCCGAGACGGTTTTCGAAGGCGGCAAGCGCGGCGCGCAAGTAAAGATGACCGAAGCCGAGTACGATGCCACCGTGGCGACCTACCGCCAGACGGTGCTGACAGCCTTCCAGCAGGTGGAGGACAACCTGGCCGCTCTCCGCATTCTCGCCCAGGAAGCTACCGCCCTCGACCTGGCGGTAAAGGCCGCCAAGGACTCTCTGGACATTGCGACTTATCAATACAAAGCGGGCACGGTCGACTATCTGACAGTCATTACGGCGCAGGCTACCTACCTGGCCGACGAGCAGACGGCGGTGACGGTCCTGCAGCGTCGGCTGACTTCGAGCGTCCTGTTGGTCCAGGCGTTGGGCGGCGGATGGGATGCGTCTGAAGTACCCAGCGCCAAAGATCTGCGGCGCGGCCTCTAGTTCATGCACGAAGTACGCGTCAACCGCAAGGCGGCCCGCCGGATCGCGTCGGGCCATCCCTGGATTTTCGAGAGCGACATCGTCGATAAGGGTGACGCGGCACCGGGCGCCGCAGTCATCGTAATCAACCTTGCGGGACGGCCGCTTGGGACGGCCCACTTCAGTTCCACTTCGCAGATCGGCTTGCGCCTGTTGTCGCACGATGTCCGGGAGATCGGCCCCGAGTTCTTCGCGCAGCGCCTGGCGGCAGCGGAGGCGCATCGCCGCCTGGTGGTCAGCGGCACGGATGCCTATCGCGTGGTGCACGGTGAAGGCGATCTGTTGCCGGCGTTGGTGGTGGATCGCTACCAGGATTATCTTGTACTGCAAACTCTCAACCAGGGCATGGACGCCGCGCGCGAGTGGATCGTGGCCAGCCTGGTGGAGTTGTTTTCGCCGCGCGGTATCGTGGCGCGCAACGATGCGCCCGTGCGGGTGAGAGAAGCGCTAACGCTCGAATGCGGGGTGATTTACGGCGATGTGCCGGATACCGTGGAATTCCGCATGAACGGACTGCGTTTGTACGCCGATCTGCTGCACGGCCAGAAGACCGGCGCCTTTCTCGACCAGCGGGAAAACTACCTCGCCGCGGCTCGTTACGCGCGCGGCAAGGCCCTCGATTGTTTCACTTCGAGCGGCGGCTTCGCGCTGCATCTGGCACCGGTCTGCGAATCGGTAGAAGCATTGGATAGCTCCGGAGCGGCGCTGGCCGCCGCCGGGCGCAACGCCTCGCTCAATGGGATCTCCAATATCGAATTCCGGGAGGCGGACATTTTCGTGGTGCTGGCGGCATACGCTTCCGCGCGGCGCCAGTTTCAGACGGTAGTGCTTGACCCACCGGCTTTCGCCAAGTCGCGCAGCACTTTGGAAGGCGCCGTCCGCGGCTATAAGGAAATCAATCTACGGGCGCTCCGGCTGTTGGGTCCGGGCGGCATCCTGGTAACCTGCTCCTGCTCGCAGCGTCTCACCGAAGCAGCCTTCCTGGAGTTAGTGGCGCAAGCTTCGCTCGACGCCGGCCGCCAGTTGCGCGTGCTGGAACGGCGCACGCAGGGGCCGGATCATCCCATCCTCCTGACGGTGCCTGAAACCCACTATCTGAAGTGTCTGATTTTGCAAGTTGTATAGGTCGAAATCGGGTAGCAGGCCCGCCCTACGAATTCAGGCGCGATAGCCAACCTGTGAGGTCGCTGGTCAACTTCGTGTTGTTCGCCGCGATCTGTTGGTATCGTTGCGCCGCCACTTCCTTGAACTCCGCCAGAAGTTTCACCGGATCAAGCGCGTTGATTTGCCCGATGGAAATCGGTCCCAGGACGCCATCTACGCCGCATTGGCCGCCGCAAGCATTTACGGCGGATTGCAGCAACTTCAGCGCGGCCGGCCCCATGTTCACCGTCAGATCGAAGACCTTGTTGGCCAGGCCCTGATGGCCGATGGAGCCCATGGAATAGCGATTCCAGAAGTAAGTCTGGTAGATCGCGGAAGCCTCCGCGGTGCTGAGGTTTTGGATAAAAACCTCATCGGCGTCGGCCTTGTAGCCGGAGCTCTGCACGAACGTCAGAGTTATCCCGTGATTCACGATTTCCCCGGTTACAGGGTTGTGAAAGAAACCGCCCTCGTTTTGCAGGGTAATTGCGACTGCCGGTTGAAAATCGGCCATAATGGTGTACGCTCCTACCATGATGTTACTACGCAAGAATGACGACGGCTGCCACCAGCTTGTAGCAAACTCCATTGAGCGGATCGCCAAGGCTGATGGTAAGAAGGATCGTGCCATCTTCCGGGATACCAAGGTCCGAGGACCGGTAGTCGCCCTCGTCGCGCCTCTGTAGCGGCCCGGCATACGCCGGATCCGTCAGCGGCAGGTCGTATGAAAGATCCCCCAGACGGAAGAAAACACGCGGCATATTACGCAGCTCATAAGTGTTGGATTCCGTGTGCCAGCGGATGTCTGTGGGCTGCACGAGCGTGAGTGACTCCCGCGCCGGAAGCCTGAGGAACTGCGCGTGCGGCACCGACCGCCCCGAGTTCCCGAAAAGCAGTGGCTCGCGCGACACCGCGGCGGTGACTGCGCGCGCATGATCCGCCGAAGCCGGACGCTCTAGCAGCTTCCACCCGGAGTCATCCGTGAGCCAGTTCTCCGGCTGATGGGGCAGTGGCTGGTGACGCGATAGCCCCACGCGAATCACATCCAACATATGCGGCTCGGAGTGGTCCGGCAGCCGGTATTGGCTATACTGCAGCTCGCCGTGCTCTTTATCGGAGACGGGCCGGATCCACCCGCCTCCGTCCACGCGCAGGCCAGCCACGCAGCGGTTGTTCCACTTATACGAATTCGCGAGGCAGATCAAGTCGACCAGCGGCACGGCGGCGCCTTACAAGTGAGTGATTGTCAGTTCGCCCCACTTATCGCGCAGATACTCCAGCACCAGCCGGCGATGGCAGTGCTCGGCGGTAGGCTCGCTGCACAATAGCGCCGTGGGAACCGAGAACAAGGCGCGGTCGATCTTGTCTTCGATCCTTCTATCCGCCATGAGACCCAGGAACTTCGTCTCATATTCCAGCCACGGTCCTTTATTCTTCTTGTATTCGTCCAGCATCTCTTGCGTGGGGGCTAGCAGAGGCTCGTGCCGGTAGTCCGCGCCGCAGATCTCCCTGAGAAAAAACCGGAGGTCTTCCCGCTTGGCGAATCCGGCCAGTTGCGACACGTTGTTGAGCCGCACATCCAGCAACCGCCGGATGCCCGTGCGTCTCAGAAGAGTGAAGAACTGCTCTGCCGTTTTCTTTGTGAAACCGATGGAACAGACTTCCATGGCGCATTGATTTCGTCGAACAAACTGAGCTGGTTCGAGCGCGGCTCGGCGGCTGCCAGTTCCGCCTCGGTCTGCAGTCGGCCATCGCCCCGAATGTGATCGACCGCTATGCCGCGCTCGTCGAGCACACGGCCCACCAGCAGCCGGCGATGACACCCGCTGGGGTCCTCCTCGGCGCAGAGTGCCGCCACGGTGTACCGCCGCAAGCCTTCTTCCAAACGGGCCAAGCCCTTCCGGAAACCGGGCGACTCGACTACCCTGCCATACAAGACATGGCCGGCGGCATCGTAGTACGCGTCGCCGCGCGGCCGGCCGCCAAGCTCACTGCCAAGGTAGACGTATTGGAATCCCGCACCTCGCAACGCCTCCGCGAGGGATTCACGGTCGAACTGCGTAGCATACTTGGAGTACGGGCTGGAGCGCACATCGGCAACCACCTGGACCGCATGGAACGTCAGCAGTTCCAGGAGATGCTCGATGGAATGATTCGAGTGGCCTATGGTCAGAACTCGCAGGCCGCCTTGCCCCCGCTGTTCGCTTACCCTCACCAACCTATAATACGACATCTACCCACCCATTCGCGACCCGCCGTTATCCAGCAAGGCGATTGGGCTGAATCCAGCCGAGCGATACTCCGGTCATCAGCAGTCCGATGCAGACGATCAGTGCCGCGGAGACCACCGGGATGATGCGGAAGGCAGGGTGGGCCGCGGTCTTTTGGCCATCCGGCAGAAAGTGTTTTGCGTAGAGCACGAGCACGCCGATTCCCATCAGCACCACTGCCAGCCCGGAGCTGAAGGCGACCAGGAGCAGCAGGCCCAAGCCCACCCGGCCCAAAGCTATCGAGCTGAGCAGTAAGACCAGCGCGGAAGGGCAAGGAACGAGTCCGCCGCTCGCGCCCAGGGCCACCAGACTGCCCAGAGTGATGTCGCCATCGGGTACGTGGCTGTGGCCGTCCGGCCCGTGATCGTGATCATGATGATGCCCGTGGTCATGATGATGCCCGTGATCATGATGATGGTCGTCCCCGTGATCGTGATCGTGATGATGATGGGGGTGTGCATGACGCAGCCGCCGCGCGCGCTTGTACAGCATGATGCCGCCGATCCAGACGATGGAGAGGCCGGAGATGGCGCCTAGCACGGGAAATATCTTCTCCGGCACAACGTACCGCGAAAGGAATAGTGTGGTCAGCCCCAGGAAGAATACGCTGATCGTGTGAGTGAAGGTCACCATGCCGCCCAGAAAGACGGCGTGCTTGAAAGTGCCCCGGCTGCCCACCAGATAGGCCGCCACAATGGTCTTTCCGTGGCCGGGAGAAAGCGCGTGCATGCAGCCCAGGCCGAAGGCGACCGCCATTCCCAGCAGAGTCAGCCCGAGGCCGATATCGCCGCGGTGCAGCAAGCGCGACAGGAAATCTCCGCGCACCACCGTGCCCGGAGCGGATGGTTGCGGCGGAACCGGGGAAGTCGCGGGGGCGGACGCTGGAGTGCGCGCAGCGGCGACCGGCGCGGGCATTCTAATCGGCGGTGACTTCTTGGCTGCCAAAGGGCCAGCCGCCATCCACTCGATAGAAGCTTTCAGATCCTGCGGCGGCGCCACGGTCGGGTCGGCGGGATATGCGGTGAGCGCTTGGCTGCGATCGGTGTCATCCTGGCTGGCGCGCTCAATGGAAGCACCCGGACCCGCTGCGACGACCACTTCTTTCCAGCCTGCGCGGTCGGGATAGTTGCGGTCCTCGTAAGACAGCGCGCCCGCCGCCACGGCCAGCGTCATTGTCGACGTAATGCGCATGACCGGAGCGCCGCCCGCGCCGGGCGTGATGGCCAGCGTGGCGCCCTCGAAGCGCGGGAAAACGGTGCGTCCGTCGCAGGCTATGCTCAGGTTGCGCACCCATTCCCGGGCCTGCGCGGCGGCCTTCGCGTCCAGCAGATTGCGCGGGCTATCGGCGCTCAGGCCCCATTGCTGCAACAGTTGGAAACTGGGAATCTCGGCCAGGTCGAGCACGTAGCGAATTTCCGCGCCGCCGCCGTCCACCTCGATGCGGGCATAGTGGCTTACGCTGAAATTGCCCATGGGGTGGGCGCACAGTGTAACGGCGAGCACGAAAAGGAGCGGCCAGGCACAAGGTTTCATTACAATAGGTCTTTACGAATTCTACGACGGTTTTGGATTTATGCGCTGGGTGACCTCAGAAGATGTGCCGCGGTCCGGCGAATTGCGTGTGCCGGCGGGGGCTATATTCACTCCCTCGGCCCGCGACTTGGCCGAAGCGCGCGCCATTCGCATTATCGAGTTGCGCGAGGGCCAGCCGGCACCCGCCGCACCGCCGGCCAAGATCGTCGCGCTGGGCGCGGACCATGGCGGTTTTCATCTGAAGGAAGCCTTGAAGCCGGTGTTGGCGGGTCTGGGGCTGGAGGTGCGCGACGTCGGCGTATTTGACGAAAAGCCGGCCGACTACCCGGATATCGCGCAGAAAGTGGCCGAACTGGTGGTGCGCGGCGAAGCGCGGCGCGGGGTCGTCATCGATGGCGCGGGCATCGGTTCGTCGATTGCCGCCAATAAGGTTTCCGGCATCCGCGCGGCGCTTTGTTACGATCGCGCTTCGGCACGCAACAGCCGCGAACATAACGACTCCAATGTGTTGACGTTGGGGGCGCGGCTGTTGACCGGCGGACAGGCCGAAGACGTATTGCGCACGTGGCTCGAAACTCCATTCGGGGGCGGCAGGCATACGGCGCGTCTGGAGAAGATTGCGCGGATTGAGCAGCAGTACAGCCGGGTGGCGCAACCGCTTCCCGATAGGGCGCCCTCCGGGCCCGCGTCCGCACAGGCGACCTCGTTGGCTACGAATGCGCCGATCGCATCGCTGATCGACCACACTCTGCTGCGTCCCGAGGCCACCCGCGCGGATATCGTCAAGCTATGCGGCGAGGCCCGCCAGTACGGCTTCGCCACGGTTTGCATCAATCCATATTGGGTACCTCTGGCCGCCAGCGAGCTGGCCGGAACCGCTGTGAAGGTGTGCACGGTGGCGGGATTTCCGCTGGGCGCGACCTCAACGGAAGCCAAGGTTGCCGAGTCCGCCGCGGCATTGCGTGCTGGCGCGGGCGAGGTTGACATGGTGATGAACGTCGGCGCTTTGCGTTCGGGCGATTTCGACGCGGTGAAGCTGGATATCCAGGCCGTGGCGCGCGTTTGCCACGATGCGGGCGCCATCGTGAAAGTGATTCTCGAGACGGCCCTTCTGGATGACGCGCAGAAGACTACGGCTTGCGGCGTGGCGCAGGCTGCCGGCGCCGATTTCGTAAAGACTTCGACCGGCTTTGCCGCGGCCGGCGCGACCGTGCAGGACATCGTGCTAATGCGGCACGCCGTGGGTTCGCGCATGGGCGTGAAGGCCGCCGGCGGTATCCGCACGCTGGACGATTTCCGCGCCATGGTGGCGGCGGGGGCTAATCGAGTGGGCGCCAGCGCCAGTGTCAAGATTGTGGAGGCGGCCGGGAAATGATGGGAATTCAGGTGGAACTCGCGCGGCTGGAGATGCCGTCCCAGGCTCGGAGCCTGCCCCACACAACATGCTGACGACGCGCAAAACCGTGCGCTTCCGCGAACGGTCCGAGCTGCTCGATTTCCTGCTCGAAGTATCCACCGTCACCTCCCAGACGCTGGACCTCGATGAGTTGCTGGCCAACGTTTCCGAGATCGTCAAGCGCGTCATCCCTGGCGAGTTGCTGGCCATCCTCCTGTACAGCGAGAAGCGCCGCGAGTTGCGTATCCGCTACGCGCTGGGCCACCGTGAAGAGGTGGTGCAGAACTGGTCGATCCCCCTGGGACAGGGCATTACAGGCGCGGCCGCGCTCACCCGCGAGCCGGTGCTGGTGCCCGACGTGCGCAGCGACCCGCGTTATCTCAATGCCGTCGAAGCCGTGCGCACGGAACTGGCCGTGCCCATGATCGCGCGCCGCAAGCTGGTGGGCGTAATCGACATGCAATCGACGCGCCCGAACGCCTATACGGAACAGGACCGCGCCCTGTTGCGTCTGATCGCGGCGCGCGTGGCCATCTCTATCGACAACGCGCGGCTCTACTGGCGCGTCGAGCGGCAGAACCGCACGCTAAAAGCGCTGGCCTCCATCTCGCAGGAATTCTCCTCCATACTGGATGTGGACGAACTGCTGAACAAAATCGCCAGCACCGTGCGCGGCCTGATCAACTACGACGCCTTCAACATCCTGCTCGTAGACGCCGAACGCAAATTACTGCGGCACCGTTTCAGCATCCGCTACGACCAGCGCGTGGACCTCGATAACATTCCATTGGGTAAGGGCATCACCGGCGCGGCCGTGGAGCAGCGGGCGCCCGTGCGCGTGCAGGATACCAACCAAGACCCGCGCTACATCCCCTCGCATCCCGGCATTCGTTCGGAAGTGGCCATTCCGCTGATGTCGCTCGATCGGGTGTCGGGCGTTATGGACCTGGAAAGCGAGCACGTAGGTTTCTTCACCGACGAGCACGTGCGCATGCTGATGCTGCTCGCGCCCCAGATCGCCAGTTCCGTCGAGAACGCGCGGCTGTACGAAGAACTCGCTATCCGGGAGCGGCGCATGGAGGAAGATCTACAAGCCGCGCGCGAGTTGCAAAGCGTGATGCTGCCCACGGGCGATCCCGGCTTCCAAGGCCTGGAGTTGGCCGCCGGGTTGCGGCCCGCGCGCGGCATCAGCGGGGATATCTACGATTTTTTCGAGGCGCAGGACCATCGCGCGGTGCTGGCCTTCGGCGACGTGAGCGGCAAAGGCGCCGCGGCGGCGCTCTACGGCGCGCTGGTGAGCGGATTGTTGCGGTCGCTGGCGCCGCGGCGCACCGATCCGCGCCAACTCATGCGCGCGCTGAACGAGGCGCTCATCGAACGCAAGGTGGAAGCGCGGTACGTGACCCTGTTGGTGATGCTGTGGAGCCCGGCCATCCGGCAGTTCGTGATGGCCAACGCCGGCAGCAATCCGCCGCTGGTGTGCCGCAACCGCGAGATCCTGAAGCCGCGTGTGGAGGGCGTGCCGTTGGGCCTGTTGGACGAGCGCGAATACGAGGAGGTGGTGTTCCAGGCGCATCGGGGCGACACTATGGTGCTGTACTCCGATGGCGTGACCGATCACCTGAGTCCGGACGGGCGAGACTATGGGCGCCACCGTCTATCGCAAGTGGTGCTGCGCACGTGCGACCAGCCTGCGGAGGCGATTGTGGCGGAGATTCTGGCGGATCTCGAACGGTTCAACACCACGCCTTTCGACGACCAGACTGTGCTGGTGCTAAAGGTGAAATGATGCGTCGAGTCCATGTCGGGCAGGCGTCCACGCCTGCGGCGGGTCTCCGGACCCGCCCCTAGGCTGGCCATGTTCCACTACTCCAACCAGGATCTATATTGCGAGAACGTACCGCTGGCCGACATCGCACACCAGGCCGGCACACCGGCGTACGTGTATTCGAGCGCCGCCATTCTGGAGAACTACCGCGCTTACGACGAAGCGCTGGGCGATCTGCCGCATACCGTCTGCTACGCGGTGAAGGCCAATTCGTCGCTGGCCATTCTGGCGCTGCTCGCCCGAGCCGGCGCGGGATTCGATATCGTCTCGGGGGGCGAACTGTATCGCGTGATGCAGGCGGGCGGCAACCCATCTAAGGTCGTCTTCTCCGGCGTAGGCAAGACGGCCGCCGAAGTGGACTACGCGCTCGAGAGCGGCATCCGCACGTTCAATTGCGAGTCCGAGCCCGAGCTCGCGCTAATCGATGCGCTGGCCGCACGGCGCGGTGTCAAGGCCGGTTTCGCAGTCCGCGTGAATCCCGACGTGGACGCCTCCACGCATCCCTACATTTCGACCGGCCTGCGCGAGCATAAATTCGGCATCGATATTGCGGAAGCCGAATCCGTCTACGGGCGCGCCCGCGATCTATCGAACCTGGCAGCCGAAGGCGTAAGCTGCCACATCGGCTCGCAGTTGATGGATACAAACCCGATTCTGGAAGCCATCGACCGCGTGCTGGCGCTGGTGGAGCAACTGCGTGCCAAGGGCTTCGGCATACGTCATATCGACTTGGGCGGCGGATTGGGCGTGGCCTACCAGCCGCACGAGCAGGCCCCCGAGATCCGTGCTTTCATCGCGCAGGTGCGGGCGAAGCTGCAGGGCCGCGGAGTGCGGGTTACAATCGAGCCGGGCCGCTCCATCGTGGGCCGCGCGGGCGTGCTGCTGACGCGGGTGCTCTACCGCAAGAAGAGCGCGGAGAAGGAATTCGTGATCGTGGACGCGGCCATGAACGACCTGATCCGGCCGGCGCTCTACCGCTCGCACCACGAGATTATTCCGTTGCGCAAGACCGCCCGGCCCCAGATCGTGGCTGACGTGGTGGGGCCCGTCTGCGAGACCGGCGATTTTCTGGCGCGCGGGCGCAAAATGGCCAACGCCGCTCCGGGCGACTACTTAGCGGTCGAGACGGCAGGGGCGTACGGATTCGTGCAGTCGTCGAATTACAACTCCCGGACGCGCGCGCCCGAGATCCTGGTGGAGGGCGATACGTTCCGCACGATTCGGGCGCGCGAGACGTATGCCGATTTAGTGCGGGGGGAGGTCGTGTGAGGTGGACGTTGCTCGTGATTGCGGCGGCGACGTCGGCTTCGGCGCATGACACCATCACCACTAAACTGCTTTGGACCGAGGAGATCTCGCGGATCGTGAACAGGCATTGCGCGCTCTGCCATCGCGACGGCGGCGTGGCTATGTCGCTCGCGACCTACGACGAAGCGCGGCCGTGGGCCAAGGCTATCCGCGACGAGGTGCTGGCGCGCCGCATGCCGCCCTGGGGCGCGGTGAAAGGCGTGGGCGAGTTCCGCGGCGACCCCAGCCTGTCGCAGATCGAAATCGACATGATCGTAAACTGGGTGGAGGGCGGCGCGCCCAAGGGTGACGATATCTACCTGCCGCCGGCGCCGCATTACGTTGCGGAAACCAAGCCGCCACTCGCCGGCCGCGAACTGACCGTGGCGACTACCGCGCCGCTGACGCTTTCCGCTGCCACAGATTTGTCCGGACTGCGACCGGTGCGGCTGGCGGCAGGCGAGTCGCTTGAAGTGACCGCGTACAAACCGGACGGCGCCGTCGAGCGGCTCATCTGGATCCGTAACTGGCGTCCGCAGTGGGAGCGGACTTACTACTTCCTGCATCCGGTGCGGCTGCCGCGGGGTACGCGGATTGCGGCTTACTCCGGCAAGCCTGCCGAAGCCGCGATGGTAATGGCTAGCGAGGTCTCCCTCGACCGTTGAAGTTCCAAGCCGAGGGCACAGAATAAGGCACCTTCAAGTGGGGCAGGCTCGGAGCCTGCAGCGGCCTCGCAGGCCGCCCAACGCGCGCAGCGCGTCTTTTTCATACCCCTTAGTCTCCCACAAGGCTTCTGGACTGAAGCGAGACCCGTACCATCTGCACCGGACGAGCCGCGGACGCCCCCGACTGCAGTCCCGCCCCTCCCCCCCACCTAACTAACGCCTTGCACTTCTACACGTCATAGTCTAATATGTAGAAGAAGGAGGCATCGCAATGGCAGCGAAATCGGATCTCCCCCAAGGCACCCTCGACTTGCTGATCTTGAAAGTTGTCGCGCTCGGCCCGGTTCACGGATACGCCATCGCGCAGCGCTTGCAACAAGTGTCGCGCGACGTGGTGCAGGTTCCGCAAGGCTCGCTCTACCCGGCCCTGCACCGGCTCGAAAACCGCGGCCTGCTGGCGGCCGACTGGAAGGAAACCGAAACCGGCCGGGAAGCTAAGTTCTATCGCCTGACGCGCAAAGGGAAGGCGCAGCTCGAAACCGAAGCCGCGAGTTGGCAGCGATTGACCGAAGCCGTCGGCCTGATCCTCAAACTGTCCGAAGGAGGCGCGCAATGAACTGGTGGCATCGCCTGTCGCACCGAAAACAAATGGAAGAGCAACTCGAAAAGGAAATGCGTTTCCATCTGGACCAACACGCCGCCGAACTGATTGCCCAGGGCCACCACCCCGAGGAAGCCCGGCGCCAAGCCAGGCTCGCACTCGGCGGCCCCGAGCAGGTGAAGGAAAATTGCCGGGACGCCCGCGGCACACGCTGGCTGGTGGATCTGTGGCAGGACTTTCGTTATGCCGCCCGCACGCTCCGGCAGCGGCCGGGTTTTACGGCTGTCAGCGCACTCACGCTGGCGCTGGGCATCGGCGCCAGCACGGCCATCTTCAGCGTGGTGAATCCCATCCTGTTTGAACCGCTGCCGTATCCGCATGCAGGCCGGATTGCGATGATCTGGGATACGTTCCAAGGTTCCCGCTCCGACGTCACATTTCACACCTATCGCGAACTGGCGGCGCGCAGCCGGTCTTTCGACGCCATGGCCGTGATGCAGGCATGCCATTTGACCATGAGCCGAGCCGCCCAGCCCGAGCGATTCGAGGGGCAGAGCGTAAGCGCCGGCTACTTCGGTGCGCTGGCCGTCGCGCCCGCCCTGGGACGGGACTTCCAGCCGTCCGACGATCGGTTCCAGGGCCCCCATGTGATCGTTCTCAGCGATGCATTATGGCGGCGCCGCTTCGGCGGCGACGGCGCGATCGTGGGGCGGCAGATCCCGCTCGACGGCGACCTGTACACCGTCATCGGCGTGATGCCGAAGGGGTTCGAGGACGTGCTCGCTCCGTCGGCCGAGTTCTGGGTGCCCATGCAATACGACGCAGCGAATGCCGCCAACTTCGAAACCCAGGAGTGGGGTCACCACCTGCACATGCTCGGACGGTTGCGCCCAGGCGTCGGAATCGATCGGGCCCGAAGGGAGCTGAATGAGATTGCGGCCGCACCCGCGCGCGAGTTTCCGCGGGCGTCGTGGGCCGCCCTCAAGTACGGGCTGATCGTCAATTCGCTGCAAGGCGAAATCATCCGCGGCGTCAAGCCGGTCTTGCTGGCCGTCGTCGGCGCGGTCGTGCTGCTGCTGCTGATCGCGTCCGTGAACGTGACGAATCTCCTGCTCGCCCGCGGCGCACAGCGTCGCGGTGAATTCTCCATGCGCGCCGCGTTGGGTGCCGCGCGCCCGCGCCTGGTCCGGCAGATGCTCACCGAGAGCCTGCTGCTGGCCCTGCTCGGTGGTGCGCTCGGGATGGTCGTGGCGCAACTGGGCGTCGATGCGTTGGTGGCGCTCAGTCCCGCCGGATTGCCGCGTGCCGGGGCCGTTATAGTCAATGGCGCGGTATTCGCGTTCGCATTTGGCGTCACCGCGCTCGCCGGGATTGCGGTTGGGCTCATCCCGGCATTGCAGGTATCCCGCGGCGATCTGGTCGCCGGAATTCAGCAAGGTTCGCGGCGTACCGCCGGTGGACGGCATCTGACGCGGCGCACGCTAGTCGTTTCGGAGGTGGCGCTCGCCATCGTCCTGCTGGTGAGCGCTGGATTGTTGTATCGCAGCCTCGAGCGCCTGTTTGCGGTCCCTCCGGGATTCGACGCCGCACACCTGCTCGCCATGCAGCTGCAGTACAACGGTCACCGGTACGACGCCGATAGCGCCAGGTACCGCTTCCTCGCGCAGGCATTGGAAGCCGTGCGCCGCGTTCCCGGCGTCGGCTCGGCGGCGTTCACCAGCTTGCTGCCGCTGAGTGGCGATCGAAATGACACGTATGGCGCCAGTTTCGAGGACCGGCGCAGTTACGACACGTTCCGCTATGTCGCGACGCCGGGCTACTGCCAGACCATGGGGATCGCGCTGCGTCGCGGCCGCCTGCTCGACGAGCACGATGCAGCCGGCGCGCCCTTGGCCGTCCTCATCGGCGAATCGCTGGCTCGGAGCCAGTTCCCGGGTCAGGACCCCGTTGGCAGGCGTATGCACGTCGGCGGCGGGAACGGACCGTGGTACACCATTGTGGGCGTGGTGGGCGACGTGAAGCAGGGGTCGCTGGCCGACAGCCAGGCGAATGCAGTCTATATCACGCCAACCCAGTCGTGGTTCGCGGACGACGCTATGTCGCTGGTGGTCCGCGCCCGCGGCGACGTAGCCATGTTGGCACCCGCCATCAAGAATGCAATGTGGTCGGTCGACAAGCATCAGCCGATCGTGCGCGTGGCCACCATGGACGCCCTGCTGGCTAGATCGGAGTCGCAACGGCGCTTCGCCATGATCGTGTTCGAGGCATTTGCGTTGGTCGCGCTGCTGCTCGCTGCGACCGGCGTCTACGGCGTTCTCTCCGGCAACGTCACCGAGCGCATGCGCGAGATCGGAGTGCGCTCGGCGCTGGGCGCGTCGCGCGGCGACATCCTGGCTCTGGTGGTGCGCCAGGGATTGTCGCTTACCTCGCTCGGAGTCGCGATCGGACTGATGGGAGCCGCGGCCGCCAGCCGCGCTCTGGTCACGTTGCTGTTCGGTGTCTCGCGCCTCGACCCGGTCACTTATCTTGGCGTGATCGCGCTTGCGGCGGGCGTATCGGCCATCGCTTGCTGGGTGCCCGCTTGGCGCGCGGCACGCGTGGATCCGGCCATCACATTGAGGGCGGAGTAGCCTTATGCCTCACTGGTGGCATCGCCTGTTGGGCCGAAACCGGATGGAAGAGCAACTCGAAAAGGAGATTCGCTTCCATCTCGATCGGCACACCGCCGATCTGGTCGCCGAAGGCCGCGGTCGCCCTGTTGACACTGGTCCTAGGCATCGGCGCGGCGTCCGTCATGTTCACCGTCTCGACGGTGTTCTGCTGAAGCTGTTGCCCTATGGAGATCCGGGCAGGCTGGCCGCGGTTCACGGCCGTCGAGGAGTTCCATGCGTCGTCCAACCTGTTTTCCGTCCTGGGCGTTCCGCCCTTTTTGCCAACTGACCGCGGGCCACCCAACTAATTGCAGTCCAAGCACGACTATCCACACGGAAACCGTTTCGCATTTTGAGTCTACTTATCCGAAACGTTGGAGTGGATCTCAGCGATATAGCCGCCCGGAAATTGGACCATCGCTGCGTTCCGTCGATCGGCTGTGTACGGGCCAGCCAGAACCGATACACCCGCGCTCTTGGCTTTCCCGAGAGTATCGGCCAAATTCGCAACATCATAACCGGTCGTCTCTCGGCCATATGGATGCGGAAGATGGCCGTCAGTAACGAACACGGCCATTATTCCGAAGGTCGATGAAATTCGAATCCGGCGATAAGTACCCGAGGGCCTGCCGATTTCGACACCGGGCGCGTGTGCATCGTCGGATGTCACTTTCCCGTGGGAGAAAGCGAGGAAGCTGTGGATGAATGCGTTCGCCCTTTCCCCAGACACGTAGACGCGGTTTTCCGGCATGGTGCGGAGCGCTGCGTAAGAAGGCGCGGTTGTGTGCCAGTAAAGTTGCATGTTGACACCGCCAGGCCACTGGATCACGGCATCCCTGCCGATGAGGTCGTTAAAGGGGCTGACCAGCACGTCGGCGCCGTCGGCTTGAGCCGCGCGGACTGCCGCATCCAGGTCGGTCACGAGATAGCCCGTTCGTTCGCCCCCAAACGGATATGGGATGGGCGTTTTGAAGCCGAATACCGACAGAGTTCCGACGGGTGTCATGACCAGTTGAGACATGGTGCTGCTCGGCGTCGGAGTGACGGTGAAGACACCCAGCTTTGAGGCAGTGCCACCGAAAGTGGCCAGAAAACTGGCGACGAAGCCGTCGAAGTCTTCTGGCCGGACATAAACATGGGTACTGCCGTATTGCGGGCCCACGCCGAAATTGGAATCCGCCGCGGCCGCGTAGGCGAAAGCTGTCAAGGCGGGTCGCCGCATCAGTGGTCCCGCCGCACACACGGTAAGCAGCGTGGCAATCTTAATGATCGACAGTCGTTTCATTTTTGGATTCTCCTTTCTGAAACGGGCAGACCCTGATTTCCCTATCATGGCATCGATTCCCAGCGGCGTGCACGTGTTCACGTGAAAGTGCGTGGCAGTGGGTTGCATTACAGGGACTGATGCCAATGCCACGGAGACGGTGGGCGAGCACTCCAAGTCGGGCAGGCTGATCCCTGATGTGGTGCACCGCAACAAGGAGTACGGCTATCTGGCGATCTACCAAGCGGTGCCGGTGTCCACTGGCCACGCCAGCCGGCGGCGCGCGGCGAAAGTGACTATTCTGCCGCGGTCCGGACACGCTGCGCGGGCGGCCGGCGCACGTTTTCTTGCGCGCCGTCGGATCGGTCTCCTGCCATCAGCCCTTTTCTTTATCGGCACCGGGACAACGTTTCATAGCGCGCAGGCCGGGACTCTTTTCCTCGGTATCAACGACGATAATGCAGTCACTAATGGCGGCGGTTACAATGTTTCGATCACTTTCACACCAGCGCCATAGCTTGAGGAAAAGAAGGCAGTGGACGCAGCGCGATGCTTTCAATCAGGCGCTCAACGAGATTCTGGCCCGCGACCGTCGTAGTTGCCCGCTGATTCCCCTGTGGGGCAGGCGTCCACGCCTGCTGCGGGTCTCCAGACCCGCGTTCGGAAAAGCGTTCGGAAACGCGGTAGTGCCTGAAAGGCCGTCCTCCAGCCGCCTACGTTATGCTGCCAGCGTGTGACGTTTGGCGTCTCGCCCACCGGACGCCGACAACGTCACTTGAATTATCTCGGCGCGCCCGGCAACACGGGCAAACAGCAAGATCTATGAAGAAGGCCGAAAAGGCCGCTGCCGCTGCCGGCGAACTTCGCCCCCGATACCAGCGCTCCGATTTCCCTGCGTTGGTCCGCGGGAAATACCGCGCACGGCTTCAGAGGAGTTCCAACGTCGTCGTCCTGGAACCCGAAGTGGCCGGCCTGTTTCCCAACGCCGCAGCCGTCAACGCGGCACTGTGTTCCTTAGTGGATATTGCCAAACGCGCAGGCTCCCCGCCCCGCGGACCGCGCTAGGAAAGCCCGTTCTCACCGTCGACGTTCCTGCCAACTCGAACCTCGGCTCACCCTCCCCCCAGCCCAAAGGCCACTTATTCCCGTCTTATCGGCGTTCATCGGCGTTCATCGGCGGCCAAATCGCCTTTCCCCTTGGCCCCCGCCCGCCCAAACTCCATCGCATCAACACCTTACGGCCCCACCCGCCAAAACCCCCCTCCCCCAAAACCCCGTTCACACGCCCACGCGATTTCTTCGTTCCCCGCAACCCGCTCCAAACAAACCACTTCCGCCGATTACTTCCAATCCGCACACCGTCCCCGCCAATCCGCCGCGCTACCCTGAAATCGGGTAACTAAACCTACTCGCCAGTTCGGTATAGCCACAGGATCTCGCCCTCGTCGGCGTTCACCTGCCCCATCGGCAGCTAAATTGCCTTCGCTCCAGCCCCATTGGCTTTGCTCGGTAGAAAAGGTAACTATGTCAACCATCAATCAGATAAAGGCCAACCGGCGCAATGCGCAGAAGTCCACTGGCCCCAAGACCCCCGAGGGCAAGGACCGCGTCCGCTTCAACTCCCTCGTGCACGGCCTCCGCGCCGAATCCGCAGTCATCCCCGGCGAAGACCAAACTAAATTCGACCAACACCTCGAGCGCCTTTCCGCCGCCTGGATGCCCCAGGACGATTTTGAAAAGTCCCTCGTCGAACAAATCGCTGTGGACCAATGGAAATTGGCCCGCCTGGATCGCTCCGAGGCCAAGGTCCATGACCCATCCGTGCCCTTCGATGCCTTCGCCCTGGCAATTCACCGCGTCTACCTCACTCAGACCCGTCTCGAACGCTCCGTCTCCGCCACCATCGCCGACCTCGACCGCTACCGGAAAATCCGCATCGAACGCGAGGTGGAACGTACGGCCGACAGCAAAGTGGAAATTACCATGGGCCTGACTTGGTCCACCTCCGACGGCCGCAGCAGCTATACCGTGCTCCCGACGGTCCTCGGACTGGACGGCATCTGGCGTGAAATTCCTCGCGATGTGCTCGGCGACTTCCCTGAGCCCGACCCCCCCGATCCTGAAGCGGCGCCCCCAGCCCCCAAACCGAACGGCCGGCCTGAAAGCTGATCTGAAAGCCGATCGCCCGCCGCTGACAGCTTTGCACCTTGAAATCACCGCTGCCGTGCGCTACCTTGTGTTTTCTATAGGACAGGCTGAGGTAAACCAGTCCTGATATCCTATTTGGGGTAGGCCCACCCTCGGGCAACTCGCCCCATTCCAGGAGGTTTTTCGTGAGAACAGTATCTTCGATTCTGCCCGGCCAGCCTGCGCGGCTGCCGGTCTTCCGCGCCGTCCGCGCGTTTCTCCCGCTGCTGTGGATGGCTGTGCTGGCCTTGCCTCTAATGGCCCAGGAGAGCGGCGAGGCCAGCCTGCGCCTGCCCAACCTCTCCGATCCCCAGACAGTCTTCCTGGGCGGCATTACCGGCCACAACTTGTTGATGTTCGGCCTCGTGTTCTGCTTGCTCGGCATGATTTTCGGCCTCGTCATTTTCATGCGCCTCAAGAACATGGAAGTGCACAAGTCCATGCTCGAAGTCTCCGAGCTTATCTACGAAACTTGCAAGACCTATCTGGCCACCCAGGGAAAATTCCTGATCCTGCTGGAGTGTTTCATCGGCGTCATCATCGTGTTTTACTTCGGCTTCCTGCAGGGCTTAGCTGCCTACAAGGTCGCCGTCATTCTGTTGTTTAGCATCATCGGCATCGGCGGCAGCTACTCGGTGGCGGCCTTCGGCATGCGCGTGAACACCTTCGCCAACTCCCGCTCCGCCTTCGCCAGCCTGCGCGGTAAAGCCTACCCCTGTTACGACATTCCCTTGCAGTCCGGCATGAGCATCGGCATGCTGCTGATCTCCGTTGAGTTGATGATGATGCTGATCATTCTGCTGTTCATTCCGGGCGATCTGGCCGGCCCCTGCTTCATCGGTTTCGCCATTGGCGAGTCGCTGGGCGCCGCTGCCCTGCGCGTGGCGGGCGGCATTTTCACTAAGATCGCGGATATCGGCGCGGACCTGATGAAAATCGTCTTCAAGATCAAGGAAGACGACGTGCGCAACCCCGGCGTAATCGCGGATTGCACCGGCGACAACGCGGGCGACTCCGTCGGACCATCGGCCGACGGCTTCGAGACCTACGGCGTCACTGGCGTCGCCTTGATCACCTTTATCCTGCTGGCCGTCAAGCAGCCCGAGATGCAGGTGCGCCTGCTGGTTTGGATCTTCGTCATGCGCGTGATGATGATCGTCTCTTCCGCGGTCAGTTACTTCATCAACGGTCTCGTCGCCAAAGCCAAGTACGGCAATGCCGACAAATTCAACTTCGAAGCGCCGCTCACCTCGCTCGTGTGGCTCACCTCGCTCGTCTCCGTGGCCCTTACTTACCTGATCAGCTACTTCATCATTCCGGTCTTGAACGGCGACACCAGCTTGTGGTGGAAGCTCTCCACCGTCATCACCTGCGGCACCTTGGCCGGCGCGGTTATCCCCGAAGGCGTGAAGGCGTTTACGTCCACCCAATCCAGGCACGTGCGCGAGATCGTCAATTCCGCGCGCGAAGGCGGTGCATCGTTGTGCATCTTATCCGGTCTCGTGGCCGGCGACTTCAGCGCCTACTGGCTGGGTTTCTCCATCCTCGGCCTGATGAGCATCGCCTACGGAGTCAGCACCCTGGGCCTCGCCAGCCTGATGGTGGCGCCGGCCGTTTTTGCCTTCGGACTGGTGGCCTTCGGCTTCCTCGGTATGGGTCCGGTAACTATTGCGGTAGATAGCTACGGTCCGGTGACCGATAACGCCCAGTCCGTGTTCGAACTTTCCACCATCGAGACCCTGCCGGGCATCGAAGCCGAGATCCAGCGCGATTTCGGATTCAAGCCGAACTTTGCGAAGGGCAAGGAGAATCTGGAGGAGAACGACGGCGCCGGCAATACCTTTAAGGCGACTTCCAAGCCCGTATTGATCGGCACCGCGGTCGTGGGCGCAACTACTATGATCTTCTCCATCATCGTCGCCCTCACTAACGGTCTCACGACTAACATCGACCACCTGTCGATTCTATACCCGCCCTTCCTGTTGGGTCTGATCGCGGGCGGCGCGGTCATTTATTGGTTCACCGGCGCTTCCATGCAGGCGGTCACTACCGGAGCATATCGCGCGGTGAAATTCATCAAGGAGCATATCAAGCTCGAGAGCGCCGAAAAGGCCTCCGTATCCGACTCCAAGAAGGTGGTGGAAATCTGCACGCGGTACGCGCAAAAGGGCATGCTCAACATCTTTATCGCCGTGTTCTTCGCCACGCTGGCTTTCGCCTTCTTCGAGCCTTTCTACTTCATCGGCTACCTGATCTCGATCGCCATATTCGGCTTGTTCCAGGCCATCTTCATGGCCGACGCCGGAGGCGCCATGGACAACGCCAAGAAAATCGTCGAGACCGAGTTGAACATGAAAGGCACCGAACTGCATGCCGCCACGGTAGTTGGCGACACGGTCGGCGATCCGCTCAAAGACACCAGTTCGGTGGCGCTGAATCCCATCATCAAGTTCACCACGCTGTTCGGATTGCTGGCCGTCGAGCTGGCCGTGTCGTTGAACAACAAGCAGGGCAATACGCTCTCGACCGTACTAGGCGCGGTCTTCTTCCTCGTCTCTGTGACCTTCGTCTACCGCAGCTTTTACGGGATGCGCATTGAATCGGAGTGAGTGCCAACCATGCGCTGTTCCCTGCTTATTACCGCTGCTACGGCCTTGTTCGCCGCCGGCTTCCGGCTGGCCGCGCAACAATCACCCGTCATCAACTTCTTTACCGTGGCTCCGGCATCCACCCTTCCCGGCCAGGCGGCGATCGTCACCTTTTCGATAACTGGCGCCACGTCCGCCACCGTTGGCGGAGTTATAGCCAATTGCACCGATGGCGAGTGCGCAGCTACTGTTATATTCAACCCGGCTTCCACCACAAACTACGTGCTTGAGGCCAGCGGCGCCGGCGGCAATGTCAGCTCTTCTCAAACAGTGGAAGTGGGTCAGTATGAACCGAATCCGCCGCCGGTACCGGAGGGTTTGCAAGTGACCTGGCAGGGAGCCTGCTGGCTGAAACATTTTCCAAAGGCGGTTTGTGACGGCGCCTGTCAGGGCATGGCGTTCAGCGTGAATGTTCCGGCGCCGCCCTCGCAGTTGCCGCTGGAGGCCACGCTATATTTAGGCAGCACGAAGTGTAATCCGGCTTCTCAAGACAATCTAAATGATCTTGGAACTCTCACCGGCTCGGGAGGTTGGATCTTCTGGTTTAGTCATCATCCCGATAAGGGCGACACTTCCGCAATCTGGACCATTGGAAACCAAAGCTCAGGCTGTGTAAGCTATGCCGACGTACCTGATTGCCAGTAACTGCCGCCTGCCTTGGCTAAGACAGCAGTAACTCCAGATCCTCGCGCTTTAAGTCGCGGATCAGGCTGTTATCTTCGCCGATAATCGCGGCAGCCAAATCGCGCTTCCTGCTCTGCAGTTGCAGAATCTTCTCTTCGACCGTATCGCGCGCGATCAGCCGGTAGGCGAAGACCTGGTGCGTCTGGCCGATGCGGTGCGCCCGGTCCACGGCTTGCGCTTCCACCGCGGGGTTCCACCACGGGTCGAGCAGAAAGACATATTCGGCGGCGGTCAGGTTCAGGCCCAGGCCGCCGGCCTTCAGGCTGATCAGGAACAGGGGGCAGTCCGGATCGTTCTGGAAGCGCTCCACGCACTGCTGCCGGTTGCGCGTCGAGCCATCCAGGTACTCGTAAACCATCGCGGATGCGTCCAGGCGCTCCTTTACCAGCGCCAGCAGGCTGGTGAATTGCGAAAAGACCAGCGCTTTGTGACCCTCCGCCACGATTTCTTCCAGGCGATCGATCAGCACATCCAGTTTCGCGCTGGCCTCGCCGCGGCGCTTGGGGTCGATCAGGGCCGGATGGCAGGCCGCCTGGCGCAATCGCAGCAAAGCCTCCAGCACCTGGATCTTGGACTTCGCCAGTCCGTTCGCGGCCACCGTCTGCAGCAGCGAATTGCGGTAGTGCAGGCGCAGTTCGTTATAGAGCTTGCGCTGGGTGGCTTCCATTTCGCAGAAAATGGTCTGCTCGTTTTTGGCCGGAAGCTCGCGCGCCACCTGCTCCTTGGTGCGCCGCAGAATGAATGGGCGCAGCGCGTGCGCCAGCAGCGTGCGCGTTTCTTCCGTGGGATTGCGCGCGGCGCCGCCGGCCAGCTTGAATACGCTGGCCGCGCCCAGCATGCCGGGATTGAGAAATTCGAAGATGCTCCAGAGCTCGCCCAGATGATTCTCCACGGGCGTGCCGCTCAGCGCCAACCGGTTGCGTCCGCGCAACAGGCGCGCGGCTTTGGCGGACTCGGTGCCGGGATTCTTGATGGCCTGGGCTTCGTCGAGCACGACATAATCGAATTCGATGTCCTTGAATTCCGCGGCATCCCGGCGCAGCGTCCCGTAGGTCGTCAGCACTAAGTCGTAATCGGAGAAACTATGAATGTCGCGTGCCAGTCCGGTATGGTCGAGCACCCGCAAACGGGGCGTGAAGCGGGCCGCCTCCTGCTTCCAGTTGAACACCAGCGATTTCGGAACCACCACCAGCGACGGCCCGGGGCTTTCGCTCGACGCGCGGCGGGCTTCGAGCAGCGCCAGCACCTGGGCGGTCTTGCCCACGCCCATGTCGTCGGCCAGGCAGCCGCCGAAACTGAAGCGGCGCAGAAAGTCCATCCAGCCCACGCCGTCCCGCTGATAGTCACGCAACTGCCCCACGAAGCCCAGGGGTTGCTCGCCCGCGTGGATGCCTCGAAAGCTGTGCAACTCGTCGCGCACGCGGGCAAAGGTCGCATCGCAGCTGACTTCGGGTTGGGTGGCCAGCAGCGCATCCAGCAGCCCCGCCTGGTTCCGGCGGAAACGGAGATGGTCGGCCTCGGCGGTACCCAGGCCGGCAATGGGACCGAAGCGGGTCAGCCATTCCTCCGGCAGCAGTCCGTAGGTGCCGTCGTCCAGGCGCACCATGTTTTCGCCGCGGCGCAACGCGGCCAGCAGAGCGGGCAGCTTAGCGGTGGCGCCGCCGTAGTCCACGTCGCCATGCAGTTCGAACCAGTCGACCCCCGAAGAGACTCCCACGCGCATGGCGCCGGGGCGGCGGAAAATCTTGCCTTCGGCTTCCACGTGCCAGCCGGCTGTAAGACAAGCGTGCGCCACCGCCGGCAGTTTCTTGGGCGCCAATCGCAGCGAGGATGCCTCGCCCCGGTAATCCGGCGGAAGATCTTCCATGCCAAGTTGGTAAAGCATCGCCTTAGCGGCCGATTCGACCTGTTGGTCGCGCACCACGAACCGCCGTTTGGCGGGGTCGTACACGCCGCGGCTGGAGAGCGTTTCGGGCACACGCCGGCCATCGTAATCGAACGAGAGCCCGGCAATCAGGCGCTCTTGCTCCCACTCGTGGCGTTTGGTTGTGCGAAACGTGAGGCAGGGCCGGGGTACAGGCCGCACTTCTTCGAAGCGCAATTCCTCGGGTACCTCCAGGCGCGCGGCGAGCGGATGTTCGAGCAGCGCCGCCAGCATCTGGCCCAGGTCGCCTTCGGGCGCGTCGATATGCCGCAATCTGCGAAGCGCGGAGATCCATTCGGCTGGCGCGCCCTCTTCGAGCGGCGCGGCGCGATCGCGGGTGAATACCAAACCCTCGGCGAGCAGCAGCGGCGTCAGCAGATCCATCTCTTCATCGCCGCGGCGCAGAAACCCGGCGAGCGCCCACTTGTGGCCTTCCTGGGGCAGCAGGCGGAGAACGAATCGCCAAGGCTCGCCCTCGTCCCAGGTAAGCGGCTGCGACTCCTGGTCGGCGCTGTTCAACTGCAGCAGGCAGCGTCCCGTGCGCACGATCTCCGGCATCACGGTGGCGGCGAATGGGTGCCGCAAACGAAAGCCCGCCCCGATCGATTCATACGAACTGTAAGACATCCAGTCCGAGTTCATAGCGCTGCCGGAGAGCAGCCCCAGGAGGTGACGGTCCACGGGGTTGGGCAGCATGGATAAGACTGCCCGGCTGATCTGCGGAACCGCGGGCTTCTTCCATCCGCCCTTGAGCTTGGGCTCGCGCGTCTTCAATTCCAGAATCAGAGAGCCGCGCACCGCGCTGCCCGCCGCGTCGATGATGTAGAGCAGCTCGCGCTGCGCGGGCCAGGGCGAGTGCGCTAGCGACCCAGCCGGTACGATTTCGCTGAGGCGCTGCCGCCAGGCAGGCGGCGCTATCTGGGGCTGCGGCCTGAAGATGGGAGGTGGATTGGTGAGCCGCGCGTAGTAGGGGGGATCTTCGTCAGAATCGCCGGCGTCGCCATTCTCGGCATCGTCGGTGTCGCTACCGTTGGCCGTCTCGTCGAATGAGATATCCTTGGGGCCGATCCGGGTGATGGCCGTGAAATAATTCTGCGCGTCCGCCGCCAGAATGGTCGCCCAGATGTGCTTACATGCGCCGACGTCTTCGTAGTAGGGACAGTCGCAATACAGAGTGAGCCGGCCGCCGTTCCAAACGATCTCGACGTCGTAAACGCGCGAGCCGCGGACCCCGGCTTCGACTCCTGTTGCGTTGCCCCGCTTAATGCGCACCGCGCCCAACCGATAGTAGCTGGCGCCGCGTGCGCGGATCTCATTTTCGAAGTGGGACGATAGGGCCGACGCAAGCTTCATCGCGCATTGGGGAGGGGAACCCCTATTTTAGCGCAAGTGAGGAAGCCGCTACGGCCGGGGGGATTCGACGGTTACGTTAAGCGTCACTTCTTTCTTATCGCGCACGACCACCACAGGGAAGGTCCGCTTACTGCGCGCGGCGCGCGCCAGGCTGGTGATCTCGTGAACGCCGGTGACCGCTTCGCCGTCCACTTTCACAACGACGTCTCCGGCGCGCATGCCTGCTTTTTCGGCGGCGGAATCCTTGGCGACCGCGCGCACCAGCACGCCGTCCTTGACGCCGAAGAAACCGGCCAGTTGCGAGCCCAAAGACTCGCAGTCGATACCCAACATGCCGGTGCGCGCGGAGCCGTAGGTGCGCACCGAGATCTCGGGCATGGGGGGAATTTCAGGCATGGGCGGCATCGGTGGCATGGCCGGCATGGCCGGAATTTCGACCGTGAGATCGCCGTCGTCACCGTCGCCGCTGCGCAGGGAGTACTGTTCCATGCGGTGGCCGATGGTGGCCGTGACCGTCACGTCGCCGCCATTGCGCCAGACGAGCAATTTCACCTGGCGATCGACGGGCGTCTCACGCACCAGGCGGATGAACTGCTCGGCGCCTTCGATGCGCTGGCCGTTGTACTCCAGCACCACGTCGGATTCCTTGAGGCCGGCCTTGGCGGCCGGACTGTCATGGTCGACGCTCTTCACTTCGACGCCATGCACCTCTTTGAGGTTCAGCGCCTTGGCCCGCTCGGAGTCGATTTCGGCCACACCGATGCCAAGATAACTGTTCCTGTTTATGTGGATGCCGAACGACCGGTTGGTGGCCGTACGGGCGCGCGGCGCCGGATCCTGCGCGAACGAGCAGGAAGCCGCCGTCAGGCCCATAACAGTGAAACATAGCGATGTGTGGATAGCGCGATTCATAAAGTTCTCTCCATCTTGGCTAACGCTGGCGTTTGATAAATATGGTGCCGCCGGTGCCGGAGATCCGCAGGATCGGCCCGCCGCCGTTGACCGGCCCTTCGGCGACTACCTGCCCGCCTTCGACCCGCACCGATATTCCGGGAAATTCGGATATGATTCGGCGGATATTGCCGGCCAATTCGTTCTGCGCCCGGATGGTCACACCCAAATTAGACGGGATGATCACGGTAATGTCACCGCTGCCGGTGGAGAGAAAAGAATCGGACATGGGCTTGCCCGCCAGCAGGCTGGCGATGATGCTGCCGACGGCTGTCGAGACCCGCACGCTGCCGGAAATATTGTCGAGATTCACGCCGCCGCCGGCGTTTTCGCAGCTCACGCCTTCGGCCGAGCCGACCTTTACCGGTCCACCCGAGTTCCGGGCGGTGACCACGCCATGCGCCTGCCCCACATCGATGGGGCCGCCGCCGGTAGAGGCAATCACCGCGGAGCCGGCATTGTAAATACGGATGCTCCCTGCCATCGTGGCGGCGTGAACCAGCCCCTGTATTTCCTGCGCGGAGATGTCGCCGCCACCGGTTTCGAAGGTGGCTTCGCCATGCACCATGCTGGCGGTAATCTTGCCTCCGGCCGTAGTGCACTTGGCATTTCCGCCCACGGTGCCGAGTGTAATATCGCCGCCCGCGGTTCGCACCACGATGTTACCCTTGACGCGGTCCGCGGTAACGGCCCCGCCACCGGTTTCCGCTTGCACCCCGCCATCCAGATCGTAGAAGGCGATGGCGCCCTCGCTGGTGGCGATAGTGGTTTCGGGTGCAGTGCGCGGCAACTTCACCTGCAAATCCGCCATGCCATCGCCGCGCTGGACAACCAGGTACACTGCATTGGCGCCTTGTTTTGCGACGCGTACGCCGAAGCGGTTGGCCAGCAGCCGCGCCTCGGCTTCACTCGCGGCCTTCACGCGTATCTTCAAGGCATATGACAGCTCCGCACCGGGCGTGCCATTGAGGGTAACTGGGCCGCGCGAATTGATGCGCAGGCGGGCCGTGGGCGCCATGGGCTCCGAACCCGAGCGCACCTCAACCCAATACTTCCCGTCGCGCGTGAGGGACGGTTCGGCGGCGAGCGCGATGCTCCCAAAACCGGAAACGCCGATGACCACAACGAAGATGGCAGGCCGGAGTTTGGTCATGACTTAAAACGTTCCGACCGAGGCATTCATATCCTGCAGAGCCTTCACGCAGCGGCGGCGCACGTAGGTGTTGTCTTCCTTCTGCACGACGCCCTGCAGAAAGCCCACCATGTTGTCGTCGGCATGCGCGGTGAGCGCGTCTACGGCCGCGATGCGCACGCCCGGGTTATCGTCATGCATCAGCACCTGCGCCAGGACCTTGCGCACTTCCGGATCGGCGGTGAACGTCTTCAATCCGTCGAGCGCCTTCAAACGCACGCCAGGGTTCGGGTCTTCGGCGACGCGATTGATCAGCAACTCGCGGACCGCCGAAGAATCCGAATGGCTTTTCAAGAGATCGACCGATTCCCAACGCACGCCGGGATTGTTTTCATCGTGCGCAGCGGCCAGCATCAGACGCTGTATATTGCTGTCGTTCAACTGTCCGGAGACTACCCTGCGGCGGGTTTCATCCAGCACGATCTGCACCTCGCCGGGCTGGGATCCATCGTGCGCAGGCTGCACGGAGCGTATGGAGGAGATCACATCGGGAGTCAGCGAAGCGAGATTGAACGGGCCGGCCGCGCCCGGCGCAGTCAGCCGCGCCGTTATGAAACCGAGGGCCAGCAGGGCGCTGGCGCCCAGGGGCATGCGCCAGGGGCCCAGGGAGGGAAGCCAGGCGCTGAAACCGGTATGCAAACCGTGGCGCACGCCGTCCCAGGGCGCCGCGGACTGGGCGGGCCGCCGGACCGGTGCTTCATGGCGGTAGACGGCGCGCATCAGGTCGTGCCGGCATTCGGCCAGCAGGGCGGCGGATGGCTGCATTTCGCGCCGGTCGAGCGCGGCGGACAAAGCCCGCTGCGACTCCGCCTGGCGGGCGCAGGCCGCACAGGCATCCAAATGCTGCTCGAGGCGATCTTCTTCCTCGGGCGGCAATTCGCCGTAAAAATACAGCGGAATGATTTTGGTTACGGATTCGCAGTTCATTGAAAATCTCCCAACTCCGCGCGCATTTTTTGGGTGGCGCGGAACAGACAATTCTTAGCGGCTTCCTCACTGGTGCCCAGGATCTCGCCGATATTGCGGAGGCGCAACCCTTGATAATGCCGCAGTTCGAAAACCACGCGCTCGCGGGGGGTAAGGCCGCCCAGGGCGCCTTCGATGCGCTGGCCGAGCTGGCGATTCCACATGTTGCGCTCGGGATCGGCGTGCGCGGCTTCCTCTTCAAAATCGTTCATGCGGTCGAGAGGCCCCTCCGGCGTATCGACCACGGCCGGCTCTTCCTTGCGCACCTTGCGCTTGCGCAGATAGTCCAGGCAAATGTTCGTCACGATGCGGTAGAGCCAAGTATGGAAGCTGCAATCGAACCGGAACGAATCGATGCTGCGGAACACGCGCAGAAAAGCCTCCTGAAAGACGTCACGTGCGTCTTCCTGGGAGCGCAGCAAGTTCACCGCGAGCCGGAGCACACTTTGGTCGTAAGCGCGGACGAGCTGTTCGAAAGCGTCCTGATCGCCGCGCTGAACGGCCCGGATCAGGTTGGCTTCATCTAGTTTGGGGCTCAACCTGGCACCGACGGCGCCAGGAGCGTCCTGCGCCATAAGTTCCGGCTCTGCTGAAGCTTCCAATCATCCCTTCGATTACTTTGACGTAGTAGTGGTAATTTTGTCACGGTGTGCTGTTCAGATTCGGACAGTGTCCGGTTGCGGATGGGGCCGGCCGCGGTTCAACAGCCGCTCCAGGTTGCCGCCCAGAATCAGACCGGCGTCTTCCGCGGCGATCTCGATATCGCGGAGCGCCTGTATCTGCGTCTGAAGAATCCGCGCGTACCATCCGCGGGGAAAGAACGACGAATCCGAGCCGAATAACAGCCGCCGCGGGCCGGCTACCTCCAGCGCCTTGCGGAAGACACCTTTAAGATCGAGCTTCTCGGGCTGATAGCGTACCCAACTGTTGCTGCTGGAAGTGTCCAGGTAGACGTTGGGGCAAAGATCGCAGAGCATGAGAGCCTCGCGAAAGTAGCCAGCGCCGAAATGCGGGACCACGAAATTCACGCGGGGGAACTCCAGGGCAACGGCATGCAGGTCGATGGGATTCGAATAACGCATGTCGAACGGCGAAGCGAGGCCCAGCTTCCGCCGCACGCCCACCGTAAGGACGCCGCAATGCACGAAGACGATGGTGCCGGGGTGCGCGGCGGCGGCTTCGAAGACAGGGCGCACGCGCGAATCCCCAACGGCGTAACGATGCATGGCAGGAAACAGGCAGACACCTTGCAGCGAGCCGCCGGCTATCGCTTCTTGTACGCCCTCGACGCCACCAGGGCTGCCAGGCGGGGCTGCGGGATTGGCCATGAAGAAACCCCAGTAGCGGTCGGGGTGGAGACGCACGGCCGCGGCCACCGAAGCCTGGTCTCCTGGAACGCTGGCGATGAGCGCGGCCTTCGCCACGCTATATTTGTCGAGCTCTTGTTTCCAGTCTGCCGCGAGATCTTCGCAACTTGTGGGGATGCGCCATTCGAGCGTCCGGCTCAATTCCTGCATGTCCTGCGGGGGCTGCCGGATTTCGGCCGCCAGCCGGGCGAAAAATGCGGGAGAGAAAAAGTGGACGTGCGCGTCGCAGACGCGCAAATCACCCCACGGAGTTTGCATGCGGTTTGTTCCAGTGCATCAAGCCGGCCGCCAAAGCGGTCTGGGTGACGCCGGCCACGTTGTTGACGCCTAGCTTCTTCATCAGCATCTTGCGGTAACCGCGCACGGTTTGCAGGCCCAGATCGAGCAGCACGGCGATGTCTTTGCTGGTCTTGCCCTCGGCCACCAGGCGCAGCACCTGCAACTCACGCGGCGAGAGTGTGTTCAGGGGGGCCTGGCTGGTGGCGGTGCTCAGATCGCCGTTGCGGATGCGGGTCAGCAGGCTGTCGGACACCTGGGAACTAAGGTACGACCCGCCGCGGGCCACGATGCGGAGAGCGTCGATCAGATCCGCCGACGAGGCCCGCTTGAGCACGAAGGCACGCGCGCCTGAGCGAATGGCGCTTACGACCGAATTCTCATCGTCGTATATGGTGAGGATGACCACGCGGGTTTGGGGCGAGTGGCGCAGGACCTCCATAGTGGCTTCGATGCCGTTCAAGCCAGGCAGCCCGATATCCATGACCACCAGGTCGGGATGCGATTTCCTGCAGAACTGGACAGCCTCGGTGCCGCTTCCGGCCTCGCCGACCACGCGGAATTCGGCGGTACGCTCCAGAATGGCGCGGAGGCCGTCGCGCATCATCTTGTGATCGTCCACCAGAAGGATATCGTATGCCATGGGTGCCTGAACAGTTTTCCTGGAAGAGTCACAATTTTAGCAGGGCGAAGGGCATTGCGCACGCTAAGAGCGCGCGCCACATTCACGGACGGCGGCGGCCACCTGCTCGATAGCGCGGCGGCCTTGGCTGAGAGCGCCTCCCAGGGAGAAAAACGGGTGGATCATGCCGCCGTAACGGGTGCAAGCCGCTTCGACTCCCGCCTCGGCCAGGCGCCGGGCGTAAGCTTCGCCCTCGTCGCGCAGCGTGTCGCACTCGGCCGTGATCACCAGGGCCGGAGGCAAGCCGCGCAGGTCCGGCGCCAGCAGTGGCGACGCGTAGGGGTTTTGGGCATCCCCGGCACGCGCCAGATAGTGGCCGCGAAACCATTCCATCTCGGCGCGGGTCAGATAGTAGCCTTCGGCAAATTCCCGGTAAGAAGGCGTATCGAAGGACGCCAGGTTCGTCACCGGATAGACCAGCACCTGCAAGGCGAGCGGCGGACCGCCTTCGTCGCGGGCCTTCAGACACATGACCGTGGCCAGGTTGCCGCCGGCGCTGTCGCCACCCACCGCAATGCGGCTCGGGTCGACGCCCAGGCGCGCGGCGTTCGCGGCGACCCACTGAATGGCAGCGTAGCAATCCTCGACCGCGGCGGGAAACTTATATTCAGGCGAGAGAGCGTAATCCACCGCCACCACGACGGCCGCGGCCCGGCGGGCAATTGCCCGGCAGACGGCTTCGTGCGTATCCAGATCGCAGAGAACCCATCCACCGCCGTGGAAGTACACAAGGCAGGGAAACGGGCCCTCGGCCGCGGGCGTGAAAATGCGAACCGGGATGGGCCGCTCCGGATGCGGAATCCGGAGATCCTCGACGCGGCCGATGGCCTCGGGCTGGCTGGCGGTGGCTTTCAAGGCATCGATAGCCGCCTGGCGCGCCTCCGCCGGCGAAAGCGTCTCGACGGCCGGCGCACCCTCCGCTTCGCTTGCCTCCAGCAGCGCGCGGACTTCCGGATAGAGCTTATCTCTCATGATGGCGATTACATCCTTTCGAGACCAGTAGCGTAGCAGGATAGCGAGCGCGGCGGGCGCGGGTGGGTGGGTGAATTCCGGTTGCCTGTGTCCCGCAATTGCGTTAGGCTTAATAAACCAACACGAATGTGCGGGAAATTACATCGATTTTTGGGCAAGTCGAGGTAATTTCCAGACGCGGCGCCCATGCCTGAGACAAACGCGGAGACAGGCGGCACGGAACCAGCGCAAGCCGGCGAACTGGCGGACGCGCGCCGCAGGATTGCGGAACTGCGCCGGGACCAGCGGCTCTACCGTGAGATGTTCGAAGACAGCCTGGGCCTGATGTGTATTCACGACCTGGACGGCGTCTTGTCGATCGTCAATCCGGCGGCGGCCCAGTCACTCGGTTTCCGTCCCGAAGAAGGCGCTGGCGCGAATTTGAATAGCTTTCTGGCGCCGGCGGTCCGGCCGCTGTTCGACGCCTATCTGGATCGCATCCGCCGCAATGGCAGCGACTCGGGGTTGATGCGTTTAGTCGCGCGGGATGGAACCGAACGCATCTGGCTATACCGGAACGTTCTGTATGAGGAGCCGGGCACGCCGCCGCGCGTGCTGGGCCACGCCCAAGACATCACCGAGCGGGTGCGCGCCGAAGAGGCGCTCAAGAAGAACGAACGCCGCTTTCGCAGCATGGCCGATACGGCGCCTGTATTCATTTGGATGTGCGACACCGAAGGCCGGTGCGTATTTGTCAATAAGGGCTGGTTGGATTTTTCGGGCCGGACACTCGAAACGGAACTCGGCGCCGGCTGGGTGGAAGGCTTTCACCCCGAAGACCGGGAACGCTGCCTGGCGAATTTCACCAGGGCCGTAGCCCGGCGGGAAAGCTTCCAGGCCGAATATCGCATACGCCGCGCCGACGGCGAATACCGTTGGATTCTGGACACCGGTGCGCCGCGTTTCAATTCCGCCGGCGAATTCGCCGGCCACATCGGCTCTTGCGTGGATATCACGGAAGCCAAGCGGGATCGGGAGGCGCTGCGGATCGCGCGCGACGAACTGGCGATACGGGTGGCGGAGCGCACCGCCGAGCTCTCGCGCACCAACGAAGCGCTGCGGCAATCGGAACAACATTATCAGGTTCTGACGGATCTGGCGCCGGTGGGTATCTTTCGCACGGACACTGCCGGGCGCTGCCTGTACTTGAACGAGCGCGCCTGCGAGATTTGCGGCATCGGCCTGGAGGAAGCGGGGCAGGGCCAATGGGACCGGATCCTGGAACCTGACGACCGGGTCCGGCTGGCGGCGGAATGGCGAAAGGTCGTAGCGGGCGGCGGACCCGGCTCCCTGGAGCACAGCATCGTACGGCGGGACGGTTCCACGGTCTGGGCCCTGACTCACTTAGCCGCTGAACGAGGATCGGGGGGAGAGGTCACCGGTTGCGTGGGGACGGTGGCGGACATCAGCGACCGGAAGCGGGCGGAGGAGGAGACCCGGAAGCTGGAAGCGCAGGTGCAGCATGCACGGCGTCTGCAAAGCCTCGGTATTCTGGCCGGAGGCCTGGCGCACGATTTCAACAATCTGCTCACCATCATTTTGGGCAATGCGCGGATCGCCCTGTTGGACCTGCCGCCAGCTTCCGCGGCGGTGGAGCATCTGGCCGAGATCGAGACAGCCACCGGCCGGGCGGCGGAATTGACCAACCAGATGCTGGCATATTCGGGCAAAGGGCGGTTCACGTTGGAATCCGTGGACCTGTCGCGGGTGGCGGAGGAAACCGCGCATTTGCTGCAGACGGTCATCCCCAAAAAGACGGCGATCCAACTCAATCTGCAGGTCGATCTGCCGGCCATCGAAGCAGACCCCACCCAGATCCGGCGGATCGCGATGAACCTCATCAACAATGCGGCGGAAGCCATTGGCGAGGGGGGCGGGACGATCGAACTTTCGACCGGCGTAATGGACGCCAACCGGGCCTATCTCTCCGGCACGTATTTCGACGACCATCTACCCGTGGGCCGCTACGTGTATCTGGAGGTGTCGGACACGGGATGCGGCATGAGCCTGGAAACGCAGGGGCAGATTTTCGATCCATTCTTCACCACTAAATTCACCGGGCGAGGGCTGGGGCTGGCCGCGGTGATCGGCATCGTGCGCGCGCATCACGGTGCACTCAAGGTATCCAGCCAGCCGGGCCTCGGCTCCGCCTTCCGGTTGTTGTTTCCCGGCACGGACAAGAAAGACGAGGAACGCGCGGAAGGTCCTGCGAGCGTTCGGTCCGGGCCGAGCCGCGGAACGGTTCTGGTGGTGGATGACGAATCGGGCATGCGCAGCCTGGCGGGCGCGATTCTGGAGAGCTCCGGCTTTAAGGTGCTGACCGCGTGCGATGGCGGCGAAGCCATTCGCGTTTTCGAGCGGCATGCCGCGGAAGTGGCGGCCGTGGTGCTCGATCTGACCATGCCGGTGATGAATGGAGAAGAAGCCGCGGCCGAGTTGCTGCGCATCCGGGCGGAAGTTCCCATCATTCTTTCGAGCGGATATAGCGAGCAGGAAGTGGTCGCGCGCTTCGCCGGCAAAGGGCTGGCGGGCTTTCTGAAGAAGCCTTACGAACCTACCGATCTAACCGAGGCGTTGCGGAGGGCGCTGGAGCAGAGGGTGGTGCGGTAGCTGTAGGCCGGCCGCGCCCTTGTCGATCGGCCGTGGGAGATCGGCTGGCACCGGCGATTCCAAGGCGATATCATCGGTGCATGCGCTGGAGGCTCCGCGGCATCGTGCTGTTGGTTTGGGCCGGATCGGTGGCCGCCGCGCAGGACGATTTGCCGTACGAGGTGCTGCTGCTGGCGCGCTCCAAGGAGCGGATGCGGCAGGCCCTGTCGCAGGTTCTCAATTACACGTGCCTCGAAACCATCCAGCGGTTGGCCCGAGGCCGGCACGCGAATGCCTTCACGCCCCTCGACACCGTGCTGCTGGAGGTTTCCACCGTTTCCAGCATGGGAAATAAGGAACTGTTGGCGTGGCCGGGCGCGCGGCGGTTTGAAGACGCAGACCCGTCCTCCTTTGTGAGCGGCGGACTGATGGGCACCGGCGTTTTTGCCCTATTTGCCCGCACCGTTTTCCTGAACACGGCGACCACCATCCGGTATTACGGGGACGAAGAAATGTCGGGACGCCCGCTGGCGCGCTTCGATTTCCGGGTTCCGCAGGTGTGGAGCGGATACCGCATCACAGCCAATGGCGCCTCGGCCACGGTCGGCATCGCGGGTTCGTTCTGGATCGACCCCGCCTCCCTGGAACTGGTTCGTATGGAGGTCCGGGCGGACGAAATACCGGCGGCGCTCGGCCTTGAACGCGCCGTGACCGACATCGACTACGCGCGCATGCGCATCGGCAATTCCGACGTACTGCTGCCGCAAGACGCCAAAATGGTGCTGATGTTGTTCTCTGGCGAGGTGCGCCTGAACGACATCGCATTCTCGCACTGCCACGAATACAGCGCCGAGTCGTCTATTCGCTTCGACATGCCGGATCCGGGCGTGCCATTCTCGACGCCGCCAGTAAGGCGGGTGGACTTGCCCGCGGGTCTGATGGTGTCCATTGCGCTCGAGACCGCTATCGATTCCACCACGGCGCACGTGGGAGACATCCTGCGCGGCCATGTCAGCGGCGATGTGCGCGGCAAAGGCAAAGCGATTGTTATTCCCAAGGGCGCCATCGTGACCGGGCGCATCCGGGGGCTGGAGCGGGCGCATTCGCCCGGCGCAGCCTTCAACCTGACCATCGAACTCACGGAACTGGAGTGGGAAACCACCAGCGCGGAGTTCTATGGCGAACTGCTGCTGAAAGGCCCGGCGCGGGTGGAGGGCACCCGGGGGCCGCATGCGCCGCCGATTCCGGGTACCGGCGTTCTACGCCTGACGGGCACGCAATTCCACGTCCCGGCGGGATTCCGGATGAGCTGGCGGACGCTAGAGCCGAACCAGAGCCTGAAGCGGTCGAGATAGACCCCTCCACTAAATGAAACAAACGGGCCCTGCCAGGGCCGTGCGGC
>Ga0302326_10001510_pt1 | contig 59062 bp, 57 predicted proteins | sample Palsa_T0_3_FD_202264 | JGI IMG/M metagenome (GOLD analysis project Ga0302326, IMG submission 202264) | Peat permafrost microbial communities from Stordalen Mire near Abisko, Sweden - Palsa_T0_3 | ecosystem: Environmental > Terrestrial > Soil > Palsa > Peat permafrost | place: Sweden: Abisko...
TCGGTAGATTTGGTTCGGGCTGAACCCAAGTCCACCGTATCAGAGCTTCCGCCTGAATTCGCGAAATCCTAATTTGGACAGCAGTGGTTGGCAACCTGCCCCACAACCAAGGCGATTTTTTCGGCTGCTTCAAGTTCTTGACTTTCCGCCCGGCTAGCCGTATTGTAAATGGTTTAGGTATCTGTTGTAATCTAATTAGGTATCGACCGGCAAAAATGAGCAAGCCATCCGATTTGATCCAGGGTACCCTGGACCTGCTGATTCTCCGCACCATCTCGCTCGAACCGAAGCACGGCTGGGCTATCGCCAAGCGCATCGAGCAGGTGAGCGAGGACGTGCTGCAGGTCACCCAGGGCGCGCTGTATCCGGCGCTGCATCGTCTGGAGCAGCAGGGTTGGATCCGCGCCGCGTGGCGCAGGACCGACACAGGGCGGGAAGCCAAATTCTACGAATTGACCAAGGCCGGCCGCGCGCAACTCGAGAAAGAGCTGGCGCAGTGGCGGCGCCTGTCGAAAGCCGTGGGATTGGTAGTCCGGATGGCGCCATGAAGCTGCGGCGCAGGTGGGATATCGTCCGGATCCGGCTGCGCTCCCTGTTCCGGCGTAAACGGGTCGAGGAAGATCTCGACAAAGAACTGCGCTTTCATCTCGCACAACAGATTGACGAGAATCTCGCCGCGGGCATGGCGCTCGCCCAGGCGCGCCGCGCGGCGCACCGCAAGCTGGGCGGCGTGACGCAAATACAGGAGGAATGCCGCGATATGCGACGCACCGATCACATCGAAGCCTTTTGGCGCGACCTGCGGTACGCGCTACGCTCGCTGGGAAAGAATCCCGCCTTTACGGCGGTGATCCTGCTGACACTGGCGCTCAGCATCGGGGCGAACAGCGCCATCTTCAGCGTCATTGACGGCGTGCTGTTGCGGCCGCTTCCCTATCCCCAAGCCAATCGTATCGTGCGGATCTTCTTCCACAGCGCGAGCTACCCGCGGTTCCCCATGAACCCTTTCGACTTTCGCGATTTTCGCGCGCGCAATCGTTCCTTCGAAGCGCTGGCCGGTTTCACGCGCGGCGACCTGCAGCTTTCCGGAACCGGACAGCCGGAGCGGTTCACGGGCTTCCAGGTGACTGCCGGGTTTTTCGATGTACTGGGCCTGCGGCCCGCGCGCGGACATGCGTTCAGCACCCATGACGAAATCCCCGGCAACGGGCAGCAGGTGATCCTGAGCGACCGGTTGTGGCGCAAGCGGTTCGACGCCGATCCCAACATTATCGGGCGGAAGATCACGCTGGATGCGCAGCCGTTCACGGTCGCCGGCGTTATGCCTGCGGGCACGGAGCACCCCGGCAACGAATATAACGGCGTGGCTCACGGCGAAACGGTAGATCTCTGGTGGCCCTTCGCATTCCGAGGCGACCCTGCCCATCGCGGCTCGCATTATCTGGAAGCGATCGGACGAATGAAGAAGGGCGTCACGTCCACCGAAGCCCAAGCGGAAATGAACGCGATGATCGCGCAGCTTGCGCGGGAGCATCCCGACTACCTGACGGGATGGCAAGCGCTGGTGATTCCGCTATATCGGGAGATCGTGGGTCCCAGTGAGCGGCTGCTTATGGTCTTGCTGGGGGCGGTGGGCCTGGTGCTGCTGATCGCCTGCGCCAACGCGGCAAACCTGCTGCTGGCGCGCGCCACGGCCCGCCAGCGCGAGATCGCCGTGCGCACCGCGCTGGGCGCGGGCAGGGCCAGCCTGGTGCGGCAGATGCTGACCGAGAGCCTGCTGATCGCGCTCATCGGCGGCGGCTTGGCTGTGGCGATTGCGGCGGCCGGCGTGCGGACCCTGGTTTCCCTGCTGCCGGCCGGCTTCCCGCGCGCCGATACCATCCACGTCAACGCCGCGGTGTTCGGGTTTACGCTGCTGATCGCGCTGGCCACGGGGGTACTCTTCGGCCTGGCGCCGGCTTTGCAGGCCTCCCGCACCGATGTACAGGATGCCTTGCGCGCCGGCGGGCGCGGCGCCAGCAGCAGCCGCGGGCATCTCCGGTTGCGCAGCGTCCTGGTGGTGGGCGAAGTGAGTCTCGCTTGCCTGCTGCTGATTGGCGCCGGTCTGATGCTGCGCAGTTTCGTGAACCTGCTGCGGGCCGATCCGGGCTTTCGGCCCGAGCACCTTCTGACCGCCAGCCTGTCGCTGCCGGACGCTACCTACAAGCCGGTAGACGCGATCCGCTTCTGGGGCCGGCTGACCGCGAGTCTGGATTCGGCCTCGGGCATCCGCGCCGCCGGGGTGGGCACCGACCTGCCCTGGACTGGCTACGACGACAACATCAGCGGCTTTACCATCGAAGGGAAGAAACCGGCCGCCGTCTTAGGTGATGGCCAGGAATTCCACGCGCGCTATCACGTCGCCAGCCCCGGCTACTTCCGCGCGGTAGGTATTCCGCTGGTCCGCGGCCGGTTCTTCACCGCCGGCGATAACATGAAAGCGCCCCTGGCGCTGATCGTCAATCGGAGCATGGCCCGGCGTTATTGGCCCAACGAAAACGCGCTGGGAAAACGCATCACTTTCGAAGACCACCCCAAAGAAGCGGATTGGATCACCATCGTGGGCATCGTCGGCGACGTGAAAGATAAGCCGGACAGCCCCGCGGCCGCAATGGCGCTGTGGTGGCCGATAGAGCAATCGCCCGTCGGTATCGGCTACATGACGGTTGCGGTCCGCGGCACCTCGGACCCCGCGCTGCTGGCGAACGATTTGCGGCAGGCGGTGCGGCAGCTTGATCCGACCCTGGCGGTCGCGAACATACGCCCGATGGACGAGATCGCGGACGCCAACATCTCCACGCCGCGGTTCGCGCTGTTTCTGGTGGCGATCTTTGCCGGACTGGCGCTGACGCTGGCGGCCATCGGCATCTACGGCGTCATCTCGTATGCGGTAAGCCAGCGGACGCACGAATTCGGCCTGCGCATGGCGCTCGGCGCGCAACCCGGGGATGTGCGGCGGCTGGTGCTGCGTCAAGGCGTGAAGCTGGCACTGGTGGGCGTGGCTCTGGGACTCGTGGGCGCATTGGCGCTGGGCCGTGTGTTGTGGAGCCTGCTCTACCAGGTGAGCGCCGCCGATCCCGTGACGTTCACATCGGTTTCGGCGCTGGCGATCACGGTGGCGGCGCTGGCCTGTTACCTGCCTGCGCGGCGGGCCACTGCGGTAGATCCGGCGGATGCGCTGCGGTCGGAATAACCGCGCCGATCCATAACTGGCTGATAATAAACAATTTGTTCAGTGACTTAAATTAGATCGGATAGTCCGATATAATGGAGGTGTGCCGATTCGGACTCGTCCTACCGGCGCCTTGGATTACAGCCATGACTCCCCCAAACAGATTTTGGCCTCTATATGACGATGAGGAAGTAGAGATTTACGACAACCCCTTCTGGGATCTGCCCGGCAGGACCCGCCAGCCGCGCATAAGGCAGGACAGGCCAGGAGGCCCGTCCCACTTATTCCTTCGGGAAGTTCGGGTTGGCCTTCACCTCGTTTAGCTGCGCCGTGTGGCGCTGGCTGTGGGCCGAAAGCAGCAGAATCCACTGGTAGCCGTCCAGGGTCTTCAGAACCGGATGGTCGAAGAAGTGGCCGCGCAAGTCGTCCTGCGTATCGCGTACGTAGGCGATGGTGCGCTCCCGGCTCTGCTTGAAGTGGTCCACGATGTCCTGCGGCGTGGCAAAAGTATGCTTGGGTTGAAGGGCATCCGGCGCCTGGAATTTGTGGGACCGATCGACTATCGCCGTCAGGATGAAATCGTCGGTTACGGCCGATTTTTTGTCGGGCGCCGCGGGACCCTGCACGATCTTGGTGACGCTGCCGAAGATCAGATCCTCGCTGAGGGCGATATGCTCCGCGCATTCGGCTACCGACCAGGTCTTCTCGTCGGGCTTGAAGCTCCATTGCGCCGGAGAGAGGCCTGCCACCGAATCCAGGAATTGCTGGCGGCTGGCGGTCAGCTCGGCGATGGCGCGGTCGCGTTCGGTTTGCGTCAGCGTCGCCGCGAAGAGCGGCGCGGCAACTACGGAGAGCGTGAGTAGAAGGATCGGGTTTTTCATTTTGGCTACGCCTTTACCGGCTTATTGACCACCTTCTGATTCTTGTCGTCCCAATACAGCACCCGCCCCTCGCGATAAGATTGCACCGCCATGGAGATGGTGACTTGGGCGTGGAAGCCGGTGTCGACATCCAGCGTGGGTTTCTCGCGCGTGCGCATGCAATCGAGGAAATTGGTGATGTGGGCCACCATCTCGTTCTTCTGCTCGATGGGAATCTTGGTCTCCGCATCGTCGCCGAACTTGGCCTTATAGGCATCGTCGATCGTCTTGCGCTCGGGGAGCAGCGTGATGTGGTCGGTGCGGCCTTCGAACATGCCGTGGTCGACCATGATGATGGTGCCCTCGTGGCCGCGGATCAGTCCGGGAATGTGTTTCGAATTGGCCATGGTGGAACTCAGCACCAGGGAGTGGCCCTGCGGGAATTCCGCCATCAGGTGGAACGTGTCGGGCACCTCACGCTCGTCCTTGAATATGTAGATGCCGCCGCTCGCCGCTACCCTGCTGGGGAATTGCGGCTCGGACCAGCAGATGTTCAACGGCGCCACCACGTGGAAGAAAAGGTCCGTGGCGATGCCTCCCGAGTAATCCCAATACTTGCGGAAACGGAAGAAGCGGTCGGCGTCGAAGGCGCGCTTGGGCGCTTTGCCAAGCCACATCTTCCAGTCGATGTAGTTCTCGTCCTTCCCGTCTGGGCCGGCGCCCGCGTCGATGGGCCAGTTCCATTCACCGTCCTTGGAGTTGCGGTGATAGGAACCTTGGCTCATGATCATCTTGCCGATGGCGCCGTCGGCGATGTACTTCTTGGCCACGTGCCACTGCAAGGCCGAGGTGGTCTGGGAGCCGACCTGCAGCACCCGCTTGGTTTCCTTCACGGTTTGGGAAAGGTGCCGGGCCTCCTCGATGGTGTGGCACATGGGCTTTTCGAGATACACGTCCTTGCCATGGTCCAGGGCCTCCAGCGCGATGGGGGCATGCCAGTGGTCGGGCGTGGCCACCACTACCGCATCGATATCCGCGCGGTTGATAATTTCGCGGTAGTCCAGGTAGCCGTCGCACTTGTGCTTCTCGGCGGCGATTCTCTTGCGCTTTTCGTAGACGTCGGCCACGGCGACGATCTTGCAGGCGTTGGTGCGCTCCCCAATGGCGGCATACTGGCCGGCCAAGTAAGAGCCGCGTCCGCCGACGCCGATAATACCCACGTTGATGCGGTCGTTGGCGCCGATGACCTTTCCCGTGGAGGCCGCTTTGGCCGGTTTGGCGAACATTTCCTTGGCGGCCCCGAGCGCGCCGGCTACGGCCGCGGTCCGGACCATGAAATCTCTGCGATTGACGGAGTCTTGATTGTCTGGCATGGACACTCCTTTCTGGCTTAAGGAACAGTGTAGCGCAGAAGACCGAGGCAGGAGGAGGCGGAAGACAGGAGTCAGAAGGCAGGAGACAGAATGGCAACCGCGCGGTTCTGCAATTGTACGGTTCCGATCATTTTGGGGCGGATGGCGGTTTTCTGCATACCGGAATCGTGGTTACACGTGCGGATACCGGAGGTATGATTGTGGTCTGGAAGATTTCGAAGGAGCTCTAAATGCCAACTACAACTCAAGAGAAACTTGGAACGCGCCGCCGGGAAGCCCTGGCGACACCCAGCGCACTCGGCGCCGAAGCCGTTAAAGACATCACCGGCTCTCTCAATGCGCTACTGGCCGATGTATTCGCCCTGTATGTAAAGACCAAGAACTTTCATTGGCACGCCAGCGGACCGCACTTTCGCGACTACCATCTCCTGCTCGATGAGCACGCCGATCAGACTTTTGCGATGACCGACGACATCGCCGAGCGCGCGCGCAAGATCGGCGGGACTACGATTCGATCCATCGGGCACATTGCCCGCCTGCAAAGGCTGAGCGATAACGACGCCGACTTTGTGGATCCGCTCGACATGCTCGCCGAATTGCGCGAAGACAACCGCGCGTTGCTTGCCAGCATGCGCGAAGCTCACGACCTGTGCAGCGAAGAGAACGACGTAGCCACCACCAGCCTGTTGGAAGTTTGGATCGACCAAACGGAGCGGCGCATCTGGTTCCTGTTTGAAATCGGGCGGAAGGGATAGCCCCGCAGCTCAGTAACTACGGAGGGCCGCCATCGGATGCCGCCGCAGCGCGCGGCGGGCGGGCAGATAGCCGGCGATCGCTCCCACCGCGAAGAGCGCGGCGGACGCCGCCGCCAGCGTCGGCGGGTCGACGGGCGACAGTCCGAACAGGGTGTGCGCAATGAACCGCGTGGCGGCCAACGCGCAGGGTGCTCCCAGCGCTATGCCCGCCAGCGTCAATAGCAGCGTCTCGCGCAATATCATGCGCAGGATGGCTCCCGGCTGCGACCCGAGCGCCATGCGGATGCCGATCTCGCGGGTCCGCCGCGTAACGGTGTAGGACATCAGGCCGAAAATCCCGACGCCGGCCAGTAACAGCGCGGCCGCCGCGAAGGCCGCGGAGAGAATCGCCGTGGCGCGCTCCGCGACGAGCGTTCGATCGCTCATTTGCTCGATGGTCCTGGCCTCCGTGACATATTCGCGGCCGAGCGATCGGATTTCGTTATCCAACATTCGCGCGAGCGCCGCCGGGTGGTTCGCGCGCACGAAGAGATTGCCTTCCTCACCGTAATCCGGGTGCTGTGTGCAGGGCACATAGATCACGCGCCGGTCCGCATCGCGCAGATCGATCGTGCGCGCGCCGCGCGCCACCCCGACAATCTCGAGATCCTGAAACTCCGATTGCACGCCGAAGCGGACGCGTTTGCCGACCGCGCCGGAAGGGAACAACCGGCGCGCCGTCCGGCTGTCGACGATGGCGATGCGGGAGTGCCGCGAGTCGTCGCTCCAGTCAAAATCCCGGCCGGAAACAAGCGGTATCGCGAGGGTCTTGAAAAAGCCCGGCGAGACGGACGCCAGGGTGGCCAACACATTGAGTTCCGGGCTCCCGTCCGCTCCCGCAGGCGAGACCGTTTCTTTCCACCCCTGTTCGCCCGCAGGCACGGGCAAGTCCGAGAAGGCGGCCGACAGCGCTCCAGGCAAGGCCGCCGCGCGCTCCACGAGTTGCCGCCGATAGGCGCTCATGTCCAGGCCTTGGTATCCATCTTCGTAGGCGGCGGGCTGGGAATGCAGACCGGCTTCGAGAATGCCGGTCCTCTGAAATCCGGGATCGGAAGAACGCAGGTTTTCGAAAGTGCGCAGCAGCAGCCCGGCGCCGAATAGCAGGACCAGGGATAACGCAATTTGGGCCACGATGAGGACCTTGCCGGATTTTCCCAGCCCGCCGCGGCCTGCGCCGCGCTGCCGCAATACCAGCGCCGGCTCCTGCCGGGACATTTGCCACGCCGGGACCAGGCCGATCAAGGCCCCGGTTAGAACCGCCGCGGCGGCGGTAAAGACGAAAACGCGCCAATCGGGTCGCAAGTCGAGAGTGACGGGATTTGGTGTGTCCCGCGTGATGAGGCCTATCAGGAGCGGGCTGCCCCAATGCGCGAAAGCCAGCGCCAGCAACGCTCCGGTGGCCGACAATAGAATGCTTTCGGTGAGCAACTGCAGGACGATCTGGCGGCGGCTGGCTCCCAACGCGGCCCGCGTACTCATTTCATGGCTGCGCGCGGCGGCGCGCGCCAGGGTGAGATTCGCCAGATTCACGCAAGCGATCAGCAGAATCAGGACCACCACGCCCATCAGTAAATAGAGTGGCCGCGAGACCCGTGAGCGGAGGCCGGTATCGGCGCCGCCCGCAGCCGGCTCCACGGCCAGCCGCATGGAGAGGAACGACTGCCGGCGCGCCCCGCGGCTCTCGGTGGGAACCGTTTCCCGGAGCAGGCCAGGCCAGAAACCCGCAAGCTGGGCGCGCGCCTGTTCGATCGAGACACCGGTGCGCAGTCGGCCGGTGGCGCGGATCCACAACAGCGCGCGGCTTTCGCGGTCGAAGGGCGCCGCCGCGATGGGAATGGTGACCTCGGGCGGCTCGCCGGGCGTCATCCCCGTGAACCACTGGCGGGTTACCCCGACGATGGTGAAAGGCTTTCCTTCTATGCGCAGCGTCTTGCCGATCACGCCAGGATCGCGGCCGAAGCGGTGCTCCCAGCACTCATAGCCGAGCACGGCTACATACGCATTTCCGCCGGTGGAATCCGCGGGCGCGATCAGCCGGCCCAGCAGCGGCGTGGCACCCAGCCCGGAAAAGTAATTGCCCGTTACCGAGCGGACGCCACCCAGGAAGAGCGTCCCGCCGGCTTCCACGTTGAACAGTGCGGCGCCGGTCCATCCGTAGAGGCCGGAGAACACGCGCTGCCCCCGGTCGAGCGCCTGGAACATCGGAAACGAGAACGGCACTCTGCCGCCATTGCGATAGATGGGGGACAGTTCCACAAGCTGGCGAGGCCGCGGCACAGGGAGTTGGCGGAACAGGACGGCATCGAGGATGCTGAAGATGGCGGTGTTCGCGCCGATGCCGAGCGCCAGGCTGAGGGCCGTGACGGCGGCAAATGCGGGGCTGCGCACGAATGCGCGCAGGCCGTAACGGATGTTCTGGAAGAGCAACATCAAAGAGACAGGCCTGGACGCCTGTCCTACATTATGCCGGAACCGGAGCGCCTAGCTTGGCGTACCACGGCGTGGCGGACTTGATGGCGCCGTTCACGGCGTCGATGTTTTTCACGCCTTCCTTCGACAGCCAGTCTTCCAGCGCCTTAGCGCCGCTCTTGGCGTAGACCGGGATGCCTTCTTTCCAGGTCGCGCGCCCGCACAGCACGCCGGAGAAATCCGTACCGGCTTCCGTGGCCATGCCCAGGGATTCCACGAACTGCGCGTTGCTCACGCCGGCGCTCAGATAGATAAAGGGCTTTCTGGCGATCTCGGCGGCCTGCCGGAAGTGCGCCAGCGCTTCCTTCCGCGTATAGGCCGTATGGCCCTTGTACACGGCGCTGCCCTCCACGAACTCGGCGTTGATGGGCACTTCCACTTTCAGCACGTCCACGTAATATTGCGGCTTGGAGAACTCTTCCATGCTCTTCTTGACGATCTCGGGCTTGTTCTTGGCGTACTCGAAGCCCTTCTCGTCGCCGCCCTTGGGATCGTAGCCCACGAACTCCAGGAAGAACGGGATCTCGTGAGTCTCGCACTCCGCGCCGATGCGCTCGATGAAGGCGTGCTTGATGTCGTTGACCTTGGCGTCCTCGAAGGGCGTGTAATAGATCAGGATCTTGACCGCGTCCGCGCCCCAATCCACGATGCGCTTCACCGAAACGTGCGGCAGCAGGTCGGGCAGACGCCCGGGCTGGGTGTTGTCATATCCGCTCAGCTCATAGGCCAGCAACAGGCCGGCGTTGGGGCTGCGCGCCAGGCGCGCTTCCAGGCCGAATTCGGGGTCGAGCAGAATGGCGCTGGCATGCGGCGTCAGCACTTTGGTGACGGCAGTCTTAAACTCGCTCATCATTTCGTACGTGATCTCTTTTTTGTCCACGCCGCGCGCCGCCGCCAGGGACTTCTGCAAGCTGCCGCGCTGGTCCATGGCCGCCGCAGCGATGACGCCGGCCGGATTCGAGAGCGCTTTCATGTGTTTCAGCTTTCCCTCGGATATTTTCATTGACGATCTCCTTCAATTGGGGGTTGAGTGATAACGCGAAGTAATGAATCGTTACACCATATTATGACACGGACTGGCGGGTCCATTTGGTTGTGGGGCAGGTTGGCAACCTGCGGGCCGATTGTGAATCGGCCCAGTTTGCGCCGATTGCCAATCGGCGCGCAGGATGCCATCCTGCCCCACAAGCAAACTACCATTTATTCAACCGCCGGAAATAGGCTTGGGCCACGCCGGCGTCGCGCAGAATCTGCCGCTTCAGCGCCTGCGCGTCCGGGAATTGACGCTCGTCCCGCACGCGCCACAGGAATTCCACGCGGATGCGGCGCGGCGTTTCTCCCGCGAGCGGCTCCAGCAGAAAGGTCTCGATCGAAAGCTCCCGGCTATCGCCAAACGTCGGCCTATAGCCCACGTTGGTGACCGACGGCCACCAGCGCCCGCCATCCAAATCGTGAGTACGCGTCACGTAAACGCCGGAAGCGGGCAGCACTTCCGTATCGGTCGCCAGATTAAGCGTCGGCACGGTCTGCTTGGATCCCACGCCGCGGCCGGCCACCACTTCACCCTCCAGCGCATACGGCCGCTCCAGCAGACGGGCGGCCTGCGCGACCCGGCCTGCTTCGATCAATTGCCGCAGCGCCGTGCTGCTCACCAGGCGCCCGCGCACGGTCACGGCTTTGACCTCTTCGGTGGTAAAGCCGTATTTGCGCCCCAATTCCTCGAGCACGCGCACGTTACCCGATTGTTTGTAGCCGAAGCAAAAATCGTGACCCAACACCACCTCGCGCACGCCCAGCTTTTGCACCAGCACTTGCTCCACGAACTGCTCGGGAGTCAGATGCGCCACCTGCCGGTCAAACGGCATGATCAGCACCTGATCGATGCCCTCTTCGCGCATCAGCGCGCAGCGCTGTTCGGCGGAGCTCATCAGGCGGGGCGCCCGCGCGGGGGCCACCACTTTGCTCGGATGCGGGTTGAAGGTGAGCACGGAGGCTTTGAGCCCGCGCTCCACGGCGACTTCCTTCACGCGGCGCAGAATTCTACGGTGCCCCGCATGCACGCCGTCGAAATTTCCGATGGTCAGCGCCGACGGACCGAAATCCGGAGGCACTTCGTCGAGACTGCGAAAGACGCGCATGCGAGGCTACGTCGCGCCTCCCACTTCGATCTCGAGTCCGTCATAAGCCAGGCGGATGTGCGGCGGCAGGCGCTCCTCGGCGCGCGCGTGCGCCAGGTCGTGACAGATGTGCGTGAAGAAGACGCGCCTGGCCGCCACCTTTTCGGCCGTCGCGATGGAACGGTCCACGGTGGAATGCGTGGGGTGGGGCTTGTAACGCAGCGCGTCGAGGAAGAGCACGTCGAGGCCCCGCAATCGATCCAGAGACGCCTCGGGGATCTCGCTGTGGTCGGTGAGATAAGCGGCGTCGCCGAACCGGAATCCGTAAATCGTCGCGGCGCCGTGCAGCAGCGGGATGGGTGTGAACTGCACGCCGAACAGATCGAGCGAGGCGCCGTTCAGCGTGTGGGATTCCAGTTGCGGAACGGCCGTGACCTTTTCCGCGCCGTCGAAGATGTAGCGGAACGTGCCATGGATGGCGGCCATGGTGCGCTCGGATGCGTAGATGGGAATGCGGCCCCGCTGCCGGAAATTTAAGGGCCGCACGTCGTCCAGGCCCATGATATGGTCGGCATGCTCATGCGTGAACAGGATGGCGTCCAACCGTTCGAAACCCGTGCGCAGGGCCTGCGCGCGGAAATCCGGGGTGACGTCGATCAGCACGTGGTGGCCGCCGTAACTGACCAGTATCGACGGACGCAGGCGCTTGTCGCGCGGATCGGCGGAGGTGCACACGTCGCAGTGGCAGCCGATCATGGGTACACCGGTGCTGGTGCCGGAGCCAAGCACGGTAATCTTGATGCCGCCCTCCGCCATTCAGGCTGTCTTCTTCTTGGCTTCGTCGACGGCCTGCACGTAGCGGAACCGCAGTAAGGTGAGCGAATTCTCCAGCAGCCGTTGTTCCTCCAGGTTGAGGTTGCCGCGCGTCTTTTCCTGGAGCATGCCCATGAGATCGATGGTGTGGCGGGCCAGATCCAGATCGGCGGGCGATTCCTCTTCGGCGCCCAGACGCATCAAGCCCATTTGCATCTCGGCCTGCAGGCGCAGGGATTCGGCCAGGAATTCGAAGGAGGCCGGCGGGAGCGGGAAGGCCCGTTCTTCCGGCTTGGCGGGTGTGTCCGGATCGGTATCAGCCATCTCCGTCTATTTTACAACGGGCGGGCGAGCAATCATTCATTGCGCAACGCCCGCAACGGATCCACCCGAGCCGCGCGCCGGGCGGGAACACAAGCCGCCAGCATCGTGACCGCCACCAATACTGCCGCCGCCCCGGCCAACACAAGCGGATCGTGCGCCGACAGCCCGTAAAGCTGGCTCCGGATCAGCCGCGTCGCCGCCACAGCCGCGGCCAGCCCCGCCACCGATCCCACCAACACCACCCGCACGCTTTCCCTCAGCACCATCCCCACGATATCCGACGGACGCGCGCCGATGGCCATGCGGATGCCGATCTCGTTGGTGCGCCGCGCCACCGTGTAGGCCATCGTCCCGTACAGCCCGATCGACGCCAGCACCAGCGCCAGACATCCGAACAACGAAGCCAGCCGCGCGAACACGCGTTCCTGCACCAGTTCCTGCGCGATGACTTGCGTCTGCGTTTTGATATCGGCCAGCGGCACATCTTTATCCAGCGCCAGCGCCTTCTGGCGGATAGCCGCCACCAAACTCTCCGGCTCGGTCTCCGAGCGCACCTCGTAAATCATCGCGCTCCAAATATCGTGTTCTTGCAGATATGACGCGTAAGCGGTGGGCGGCGCCTCGTCGCGCAGCCGGTTGTATTTGACGTCCTTCACGACCCCCACAATTTCGAGATCGAATGGCCGCTTTTCGTCGCCGAACCGCAGCACATGACCGATGGGGTTATCGCCGTGAAAGTATTTCTGCACCAATTTTTCGTTGACTACCGCGACTTTGGGCATGGCCGGGCCGTCCCGCGGATCGATGTACCGGCCCAATACCAGTGGAATCCCCAAGGTTTCAAAAAAGCCCGGTCCCACGCCATTCCGAAAAACATCTACGCGCCGCTTCCCGCTGGTGTAGCCGGGTATGGCCGCGTCGGAAATAGAGAAGCCAGAGCCCACCAGCGCGTGCTCGGACAGCCCCACCGAGCGCACGCCGGCGATGGATTGGATGCGCTGCTGGAGTTCCAAATAGTAGGTCACCAGCCGGGCGCCCTGATAACCGTTCAAGCCCGGTTGCACGCGGAATTGCAGCAGATGGTCGCGCCGGAACCCCAGGTCCGTACTTTCCAGATTTCCCAGCGTGCGCAGAAACAGCCCCGCGCTCACCAGCAGGAGCAGGCCCAGTGCAACCTGTCCGGCCACCAGTATGCGGCCCGAGACAAACCTGCTTGTTGCGCGAGCGCTGCCGCCGCCCTGTTTGAGTGCCGGCCCCAGATCCACGCGCGTCGCCTTCCAGGCGGGCGCCAGGCCGAAGAGCAAGCCTGTGAGCACCGAGACCGCCACGGTGAACGCCAGAATTCGCGCGTCCAGGTGCAGCGCCAACACCAGCGGCTCTCGCCCGCCGGAGAGCCACGCCACCAGCATGGTACTCGCCCAGCGAGCCAGCAGCACTCCGGCCGCGCCGCCCATCGCCGCCAGCATGGTGCTCTCGGTGAGCAACTGGCGGATCAGCCGGCCGCGCCGCGCCCCCAGGCTCAGGCGCACCGCAATCTCCCTTTGACGCGCGGCGGCCCGCGCCAGCAGCATCCCCGCCGCGTTCGCGCAAGCCATCAGCAGCACCACCCCCACCATGGCCATCAACACGAACAACGGCCGCGAGAATCTCTTGCGCAGCCTGTCGAGTCCTTGGCTCGCCGGCAGCGTCTCCAGCACCGGCGTCTTGGGATCCGTCTGGGCCTTTGCCGTGACGCCAATGCTCTGGTTGAAGAGCACCGCCAACTCCGCCTGCGCGCGTATCCCGTTCTCCCCCGCCCGTAATCGACCGGCCACCACCAGCCACCAGACGGAGCCGTCGTGTGTCAGCGGCTTTGGCGCCGTCCCACCCGATTCCGGCGCCGCGGCAGAGTACTCGGGCAGCAGATGCACATACTGGGAAAGCGGCACAAAAATATCCGGCGAGCTGCCCGGCTCCAGGCCGAAGAATTCCGCCGGAGCGATGCCCGCGATTATGAAGGAGGTCCCATTCACCGCCATGGTTTTTCCCACCACGGAAGCATCCTGCCCGAAGCGCCGCTGCCAGAACCGATGCGCGAGCACAGCCACGGGCGGCGCGGCCGGCATATCGTCCGGCGGCAAAATCGTGCGCCCATGCAAAGCATGAACGCCCAGCGCTTCGAAGTAATTACCGGATACCATTTGCGCTTGGGCCGCCTCGGCGCGCCCACGCATGCTGACGTTCACGTCCGGTGTATTGGCGGCGAACGCGAACGTTTGCGAGAAGACGTGGTTCCGATCGCGGAACCGTTCGTAAACCGGGTACGGTAACGATTCACTCCACGACCGGCCGGTGCGCTCGTCCTCGAAGCTGCTGCCTTCCAGGTCCTGTACCACATCCGGCCATCCCTTGGCGGACCACTTCAGCAAGACCAGTTGCCGCGGCTGCTTCACGGGCAGCATCTCGAAGAGAACAGCGTCCATCAGGCTGAAGATCGCGGTGTTGGCGCCAATACCCAGGGCCAGCGATACGGCCACCACCACGGTGAAACCCGGGCTGGCCAGCAATTGCCGGAAGCCGTAGCGGATATCGCCCGCCAGGTCTTGAATGAAATTTACTTTGCGCATGTCCCTGCATTCCTCCTTGATCTGCTCCACGCCCCGCCATTCGCGCAGGGCTGCCTCGCGCGCCTCCCGCGGCCGAAAGCCCTCGCCGATGTACTCCTGAGTTCTTTGCGCGATGTGGTACGCCAGTTCCTCGTCCAGATCCCGATCCACCCGCTCCCTTCGCAGCAGCGACCGCAGCCGAAGGGGAACCGTATAGAACCAATGCGGCGCGCGCATACGTCATGCCTCCTTCAGCCGCACCACGCGCGAGATGGCGGCGGAGAGACGCACCCAATCGGCCGACTCCTGGTTGAGCTTGCCGCGGCCCAGCCGGGTCAGCGAGTAATATTTGGCGCGGCGGTTATTCTCGCTGGGCTTCCATTCGGCGGCGATCCAGCCTTCCTGTTCCAGCTTATGCAGGGCCGGATACAGCGATCCGTCGCTCACCTGCAGGACGTCGCCGGAAACCTGCTTCAGGCGCTGGCTGATGGCCCAGCCATTCAGCGGCTCCAAGGCCAGGATCTTCAGGATCAGGAGGTCCAGGGTGCCCTGGACCAAGTCAGTTGGTTTGCTCATGGGCGTTCTCTCGGTTACCGAGATCAGTATACGATATCTCCCTCTCGGTAAGCAAGGGGAGAGCTGCCGCCTAAAAAGGCGGCTGCGGCCATAATTGGCCGCCCTCCAAATCAACCGCCGCGCTTGTGCCAGAAAGCGGCGGTAACCAACCGCCGCGCAGGCTGCCAGCCTGCCCCACATCGACCGGCGCGCCCGCGCCACGCTACAATCGAGAAGAAACATGGCCGCTCCGCACAGACTCCGCTGGGCGAAGATTCGCATCGCCGTGGTGGCGGTATCCGCCATTGCCGTGCTCGCGGTGCTGACCTATCTGTTGAGCGGCGGAACGTGGCTGAAAGCCAAGGTCAGCATCACCACCTATATTCCCGATTCAACAGGACTCGAACCGGATGCGGACGTCCTGCTGAACGGCGTGAAAGTCGGCTTGGTTGCGTCTGTCCGCCTTACCCAGTCGAGGGATCCCAATCGCGTGATACAAGTGCGGCTGAAGATCGAGGAGGAGTTCCTAACCGACATTCCCGACGACTCCGTCACCACCATCGACAGCGCGAACCTGCTGGGCGACAAGTACATCAACATCAACATGGGGAGCAGCCCGCATCACGTGCTGGCGGGCGGCGAGCTGCACTTCCCGCCGCCGTCCAACTTCATGCAGAACATCGACTTGAGGGAGTTCGACGCGCAGTTGCGGGCCATCGACCAGGTCATCCAGGATATACAGGACGGCAAGGGGCCGCTGGGCCAATTCGTGATGACCGACGATCTGTACCACCAGTTTCTGGACGGGGTTGCCAAGGTGGAAAAGGAGTTGCACGCGGCTACCGGATCGCAGTCTCAACTGGGACAGATGTTGTACAGCGCCGCCATGTACGACAACCTGACCGCATCTTTGCGGCAACTGGACGACCGGCTGGCGCAAGTGCAGGCCAACCCCCTCCTGCGGGACACCACGCAGTACGATCAGATCCGGAGCCAGATCGCGCAAGTGCGGCAGACGCTGGCGGATCTCAACGCCGGCAAGGGCGCCGGCGGCGAGTTGATAGCTAGTGACGCGGCTTACGTCGATTGGAACCGGCGCGTGGGCGCCTGGATTGAAAACGTGGACGCGTTAAATTCCGGCGAGGGCGCCATGGGGCAGATGCTCTCGAACGCGCAGATGTATGAGTCGCTAAACGGCGCGCTGCAACAACTGCATTCGACGGTAAAAGAGTTCCGCGAAGATCCGCAAAAATTCCTGCGGCTCAAACTGTTCTGATGTGGCTCAGCACTTGCTCCAACGCTTCGCTGCTGGGCAGGCTGCCTTGCGCCATGCGCGGGTTGCCGCCGCCGCGTCCGCCCGCCTGAGTGAGCGCGGCTTTCAGCAGCTTGCCGGCATCGATGGCGCTATCGGCCGATACGGCCAGCAAGACGGCGGGCGGTTCATCCAGCGCCGCGATGAACACCGCTTGCGCTTGTGCCGTGAAGCTCTGGGCCATGCCGCGCAGATTCTCCAGATTGCCGGAGGGCAAGCGCCGCAGCACGCGCCGCACCCCGGCTTCGTCCGCCGCGGTGGCGGCGTACAGCTCCCTGCCCTGATACTGCGCCAGGTCCTCTTCGAGTTTGCGTCGCAGCTTGTCGGTATTGCGGGCCGCTTCGAACTGCGCGGCCACCAGCTCCGGCGCCTCGTCGAGCGATCCGGAAACCATTTGCGCCACGCGGGAGAGCGCGTCGAAATCGGCGCGCGCGCGGCCGACGGCCCGCCCGCCGCACAGGAATTCCACGCGCACGGTGTTGCGTATTCGATCCAGCTTGCGCAGCAGGATCGTTCCGATCTCGCCGGTGCGCGCGACGTGCGTGCCGCCGCAAGCGCTGCGGTCCAACCCTTCGATGGAGACGATGCGCAGCGTCCCTTCGCGCGCGGAAGGCTTGCGCAAATCGCGCGTCTCGGCGGAATCGGCGAATGAAATAGCGATTGGCCGATTCTCGAAGACCGCCTGGTTGGCGCGCCGCTCGGCTTCGAGCACCCGCGCGGGTTCCAGCGTGGGGGTTTCCAGGTCGATCGAGCAACTCTCCTGCCCCAGGTGAAAGCTGACGGTGGCGATGCCGAACCGCTCCACGAAGACGGCCGAGAGCAGATGTTGTCCGCTGTGTTGCTGCATGTGGTCGAAGCGGCGATCCCAGTCGATACGGCAGTCCACTTCTTCCGCGGACACCGGCGCAGCCACGACATGCGCGATGCGCTCGCCTTCATCTTCCACATCCACCAGCGGCACGCCGGCGATGGCGCCGGTGTCGTGCGGCTGCCCGCCGGAGGTGGGATAGAAGGCGGTGCGGTCCAGGTAGATGCGGCGCCCATCGGGGGAGCGCTCCGTCACACGCGCGCGGAATTCGCGCAGGTAGGAATCGGCGTAGTAGAGTCTCTCGGTCACTTCATTCAGCTTACCGCTGCTGGCGGCGCACGCGCGAATGGGTAGTGCGCTATTTGTGCGTGCTTGATCTTGGTGGCGGCCTCGGGAGGATTGCCCGCCCCACGAGTGTTATACTCCCGGAATGTCACTTAGCCGCTCACTCGCCCTAGTAATGGCGCTGGCCACCGCCGCGGCTGCGCAGCAACCCAGGATCCTGATTCGCGCCGGCCACCTGGTCGACGTCCGCACCGGCCACGAGCCGGCCGATCAGACCATTATCGTGGCGGGCGGCAAGATCGCCGCGATTGCCGCGACCGCGTCCACGCCGGCGCAGCCCGGCGACCGGGAAATCGACCTGCGCTCCATGACCGTGCTCCCGGGTCTGATTGACGTGCATACGCACCTCACCTTCGCCAACGATTTCGACCCCTACACCCGCCTCTCGACCGACCCGGTGCGCGAAGCGCTCAACGGCGTCCGCTTTGCGAAGATTACCCTGGAAGCCGGATTCACCACCGTGCGCAACGTCGGCGCATCCGGCTACTCCGATGTCGCGCTGCGCGATTACATCGACGCGGGCCACATCCCCGGTCCGCATATGCAGGTGAGCGGGCCGCCTCTCGGCATCACCGGCGGCCACTGCGATAATAATCTCCTGCCGGCGGAATACCATGCCAGCACGGAAGGAATCGCCGACGGCATCGCCGCCGTGCAACAGCACGTGCGCCAGAACATCAAGTATGGCGTCGATCTGATCAAGGTTTGCGCCACTGGCGGCGTGCTGTCGAAGGGCGACGATCCGCAGGCCAGCCAATATAGCCTTGAGGAATTGAAAGCCCTGGTGGCCGATGCGCACCGGCTGGGCCGCAAGGTCGCGGCGCACGCGCATGGCGCGGAGGGCATCCTTTTTGCCACCCAAGCGGGCGTCGACTCCATCGAGCACGGGAGCTACATCGACGAAGACGACATCGCCGCTATGAAGCAACGCGGCACATGGCTGGTCCCGACGCTCTACCTCATCGACTGGATGCGGGAAAACGGGCATTTGCCCGCGATGTTCCAGAAGAAAATGATGGACGTCAGCGCCGCCGTGGTACAGAATCAGCGGAAGGCCATCGCCGCCGGCGTGAAGGTCGCGCTGGGCACGGATGCCGCCGTCTATCCGCACGGCTTGAATGCGCACGAAGTGGAAGTCTACGTGACGAAGCTGGGCATGACGCCGCTGGCCGCGTTGCAGACCGGTACGATCAATGCGGCCGAGCTGATGGGCTGGTCCGACCGCACCGGCGCGCTGGAACCCGGCAAATGGGCGGACGTGATCGCCGTGAATGGCGATCCGCTCAGCGACGTGCGTGTTCTGCAAGATGTGCGCTTCGTCATGAAATCCGGTATTGTCTATAAGTAATAATCTGGTCTTGTGGGGCGGGCAATTCTGCCCTGGGGTCCCCTCTGGGGACGGCTTTCAGCCGGCTCTGGCCGCCTAAAAGGCGGCTGCGGCCAAGATTGGCCGCCCCACAAGCAAACTGGACCACTACCTAATAATCTGATTTTGTGGGCAGCGCCATGCGCTGCCTCAGCCGCGCCGTATTACCATATTCCCGATATGGCAAAAGCTACCCAACCCGTTCCCCCCGGCTTCAGCACCCTAACGATCCACTTGACCGTACCGGGCTGCGCCGATTACATCGAATTTCTGAAACGCGCGTTCAACGCGGTCGAGATCAGCCGCTCACCCGGTCCGGGCGGCAAGCTCATGCACGCCGACGTGAAAATCGGCGATACCATCCTGATGCTCAACGACACGTTCCCGGAAATGGGAGCGCCGCCCATCACCGAGGGCAATTGGCCGATGCACCTCAATCTGTACGTGCCGGACGCCGACGCCATCTGGGCGCAGGCGCTGGCCAACGGTTGCCAGACCGTGATGCCGCTGCAGGATCAATTCTGGGGCGATCGCTACGGCCAACTACGCGATCCTTCCGGCTTCGTGTGGGCTATCGCCACGCATATCGAAGATCTCACACCCGAAGAGATTCACCAGCGCGGAGCGGCAGCCATGGCGGCGATGAGCGGCGGGAAGGCGTGAGCGTCCCGCGGAAGTGGCTGGCGTCCGCCACATTGCTGACCGCCGTGCTGACGCCCCTGGTCTGCGCGCAGCCCTTCTCTCCCGAACTCTACAGCGGCCTGCGCTGGCGCATGATCGGCCCGTTCCGCGGCGGACGCACCGTGGCCGCCAGCGGCGTGCCCGGCCAGCCGAACGTGTTCTACATCGGCGCAAACAACGGCGGCGTCTGGAAGAGCACCGACTCCGGACGCGTCTGGAAACCGATCTTCGACGATCAGGACACCGGCTCCATCGGCGCACTGGCGGTGGCCCCCTCCGATCCGCAAACCATCTACGTTGGCAGCGGTGAAGGTCTGCAGCGGCCGGACCTCTCGACCGGCGACGGCATTTACAAATCCACCGACGGGGGCCAAAGCTGGCAACATCTTGGTTTAAGCGCCGGCTTGCAAAACGGCCAGCAGATCGCCGCCATCCTCGTCGATCCGCACGACTCGAAGCGCGTCTTCGCGGCAGTGCTGGGCCATCCCTACGGCCCCAACCCGGAGCGCGGCGTCTTCCGCTCGACCGATGGCGGCGCGACCTGGCAGAAGGTGCTCTATAAGGATGAGAACACCGGTGCCGTGGATATGGCCTTCGATCCATCCAACCCGCAGACTGTGTATGCCGTGCTGTGGGCCGCGCGCCAAGCGCCCTGGGAGATTGGCGAATCGTTCAAGGGCCCGGGCAGCGGGCTGTTCAAGTCCGTCGACGGCGGCAGCACATGGCAGCCGCTCACCGGCGGCCTGCCCACGGTCGCGCAAGGCCTGGGCCGCATCGGCATCGCCATCGCGCCCAGCGATCCACGGCGCATGTACGCGCTGGTGGATGCGGAGGCCAGGCAAAGCGGCGGCGTCTACCGCTCCGACGACGCGGGCGCCAACTGGCAGCGCGTCAACCACGAAGCGCGCGTCTGGGGGCGCGGCTCCGATTTCGCCTGGGTGCGCGTCGATCCGAAAGATAAGGACGTGATCTACATCGCCAACACTTCCACTTACCGGTCGATGGACGGCGGCGCGAGCTTCACCGCCATCAAAGGCGCGCCCGGCGGCGACGATTATCACACCGTTTGGATCAACCCCGACGACCCCAGCATCATCCTGCTGGCGTCCGACCAGGGCGCCACCATCACGGTGAACGGCGGCGAAACCTGGAGCTCATGGTATAACCAACCGACCGCGCAGTTTTATCACGTGATCGCCGACAATCGCTTCCCCTATTGGGTTTATGGCGGACAGCAGGAGAGCGGCTCGGTGGGCACGGCCAGCCGCGGCGACTACGGCGCAATCACCTTCCGCGACTGGCATCCGGTGGGCGTGGAAGAGTATGGCTACGTGGCGCCCGATCCGCTGAACCCCAACATTATTTATGGCGGCAAGGCGACGCGCTACGACCAGTCGACCGGCGAGGTGCAGGAGGTCGGGCCGTCGTTCGGACGGCGCGGCGGCAAGTACCGCTTTGTGCGCACCATGCCGCTGCTGTTTTCGCCGGTCGATCCGCACATTCTGTATCTCGGCTCGCAGATGCTGCTGCGCACCACCAACGGCGGCCAGTCATGGCAAGAGATCAGCCCCGATCTGACGCGCGCCACTTATGAGATCCCGCCCAGCCTGGGCGTGTTCGCCTCCGCCGACCCGGAAAAAGGCAAGCATCGCGGCGTCATCTACACGATTGCGCCGTCTTATAAAGATGGCAACACGATCTGGGTGGGCACGGACGACGGCTTGATCCATCTCACGCGCGATGCCGGCAAGACCTGGACGAATGTCACGCCGCCGGCGCTGACTCCCTGGAGCAAAGTGTCGGTGATGGATGCCTCGCATTTCGACGCGGCGTCCGCGTATGCGGCCATCAACCGCTTCCGCCTGGACGATCTGACGCCGCACATCTGGCGCACACACGACTTCGGCAAGACGTGGAAGGAAATCACGCGCGGCCTGCCCGACAACGCGCCCATCGATACGGTGCGGGAAGATCCGCGGCGGAAGGGCCTGCTGTTCGCGGGTTCCGAGCGGTCCGTATGGGTTTCGTTCAACGATGGCGACGATTGGGAGCCGCTGCGGCTGAATATGCCGGCCACGTCGATCCGCGATCTGACGATCCACGAAGACGACCTGGTGGCGGGGACGCACGGGCGGTCGTTCTGGATCCTGGACGATATCAGCCCGCTGCGCCAGATGAGCGCGGCGATTGCCAGCTCGGACGCGTACCTTTTCAAGCCGCAGACGGCCGTGCGTGTCCGCTGGGACAAGAACACCGATACGCCGCTGCCGCCCGACGAGCCGGCAGGCCAGAATCCGCCGGATGGCGCGATCCTCTATTACTATTTGGAGAATGCGGCTGACTCGGTTGTGGTTGACGTGATGGATCCCGCGGGTAAGTTAGTGCGGCATTACTCGAGCGCCGATCAGCCCGCGCCTCCGGAGAACGACTTGGCTTATCCGAGTTACTGGATTCGGCCGCTGCAGATACCGCCGGCGGCCGCGGGCATGCATCGATTCGTTTGGGACCTGCGGTACACGCCGCCGGATGCATTGCGCCATGACTATCCGATGACGGCCGTGTACCACGATACGCCGCGCGAGCCGCGCGGTCCGGTCGCCCTGCCGGGCGGATACACCGTGAAGCTGACGGTAGACGGCAAGAGCTTCACGCAGCCGTTCACGGTGAAGATGGACCCGCGCGTGAAGACTCCGCCGGCCGCGCTGAAACAGCAGTTTGATCTGGCGATGAAGGTGGTGGAGATGATGAGCGGCGCTAAGTCACCGGATAAGGCGCGGGTCAACGGCGAACTAAGCCGCTTGCTGGAAGCGATCGAAGGCGCCGATGCCGCACCGACTCCGCAGATGGTGGCCGCGGTGGCGGAGCTGCAGCAGCGGGTCAAATGACGCTCGGATGCCGGTCGATGGCATATGTCTTAAGTCACGACTTCGGCCTCGATGATATGAAGTTGAGTTTCCGCAGGCAGGCCGTTGGGTGATCGAGTGCAAGAATATCGGCTTGGGCTTGGGAACCGGCGTCCACCCCGCCTTCACTGCTTCCTAGGCGGCGGCACCGACCCGCGCAGAATAATCTTCACCGCGCGGTCGCCATTCTCCCCGCTCACCCACTGTACCGTGACCTTTTGTTTCAGCTTGGGCTTGCCGCCCGCCGGGTCGTACCGGGTCTCGGCGGTAACAACGAACTCGCGCACCGTGGGTTTGCCCAACACGGTTTGCTTGAGGGTAATCTTTTCGCCGGTAAGCACCGTCACGACTCCGGCAAAGTATTGATCCACCGGCTGCTGCGCGCTAGGCGGCGGGTCGTCCTGGCTGCGTACAGGACGGGAGCCGGCCAAGGCCAGCAGCACACAGATCGCACCGAGGGAAAGGAACCGCACATCCCTTAGATTAAGAAAAAGGAATGAAGACTGGGTAAACTTCGGATTAAAGTTCATTCATCAAAGTGCGGCCCCACGGCTGCGCCTGCGGGGACCGCCTCCAGCGGAGCGGGCTCGGCCACCGCAGCGGGCAGCGATACGGTGAAGCGGGTACCCTTGCCGGGCGCGCTATCGACCCGAATCGTGCCGCCGTGGGCCTTCGCGATCCAAGCCACGAAGCTCAGCCCGAGGCCCAGCCCCGGTTCCGGATTGGCGGAAGTTTCCTGCGCGGGTACGCGATAGAAGCGCTCGAAAATGTGCGGGATGTGCTCCTCGGGAATGCCGCTCCCGGTGTCCTCGACTTCAACGACGATCGATTCAGGCAAGCTGCGCAGCGCCACGTGCACGCGGCCGCCCGCCGGGGTGAACTTCAGGGCGTTGGACAGCAAGTTGGAAAGCATCCGTTCGATCTGCACGCGATCCACTTCGGCAGCGCACTCCGGCGGCAGATCGGCGGAAAGCTCCACGCGGGCGCCCTCTGCGGGTATCTGGAATTGATCGACGATATCGCGCACCACCGCCGACAGATCCAGCCGCGTCTTCTGCAACGCGAGCTGCCCGGACTCGGCTTGCGATAGCAGCAGCAAGGCGCGCACGATTTGCGAAAGGCGCTCGATATCCTGCAAGGAATTCAGCGTGGCATCCCGATATTGATCGACGGTCTTGGCGGTGAAGAGTGCGACCTCCAGTTGGCCGCGGATGGCGGTGATGGGGGTGCGCAACTCATGCGAAACATCCGTCGAGAACTGGCGGATCTGTTGGAAGGAGCTTTCCAGCCGTTCGATCATGCGGTTAAAAGTAAGGATGAGGTAATCCAGCTCGTCGCCCGCGCCGCGCGTGGGTATGCGCAGGCTCAGGTTGGATCCGGTGATGCTTTGCGCGGTTTGCGCCACATGCATCACTGGCATCAGCGCGCGGCCCGTGAGAAACCATCCCAGCAGGCAGCCGCAAAGGAGCGATAAAGGGATCAGCCCGGCGTACATCCAGGTGTAGCGCTGCAGGATCTTGTCGTTTTCGTCCATGGGGCGGCCGACGGCCACGTAGAACGGGGTGTGAGGGTTGTCCTCGAAGATCACGCCAGCGCGGATCAAATACGGTACGCCATGCGGACTGAGGCGGCGCTTCCAGACCGGTTGGCCGTTCTTGATGGCCGCCTCGATTTCCTTGGGCTGCTCGATACCAATGGACTCGTAGATGGTGGAGAATTGCATCACGCAGCCTTTGGCATCGGCGAGCACGTAGACGCGCCGCAGCCGTTCGACGGCGAAGTCTTCATCGGGATCGTTCTTGTCGTACTCCCATTTGGCTTTGTAGGGCCCGCAAGGTTCATGCTCGGCGGCACGTCCATGCGTGGGCACCCTCTCAATATGCAGATAGCCCTTCACGGCGACCCACTCCTGCTCCAGCAGATCGTGCGCTTCGGAGTTCAGGGTGTATGCCAGGCGCTCGCGAAAGAGCGCGGCGGTGCCCACCAGCAACAGCGCGAACAGCAATGCGTATCCGGCCGTCAGGCGGAAGCGCAGGCCGCGCGTGAGATGACGCTTGGCGGACACGCTACGCCTGCCGCTCCGCCGGCTGCTCGGCCGGCTTCTCGGCGGCCTTATCGGGCGCTTCGATCATGTACCCGATGCCGCGCACGGTTTGGATGAGCTTCTGCGCGAAGCGGTCGTCGATCTTGCTGCGCAGGTGGCGGATATAGACGTCCACGATGTTGGTCAGTCCATCGTAGTCCATGTCCCAGACGTGCTCCACGATCATGGTGCGGCTGAGCGGGCGGCCTTTGTTGCGCATCATGTATTCAAGGATGCCGAATTCCTTGGGCGCCAGGTCGATCGGCTCGGCCGCGCGGGTAACCTTGCGGCGGATGCAATCGAGGGTCAGGTCGGCCACCTGCAGGCGCTCGGGAGCGGGCTGGCCGCGCCGCAGCAGGGCGCGCACGCGCGCCAGCAATTCGACGAAGGCGAAAGGCTTCACCAGGTAATCGTCGGCGCCCTGCTCCAGGCCCCGCACGCGGTCTTCGAGTGCGCCGCGCGCGCTGAGGATGAGCACCGGCGGACCGGCTTTGCGGTTACGGATTTTTTCCAGCACCTGCAGGCCGTCCATATCGGGCAGCATGATATCGAGGATTACGAGGTCGTAATCGGTGGCATGCACGAACTCCAGAGCGGTGGCGCCATGGGAGGCGGCATCCACGGCGTATCCGGCCCCCTGAAGGCCCCTGCAAAGGAAATCCGCGATGCGCTTTTCGTCTTCCACTACCAGGAGTCGCACAACTTTAGCTTAGCGCAGGTAGCATGTGGGCAGGATGGCATCCTGCGGGCCGATTGTTAATCGGCCGGCTTCGGCGGCGGTAACCAACCGCCGCCCCACAACCGTATTACACTCGGGCTTACCCTATGCCCTCTACCTCAAACCCCATGCTGGGCGTGTTCCTGCACTGGCTGGGAGGCCTGTCGTCCGCCAGCTTCTACCTCGGCTATCGCGGCGTCAAACGGTGGGCTTGGGAGACCTACTGGCTAGCTGGCGGGATATTCAGTTGGATCGTCATGCCGTGGCTGCTGGCGCTCACCATGACCAGTGACCTCTTCGCGGTCCTGCGCGAGACTCCCGGTAGCGCCTTGTTCTGGGCCTACGCGTTTGGCGTGCTGTGGGGGACGGGCGGTCTCACCTTCGGCCTGACCATGCGATACCTGGGCATGTCGCTCGGCATGGCCGTGGCGCTCGGTTATACGGCGGCCTTCGGCACGCTGCTGCCGCCGATCTTCCGCGGCGAGTTCTCGAAGCAGGTGCTGGGCACCCACTCCGGACTGGTGATCCTGTGCGGCGTGGCTTTCTGCTTAACCGGTATTGCGTTTGCCGGCGCCGCGGGGATTTCCAAGGAGCGCGAATTGTCCGAAGAACAGAAGCGCGCGGCCATCCGCGAGTTCAGCCTCAAACGCGGCCTGCTGGTGGCCACCTTCTGTGGCATCATGAGCGCCTGCTTCGCGTACGGTCTGGCGGCCGGCGATCCCATCAAGCAGATCACACTGCGCCACGGGACGCCGGTCTTGTGGCAAGGCCTTCCCGTGCTGGTGGTGGTCCTGGTGGGAGGTTTCACCACTAACTTCATCTGGTGCCTGATCCTGAACATCCGCAACCGGACTGGCTGTCAGTACTTCAGCTCGAAGCTGCGCGGCGCGATCTCCGCGCGCGCGGCGGAGCCTATCCTGGAATCCGTTATCGACGCGCCGGGCGAGGAAATGGCTGTCGCGCTGGCCGCGCCCCGCGTGCAGTCCGGGGCGCCGGAACGAGCTCCCATGCTGGCCAACTACTGTTTCTGCGCCATCGCGGGCACCACCTGGTACATGCAGTTCTTCTTCTATACCATGGGCGAAACCCAGATGGGCGCCTTCAAGTTCTCGAGTTGGACGCTGCACATGGCCAGCATCATCATCTTCAGCACGCTGTGGGGAATCGCGCTGAAAGAGTGGAAGGGCGTCGGCACGCGCACGAAGTGGCTGGTCGCGTTGAGTTTGTTTGTGCTGGTGGCATCCACGGTTATGGTGGGGTATGGGAACTATCTGGGGCGGGCGGTACCATAATTGATAAATGGGCGCCAGTCTGCGCATAAGAGAACATCGCGACGAAATCTTGCGGGTGGCCGCCCTCCACGGCGCGGGCAATGTCCGGCTTTTCGGCTCGGCGGCTCGCGGAGAGGATACGCCGGAAAGCGATGTGGACCTGCTTGTCGATGTGACCGGCGAGACCACGCCCTGGTTTCCGGGGAGCTTGACCGCCGACCTCGAACAACTCCTGGGCAGGCGTGTGCAGGTGGTAATTCGTCGCTCGTTAAGCCCTCTGATCCGTGACGCCGTTCTGCGGGAAGCCGTCTTTTCTTCGCGAACACTGAGGACGCAATCGTTCGAAACCTTCAGGTACTCTGCGGCCCGGTATTGCTACGATAATGCTGTGAGCAATATCCAGGTTGCCTGGGATCGACGAAAGGCGCTATCCAACCTGGCGAAGCACGGCGTCTCATTCGAGGAAGCACAAACCGTTTTCCAGGATGAGGGCGCCCGGTTGACCGACGACCCAAATCACTCCGAGTACGAAGATCGGCTCCCGCTGCTGGGCTAAAGCTTGCAGGCGCGTTGCCTGGTTGTCAGTCATTGCTGCCGTCAATCCGATTGGTTGATCCGGTTGACATGAGAAAAGAATACGATTTTTCCCAATCCCGTAAGAATCCCTACGCCAAGCAGCTCAAGCGTCAGGTCACCATCCGTCTCGACACCGGCGCCGTCGACTACTTTAAGGAGATGGCGGCCGAACTGGGGATGCCTTATCAGAACCTCATCAACTTGTTCCTAAGAGACTGCGCCATGCAGAAACGGCGCCCCACCATCCGATGGCCGGTGGGCGCGGCGAAGCGGCCGGTGGCCAGGTAGCGACTATCCGGCTGTTGACGAGGTGCTCGCCATTTATTTCCCAACGTCGCGGGCGCTCGGCATCCGGCCCCGATCCGCCTGGGGAGCCGTCGTCGTCACCCTTCGCGCCAGTCAGAGGTTCGAACTCGCCATCAGATGCGGGTCGGGTCTGCTCTCCGTGACCACAATCCACGGACTTCTTGTCATATGGGGCTGTTTATCCCCTAAAATAGGAGACGTGCCGCAACGCAAGAAACTGTCCACGACAATCGGCGCCGACAATTATGCTGACCTCCACAAAATGGTGAAAGGGGGCAGGGCGGAAAGCGTCGGAGAGGCAGTGGACAAGGCGGTGGAAATGGCCCGTAGGATGGACAACCGCGCGACGTTGGAGCGTCAGACAGCCGCTTACTTCAAAGGCCTGCCTTCCAAAGCCGCCGCGGAAGAGACCGATCTCGAAGACGCCTTGAGCGCCGTATCTCAAGAGATGGACCTTGACCAACCATAGCGCTTCGCCCCGGCGCGGCGAGATCTGGACCGCGGTGCTGGGAAACCCGCCAGTGCGTCATTGGGTTTTGATACGTCGCTCGACTCCCTCAATCTAGGCGAGCGAGTCGATTCCGTTCTGATCGTTCCGTTCGGCAGTCGGGGCGCAGACGGTCCAACCGCCCTGCGATTTGATCCCGGCGAGACGGGATTGCCGGGGCCATCCTGGATAAAGGATCACTTCATTACGACGCTCAAGAAATCACTTCTCGGAGAGCGTCTGCCGCGCCCGCTCTCAGCGCTGCGGATGCGGCAGGTCAGTCTGGCGATTCAGCGCGTTTGACCCGGACTCGCCGCGTTTGTAATACGTAAAGATCTGTCGAGCCGCACCCCTACTGCTCGTGCACATCCTCCAAATACGTATACCCGTGCAGCCCCTCTTCATAAAACTTCAACAGCCGCCCGGATTCCTCGTATCCCAGCCGCCCCTCCCGTAACGCCGTTTCCACGTCGCGGCGCAACCGGCTCACTAGCGCGTCGGCCGAAAACTGCACGTAGTTCAACACCTCGCGCACCGTATCGCCCTTGATCACCGAATCCAGGATGACCTCGCCGGTTTCTCCCAGCCGCACATGCACCGTATTCGTGTCGCCGAACAGGTTGTGCAGATCGCCCAGGATCTCCTGGTAAGCGCCCAGCAGGAACGCGCCCAGATAGTAGTCACCGCCATCGAAGGGGTGCAGCGCCAGGGTGCGCTTCACATCGCGGCGGTCGATGAACTGGTCCACCTTGCCATCCGAATCGCAGGTGATGTCGCCCAGAATCGCGTGCTGCTTGGGCTCTTCGTCCAGACGGTGAATCGGCATCACCGGGAACAACTGCTTGATGGCCCAGCTATCCGGCATGCTTTGAAACAGCGAGAAATTGCAGAAATAGGTGTCCGAGAGCATGGCTTCCAGGCCCTCCAGCTCTTCCGGGAAATAGTCCAGCGACTGCGCCAGCGCCTGTATGCGCCGGCTGATCGCCCAATACAGGTTCTCGCACTGGCAGCGTTGTTCGAGCGAGAGGTAGCCCAGGCTGAACAGGTTCAGCGCCTGGTCCAGCGCCTGCTGCGCGTCGTGATAGCTCTCCAGCAGGTTCTTGGTGGTCAGCGAGCGATTGGTTTCCTGCAGGTCGATGAGCGGCTGTTCGGCGTCGGCCGCAACCTCCGCCGGCACGTCGGACTCGCCCATGCCCGAGACGCCCAATACGTTGAACACCAGCACGCTGTGATACGCGGCAATGGCGCGCCCGCTCTCGGTGACGATGGTGGGGTGCGGCACGCCCACTTCGTCGCACACGTTCTGGATGTGATAGACCACATCGTTGGCGTATTCCTGCAGCGTATAGTTCACGCTGGATTCGAAGTCGGTCTGCGAGCCGTCGTAGTCGATGCCCAGGCCGCCGCCGACGTCCAGGTAGCGCAGGCCGGCGCCGGCGCGCGCCAGGTCCACGTATACGCGCACGGCCTCGTTCACCGCGGCCTTGATCTGGCGGATGTTGGTGATCTGGCTGCCAAGGTGGAAGTGGAGCAGGTTCAGGCAGTCGGCCATGCCTGCGTCTTTCAGCTCCTGCAGCGCGCGCATGGCTTCGCTGACCGAAAGTCCGAACTTGGAACGGTAGCCGCCCGAGGAGCGCCAGCGCCCCGAGCCGCGGCTGGCCAGCTTCACGCGCAGCCCGATCATGGGCCGCACGCCGACCCGCGCGGAGTACCGCAGAATCAGGTGCAGCTCCGTGTATTTCTCGACCACCGGAATGATGTGGCGGCCCAGCTTCTGGGCGAGCATGGCCATCTCGATGTATTCATCGTCCTTGAAACCGTTGCAGACGATGGGAGTATCGTTATCCGCCATGGCCATGACGGCCATCAGCTCGGGCTTGGAGCCGGCCTCCAGGCCGAACTTGAACGGGCGGCCGAACTCCAGCACTTCTTCGACGACCTGCCGCTGCTGGTTGACCTTGATGGGGTAGACGCAGCAGTATTCGCCCTGATAGTGGTGCTCGGCAATGGCGGTTTGAAATGCGGCGTGCAGTTCGCCGAGGCGGTGCTCGAGAATGCCTGCGAAGCGGACCAATACCGGCAGCGAGATGCCGCGCAGCACCAGCGTATCGACCAGTTGCTTGAGATCGATGGAGCGCAGGGGGTCCTTGGCGGGATGCACGCACAGGTGGCCGCTGGCATCCACCGAAAAGTAGCCCTTGCCCCAACTGGCCACGTCGTACAGTTCGCTGGCGTGCTGCGGGGTCCAGCGCTCCGTCGGCTCCATGACGAGCGAGCCCTTCCTGGCGTTCTTCTCCACTCCTGCCTCCAAAGTTTAAGTGTCCTAATAATTGGAGGGAAGGGCAAGGGGAAAATGCGACGCGGCGACACGGCGACGCGGCGATTCTTCCCACTGGCTGGGCGGATCGCTGGCCAACATTACAACGCGGTGACGAGCACGCCTCGCCGTGTCGCCGCGTCGCCGTGTCCCCGCGTCGCCCCCTACGGCTTCCACTTGATATTGCAGCCCACGCTGGGCCGCTGCCGCGGATTCACCGGCTGCCCGGACAGCACGGCATCGATCGCCGCACGCAGATCCGCGCCCGTTACACGCACTTCATTGCGCGGACGGGCGCCATCCAACTGGCCGCGGTAGACCAGCCGCCGGTTCCGGTCGAACAGGAAGAAATCCGGCGTACACGCGGCGCCGTAGGCCTTGGCCACCGCCTGCGTCTCGTCGTAGCAGATCGGATAATTCAAGCCGAGTTCCGCCGCCATCTCCTTCAGGCGCTCCGGCGCATCGTCCGGGTATTGCGCGACGTAATTGGACGAAATGGCCACGACGCCCAGCGCCTTATCTGCGTAATCTTTTCCCAGCCGCGCCAGTTCGTGCTTGACGTGCTGCACGTAGGGGCAGTGGCGGGATATGAACATCACCAGCAGCGCCTGCTTGCCGGCAAAACTGTCGAGGCTGACCGTCGCTCCCGACACCACATCCGGCAAATGAAAATCCGCTGCGGGTATGCCCAGTTCGGGCATGGTGGATTCAGTTTGCGACATGGCCGCTCCTTTACACGCGATAATCGTCGGCCTTCCAGTTCTTGATGGCGCGCTTGATATCGGCGGCGGGCATGTTGCTATCAGCCGCCTTTTTGGCCAGATCGACGAATTCGTCATCCGGCGCGAAACGCAGCGCGACGATTTGCTTGATGGTGAGCCGCGCATCGAGCAGCTTGCCCGTCAGCGCGAAGTGACGTAGGTTCTCCTCGGCGCGAATGGCGCGATCCTGCGCTTTGAGCGAAAACGTGCGGGTGTAATAGAAAAACATGCCGCCGCACACCGTCAACACCACCACCAGCAGCGCCGTGTGGAAGCGCACGTGATCTCCATGCGCCATAAAGAGGTTGATCAGCGATCCGATCAATGTCAGGAACAGGAGGGTCGCCAGGAGGTAGTGGAAGCCCGGCACCAGGCGGATATGGTTGGAGTAATTCTGGGTAGACATCCCGTGATTGTACCGTGGCGCGAACTCAGGCGTGCCAGGCGTCCGATCATGGCGTGCAGGTGCGGTCCAGCACCCGCAAGAGCCTCTCGGCAAATGGTGACGCGGCCCTCACTCTGGCTTGGTCGATGCACGCGAGGATTTGAAACGAGTGTTCCCCCTTGGAGTATTCACCCTTTTGGCAATACTTCGTCGCACGCTGGAGACCTGCAAACAGGTCGGCCTTGGGGATGCTCTCGATATCCTGCCACTGGCTCAGCCTGCGCTTCGGAAGGCCCGTCCATAGTACTCCCGCAGCGTGTCCTTATCGGCGTGGAACCACGCCTCCATGGCCTGTACCATGAGGTGGATCTGATCCTCCGAAGCTCCTTGGGGACGCGCCCACCCGTCGCCCGGATGTAGCCTGACATGTTCCCACGGGCCGCTTTCGACGACCGGTGCTTCGCTGTCTACCAGCAGGATGGGGAAATCGTCCCTGCCCGCGTTTTCATGAGAAGTTCGAAACTTCTCATACGCCTGTTGGCGCCCACCGCACCGGACGACCCTCGGCATCCGGTCTTTCAAGCCAATGTCGGCGCGGTTTTTCTGAATTCTTTAGGAAGGCCGGGTCTCGAGTGCCTTGTTGTGGTCGCCGCCGCCCTCCACGTATACCTTCACAGTCACCAGCGGTTCCCTCCGATCTCGCCGCTGCGCCAGAGTTGTCCGAGACCATAATCCTCTTTCAACCACTTGGCCAGTTCGTCGCTCGTGCGGCGGCCCATCACTGTCGATCGATTGCGTTTCTCGCAAACGATGACTGCTTCAGGCACCTTGGTTAAGCCATCCACTAGCACGTCGGAATGCGTCGTCACGATCAACTGCATGCGATGGGATGCTTCTATTAGGAGGTCCGCGAGGCTTGGTAACAGGTCGGGATGCAGTCCCAGTTCCGGTTCTTCCAGGCAAACCAGCGGGGGCGGAGTCGGATGGCACAGCACGGCCAGCAGGCACAGGTAGCTAACCGTCCCATCGGAGAGCCTTGTGGCGGGAACCGGCGATTTCAAACCGGAATAGTGCAGGAATAACTGGATCGTGCCGCCCGAGACGTGGGTGGAAAAGTCTTCGATGGATTCGTCGGCATTCTTCAACTTCTCCACCAGGCTCCTGCGGAGGTTGGATCGATGCTCAAGATCGTTGAGCACCAGCGCTATGTTGGCCGCATCCTCGCGCACGAAGTCAGCTAGGAGGTCGGTTGGCTGGGGTCGGCGGGGCTGAGTATTACGCCCAAGATTCCACTCGCGAAAAAGTTTGATCTTAGCGTATTCATTCCCGAGGTAAGTCAGCTCCGGGTACTGATCCGGATCCTTGCGCTGGGACAAGACGGATTGGTCAAGCGGCAGATCTTCCCGCCGAAGCCGTCGCACGCGCCCGTCGGGAGGAGACGCCTCGGCCTTGACGTTCAAGACCGGGTGGCCGTGTTGATAGCGGTAGTAAAAGTCAGGGTTCGCTCCGGGGCCTGCGTCTTCGATCGCCTCGTCCACCAGTTCGGCGCGCTGTCCCACCATCGTGAGTTCCAGCCTATGGAGAAGAGGCGTCTCACCTTGAGGCGGGCGGACGGTCACATCAATTTCGGCGGTCGGCGCGCTATCCACTCCTTTCCAAAGCCACTCGCCAATTCCACCGCCCGTCTGTATGGGCTCGAGCAGATTTCCGGGCGCAGCCTGAAGAAGGGAGATCGTTTCGATGAGGTTCGATTTTCCCGCGCCATTCGGACCAATGAGCACGTTTAGGGATTGCAACTCCAATTCGGGGGTGTTGGGACCGAAGGAGAGGATATTCTGCGCTTTGATCGTCCTCAAAAACCGCTTGTCGCCGAGCATTGAGTCTCTATTCTACTCGACCAGGCGAGAGCGGCTCCAGCACCAGCACCCAATCCTGAAAGACAGGCGCAACCGGCGGCTGCCAAACGCCCGCCGCATCCGCCATCGCCGTTCCCGCGGGGTGCTCCTGGCCGGTGGCCGGGTTGAAGTAAAACGCGCGATACGAAAGGCCCGGTTCGAGCTGCACCATCTTGGGAGCGTCCCACATGGGCGGCATGAAGACGATGCGCAACTCGCGCGGGATGCCCGCGCAATAAGGCTGTATATAGTTCGCAACAGTCCAGTGCGGCTCGACCCACTCCGGATGCGGCTCCATGCGCCACCACGGATAACGCAAAAGCAACGCCTTGGCCCATCCCAGTTGGCGCGATCCCGGCAGTTCGCTGGCCACGTCCCAAGCAGTATCGCCCCAGGAGCGGCCGTGCGGCGAGGGTCCAAAAGGCTGCGCAGCAGTGTTCACTTGCCAGATTCCGTTGGCGCCGTAAGTGTGCCCGGCGGCGCCGCTCAGCATGCAGCCCCAGAACATGAATCGCTGCACCTCCTGCCGGCTCTGCTCCAGGATGCCTTCGTAGCAGACCTCGCCGTCGATCACCGGCATGGGCGGGTTGGCCGCGCGCGAAGCCGTCACCAGTTTCACCGTGTTCGGAATGCTGGCGCGGTCGCCGTGGCCGGTTTGCAGCATGTCGAAATCCAGCACGGACGCATCTTGCACCGTGTTGCGCGCGCTGTCGGACGGATGAATCGTAATGGGGCGATGGAAGGGGTCGGTGGCGCGCACGTAACGGCCCAGTTCGGTCCAGCCGCTTTTCTGCATGGCCCGGTCGCGTTCTTTGTCCGTCGAAAGGTAGTAGGGCATGGTACCCTCGCCCGCCAGGCACCAGATCGCCGGATGCGCGCCCCACCGCGCGATCAGGTAGCGCCAGTGCCGCTTCATTCGGGCCATCCCCAGGATCGGCAGATAGTATCCCCAACAACCCACGATGCAGGGCGCGATCCCCCGGTCCACCAGGTGCTGGATGCGCAGGTCGGCCATGTCGAAGTACGCCGGATTGATGCGCGCGTAGTCCGGCGCCCACGGGAAGCCGGCTTCGTTGGCGCCGCGCGGATCGAACTGCGGCATGTCCGGATAAAGTCCGGCCACGATCTGCACTACGGTGAAACCCTTGCCTGCACGGTCCGCCGTGAGGCGCGCGAAATCGGCGGGCCAGCGCAGGCGCTTGCACAATCCCATCCACCAGGTATCGGCCAGCCAGAAGAAGGGCGTGCCGTCCGCGTGTTCGAAGTGCCGGCGGCTCGCCGCAACGCGCAGTGGGCCGCGGCTCAGCAATGGGTTCGCGCCCTCGTAGGGCGTGACCTCCATTGCCCCGCGCCGCCCGTGCAAATCGGAGTTCGATGCATCGCTGCAGATGGTTTCGAACGAGTAACGGCCCGCGGCATCGGCGGCATACCGCACACGCCACTCCTGGCCGCCCGCCCAAAACGCAGGCACCCGCTGTTCCCTGCCCCGCGGATCGCGGAAGACAACATCCAATTCGATTTCGTTGAATGGATCTTTGTACGCCTTGGCGGAAACAAAAATCCATTCGGTGATTTCGCGCGCCATCGCGCTGCGGGACTGCGCCCCGGCCGCAGCCGCGGCTGCGCCCAGCAGCAAACTGCGCCTGGTGAACTTCATAGGACTACCCGCTCGTCGCCTTCGCGGCGCGTGACCTTTTCGCGGTCCAGATACTCCAGCAGCGGAATGGCGTATTTGCGGGAGATGCCGGTCCAATCCTTGAACGTGCCGACATTGAAGCGCGCGGCCTGGCGCGCGGCCAGCATGCTGCGCAGCTTTTCCATGGCGGTGTGATGGAAGACCAGGTCGTCACCTATGCGGATCAACCGCTTCTCGCGCAGCAAAATCTGCAACAGCGAGCGGGCGCGGGCGGCCTCCACGCCGGATTTCGCCAGCACATCCGGCAACCCGGGCACTGCCAGGCCGGCCTGCTCGAAGGCGTGCTCGATGGCGGCGCGGGCCTGCTCCTCGTCTTGTTTCAGCACCACTTTGTGGCTGGCCAGGCGCACGTTTTCGCCTTCCACCACGATCTGTTTTTCCTGCGCGAGAATCGCGTCGATCAGGAACGGCGGAGAATCCGGCAGCTCGCGGCCGCGCAGATCCTGTTTGGGGATGCCGGGCAGCAGCGGGTTCTTCAGATGAAACTCGCGCACCACGCGCAGCAACTTCTCACGGGCGGATTGGAACCAGGCGCGATCCGCGAACCAGGGCTGTGGGTGGGTGAATGCGACCATCGGCGCGTCCGCTGCAGCCGTCACGATCATACGCTCCGTTAGGCCCGTGCGCGCCACCAGTTCGGCCATACCCATGCCGTATTTCGATTCGCGCACCAACAACGCGATGCGCTCCGCCGCGGGGGCTTCCGCGAGCGCGCGCAGACGCTCGTCCACATGGTCGCCCTTGCGATACCGCTTGCCGGCGGTGTCCAGCACCACGCCGCCGCCGATCGTCACCACCGGAGAAAACATGCGGATGATGAAGCGGTCTCCAGGCAGCAGCAGGGCCGGCTCGCGCAGTACGATGCGCGCCCAGCAGCGCTGTCCCGGCTGCAACGCGGCCGCGCCATCGAGCAGCCGCACTTGCGCTTCGATCTCCGCCGTGCCCGCATGGAAATGCACCGGCGCGCGGTGCTTCAGCGGCTTGGCCGAAGGCAGTAGCTCGAGCGCGCAATCCGCTTGTGTGACGGTTCGGAAAACTCCAGGCGCCGCCAGCACCATGCCGCGCGCCAGTTCCGCCGGTTCGATATCGGCCAGGTTAAGCGCGGTGCGCTGTCCGGCCAGCGCCTCGCCGGCGGGCGCGCCGTAGACCTGCACGCCGCGCACCCGCAGAAGCCGGCCGGTCGGGTATAGTTCGACTTCCTGCTCCTTGCGGACCGCGCCCGAAATCAACGTTCCCGTCACCACCGTGCCGAAGCCTTTCACGGTGAAGGCGCGATCCAGGGGCAGGCGGAAATGCCCGGCCGCGCTCTTCTGCGCCACGCTGGAGGCGGCCCGCTGCAACGCGCGGCGCAAGTCGTCGAGCCCCACGCCGGTGACGGAGCTGACTGCTACCACCGGCGCGCCCTCCAGAAACGATCCGGCCACGAACTCTTCAATTTCCAGCCGCACCAGTTCCAGGATGTCCGGCTCGACCAGATCGGCTTTGGTGAGCGCGACAACACCTTGCGGAATTCCGAGCAGGCGGCAAATGTCGAAGTGCTCGCGGGTTTGCGGCTTGATGGATTCGTCGGCCGCGATGACGAACAGCACCAAGTCGATGCCGCCCACGCCGGCCAGCATATTCTTGACGAAACGCTCGTGACCGGGCACGTCCACGAAGCCCAGCCGCAGCGCGGGCGTCAATTGCAGGTGCGCAAAACCGATATCGATGGTGATGCCGCGGCGCTTCTCCTCTTCCAACCGGTCCGCGTCGATGCCGGTGAGCGCTTGCACGAGCGCGGTTTTGCCGTGATCGATGTGACCGGCCGTGCCCACGATGATGTTCTTCATCCGCTGAAGTTCATCGTACTACCGGAGGGTGGGGCGGGCTTAGTTGGAGCTGGAACTGCTGGAACTGTCGCTATCCCGCCGCTTCAGCGTGGGCCGGTCGTCCTGATCGGCCGGCTGCTTATCGTTGTCGTCGACCGTACCGGTGCCGCTGCCCGGACTCCGCCGCAAGGTTGGGCGGCTCGGGTCGTCCTTGCCCTTATCCGACTTGCGGTGGTTGTGCAGCGAGTACAGGCGCGCTTTCACATCGTTGAACTCCGAAGTGTTGACCACGTACTCGGGTTTGGCGACCAGGATCGTCTGAATCTCTTTCTGCGACGCCTGGATGCGGTCGTCCGTCATGGGGTGCGTCGAAAACACCTTGGCGATGGAGCCGGGCTTGCGCTTTTCCATGGTCTGGATCTTCTCGAAGAAGTCCACGAACGAGGTCGGATCGTAACCCGCCTTGTACATGTACTGCAGGCCCAGGTAATCCGCCTCGCGCTCCATTTTGCGTGAGAAGACCAGGAATCCCATAGGGATGGCCGCGTTCGCGCCCTGCATGGCGGCATAACCGGCCAATGTATAGGGAACGGCGATCGAAGCGGCTATCATGGCGATTTGGGCGAGTTGCCCGCGGGTGGCCTGCCGCGTTCCGTGGCGCGCGGCTACATGCGCGATTTCATGCGCCATCACGCCCGCCAGTTCGGATTCGCTATCGGCCTTTAGGATCAGGCCGGAGTTCACGAAGAAGAACCCGCCGGGCAGCGCGAAAGCGTTCACCTCTTCGGAATCGAGCACCTTGATCGTAAACGGAACTTTAGCGTCGGAATTGCGCACCAGGTTCTGACCGACGCGGTTGATGTACTCGGCGACGATCGGATCGTCCACGATCTTGGATTGGCGCTCGACTTCCTTGGCCAGTTGCTTGCCAATAGCGATTTCTTTCTCCAACGAATAGAAATTGACGCCTTTGCCAACATCCCGATTACCGATTTCGTCGGGATCCTTTTCCTTATCGTCGGCCAGAGAGCGGTTGGGCAGTAGGGTGAGAACTGCCAGGAAGGCCACGGGGATCGCCAAGAAACGCTTCATGAGTGGAAAAACTCCTGTTACCTCTACTATACGCCCAAACGGGTGTACCTGTATCGCTGAATTGTATACGTACGGCGGGGCTGGCGGGTTACTCCACTAAATCGCGGCGTGTAATCGTCGGACGGCCGTCGCCGGAACCATCGTCGGGCGCCCCGCTGCCGGGAGAGCGGCGCAACACCGGTCCCTTGGGATCTTTGTCCGTGGAGCGCAGCTTGCGCTGGTTCTGGATCGACAGCAAACGCCCCCGCACTTCGGCGTATTCCGAAGTATTGACTACGTATTCCGCCTTTTGCGGCAGGATCTTTTGGATCTCGGCCTGGGTCTTCTTCAGCCGGTCGTCATTCATGGGGTGGGTGGAGAAGGCCTTGGCGATGGAGCCGGGCTTCCGTTTTTCGAGCGACATCATCTTCTCAAACATGTCGATCGAAGCCGTGGGATCGTAGCCGGCGGCATAAAGGTACTGCAATCCCAGGTAGTCCGCTTCGGCCTCAAACCCGCGCGAGAACGATAGGAAAGTCATGGGGATAGCCGCACTGGCGGCTTGCCGGATGGCAAAGCCGCCCCAACCTCCCATTAAGATCAGGGGCAGGGTGGCGATGTTGGCAACCTGCGCGCGGCAGGCCTGGCGGGTCATGTGCCGGGCGGCCACGTGAGCGATTTCGTGGGCCATGGCGCTGGCCATTTCGGCTTCGGTTTCGGCGGCGGTCAACAGGCCGGTATTCACAAAAATGAATCCGCCGGGGAGCGCGAAGGCGTTCAGAGTAGGGTCGTCGATTACCTGGAAGGTGAACGGCACTTTGGCGTCGGAGTTGCGCGCCAGGTTCTGGCCCACCCGGTTCACGTACTCGGTGACAATCGGGTCGTCCATCAGCTTCGCCTGGCGCTGAACCTCTCCGGCCAGTTGCTTGCCCATGGCGATCTCTTTTTCGATGGAATAGCAGTTCAGACCCTTGCCCACGTCCCGATTGCCGATCTGGCTGGGATCGTCTTTTTTGTCATCGCCCAACGCGACGGCCAAGGGTAAAATCGCCAACACCATGCCGGCGCAAATCAGCCGCATGACACGCCTCCTTAAGCGCTATAACGTATATTCATGATAATGGGTTTCGACACGATTGCAAAATCTCACGAAGATTTGTGGCTCCAGTACGCCGAGCAGTTTCCGGTCCGCCGGCACCTGGTCTATTTGAACCATGCCGCCGTGTCGCCTTTGTGCCGGCCGGCGGCGGAAGCCATGCGCTGGCTGGCCGCGGATGCCATGGAATACGGCAGCCTGCATTACGGACAGTGGATGGAGACTTGTGAAGGGTTGCGCGCGGCGGCGGCGCGCTTGATCGGGGCTGGCCGGAGCGAAATCGCGCTGGTGAAGAACACCTCGGAGGGCATTGCCACCATCGCCATGGGGCTGGATTGGCGCCCCGGCGACAAGATGGTGGCTTTTCGCGAAGAGTTCCCCGCCAACTTCTACCCTTGGAAGAGGCTGGAAGAGACCGGCGTGCGCGTGGAATGGCTCTCGTACCTCGATCCGCTGGACCGCATCGACCAGGCATGCAGGGGCGCGCGCCTGCTGGCCATCAGCTTCGTGCAGTATTTGAGCGGGTATCGCGCAGACCTGGAAGGCATCGGCGAGATCTGCCATCGGCATGGCTGCGCTTATCTGGTGGACGCCATTCAAGGGCTGGGCGCGTTCCCGGTGGACGTGCGGCGGGCGCACATCGATGCGCTGGCGGCAGATGGGCACAAGTGGATGCTGGGACCGGAGGGTTGCGGCATTTTATTCGTTTCCCGGGATTTTCAAGAGTCGGTGCGGCCCGTGGAATTCGGCTGGACCAACGTGGCGGGCTACGCGGATTACGCTTCGCGCGATATGACCCTGAGGCCGGACGCCGGACGCTACGAGTGCGGCACGCTCAATACGATTGGGTGCTATGGGCTGCGCGCGTCGATCGAGTTTCTGCTGGAGGTGGGAGTCGAAGCGGTCGCTACGGCTGTCGAAAGGCTGGGCGATCTGGTGGCGGAAGGCGTGCAAGCCAAGGGATATGAGGTATTGGGAAGCCGTTCACCGGCGAATGGGGCGGGTATTGTGAGCTTTCGAAAGGCGGGTCTGGAGGCCCCGGCAATCGTGCAGAGGCTTAATTCGGCCGGAGTGACGGCGGCGGCGCGAGCGGGCTGGGTGCGGGTCTCGCCGCACTTCTACATCAGTCCCGACGATATCGGACGCATGCTGGAGGCGTTACCGTGAAGACGCGTTCCGCGTCGGCACTGTCCCTTCGCCGGAAAGCTATTTCGGCCAGCGCGTGGGGTCGGACCGCATGGTCCTCGATTGGAACAAGGTGGTCTCGTATTTTCAGACGATCAAAGCCAATTCCGACCGGATCCGCGTGGAGGAGTTGGGCAGGAGCACGGAAGGCCGGCCCTTCATCGCCTCTCCCGAGACGTTGCGGAACCTAGACCGGTACCTGGAGATTCAGCGCCGCTTGGCCGATCCGCGCCTGACTTCGGAAAGCGAAGCCGAAAAGCTGGCAGCCGAAGGCAAGACGGTCGTTTTGATTACCTGTTCGATTCATGCGACGGAGCTGGCATCCACACAGACCGCGGTGGAGTTTGCCTACCGCCTGCTGACCGAAGACACGCCCCGTTTCCGCGCCATCCTGCAAAACACGATCTTCCTGCTGGTGCCTTCGCTCAATCCGGATGGCGTGGATATCGTGACGCGCTGGTACCGGCGCACGCTGGGCACGCCCTTCGAGGGCAGCGGCCCGCCCGAGCTTTACCAGAAGTACGTAGGCCACGACAACAACCGCGACTGGTACATGTTCACGCAGAAGGAAACCCAACTGACCATCGTCTACGACGTGCACCAGATGGGTTCCAACGCGGCGCGCATCTTCGTGCCGCCGTGGCTGGATCCGCCGGCGCGGATGCGCTGCGCGAGTTCGCCTCCGCGGGCGGCACGTTGATCTTCCTGAACCGCGCGTCCGAATATGCCACGCTCCACCTGGGCGTGGCGGCCCGCAATGTGGTACACGGCGTTTCCAATAATGTATATTATTCACCCGGCTCGATTTTGAACGCGCGTCTCGATACGCATCATCCACTGGCGGCAGGCTTGCCGAAGGATCTGGCGATCTGGTCCGAACAGAGCCCGGCCTGGGACACTCAGGAGAGCGCCCCAGTGCGGTATCCGGAAGCGAATCTGCTGGCGTCGGGCTGGCTGCTAGGCGAGAAATATCTGGCCGGCAAAGCCGCCCTGGTGGATGCCCGGCTGGGCGCGGGCCACGTGATTCTGTTCGGCATGCGGCCGCAATATCGCGCGCAAAGCTACCAGACCTTCAAGCTGTTCTTCAACGCCTTGTGTTATCCTCTTTCCTAGATGTCTAGGGAGGCAACATTGCCGTTATGTCTCTATTGCGCAGACTCCGCGACACATTCCGTCCTTATCGGCTGGACGCCGATCTGGACGACGAGTTCCAATCGCACCTGGAACAGCGCATCGACGACCTGATCGCGCATGGCGCAGCTCCCAATGAAGCCCGCCGGGAGGCCGTGCGGCTGTTCGGCAACCGCGCGCGGCTGCGTGAATCCACGCACGACCGCGACGTTCTGGTGTGGCTCCAATCCATGCTCCAGGACCTCCGCTTCGCCGCGCGCGGCATGCGCCGGAATCCCGCCTATGCCGCGGCAGCGGTGCTTTCGCTGGCGCTGGGTATCGGCGCCAACACTGCCATCTTCAGCGTGCTCGACGGCTTGCTGCTGCGCCTGCTACCGGTCGAAGATGCGGAGCGGCTGGTAGCGCTGCGCGACACCTCCAGCGACCGTTTCAATTACGCAGACTTCGAATTGCTGCGGACTCACTCGCAACTGCTGTCGGGCGTCGCCGGCATTATGTACCTCCCGAGAACGCTCGAGATTACGGACCATGGCAGGAGCCTGCAAGTTCCCATGCAAATCGTATCCAGCGGCTATTTCGAGCTGCTGGGCGTGGCCGCCGCGCGCGGCCGTGCCTTCGGCCAGCCGGACGGTTCCACTGTGGCGGTGATCAGCGACCGCTATTGGCGCACGCACTATAACGCCAGCCCCGACGCTATCGGCGAGCATTTCCACTGGGCCGACTGGGAGTTCACCATAATCGGGATTGCTCCGCCTGGGTTCCGCGGCGTCCTGCTGGATGTGCCCGCCGACGTTTTTGTTCCGCTCGAAACTGCCGTTCCTCCCGGATCTGAACTGCGGACTCGCGGACGCTCGGTGAGCCTGATGGCTCGCTTGCGTCCCGGGGTAACGCCCAGGCAGGCCGCGGCCGAGGCCGACGCATTGCTGCATCGCGCAATCCGCGTGGAAGGCAGCGGCACGGGGATCTCCGCCCTGCGCGAGCGCATCTCGCGCCCGCTCCTGGTGCTGCAATTCCTGGTCGCATTCGTGCTGCTGATCGCCTGCTCGAATCTCGGCAATCTCGCGCTGGCCGCCGCGGCTGCACGCCGGCGTGAGATGGCGGTGCGCCAGGCCATCGGCGCCGGGCGCCTGCGCCTGGTCCGCCAATTGCTTACCGAGAGCGCCCTCCTGGCACTGGCAGGAGGCGCGCTGGCTATCCTCATCGCGCAGTGGATCAGCAAGGCACTGCTGCTCTTCCTGCCGCCGAATGCCGCGGACGTGCTGCCAAACCTGTCGTTCCGGCCCGATGCGCACGTCCTTGGATTCACGGCCGCGCTCACGCTGGCCGCCTGCCTGCTCTTCGGCCTCGCCCCGGCCCTGCACGCGACTCGCTCTACGCTGGTATCCGGACTCCGCCTGACGCCGGATGGCGGCCGCGCATTATCGGGTTGGCTGAGCCGCGCGCTGGTGGTGTGCGAGGTTGGCCTATGCACCGCCGTCCTGATGACTTCGGGCCTGTTCGTGCGCACGCTGCGCAATCTGCGGATTCTCGACCCCGCGCTCGCGCCCGATCAGATCGTGGTGGCGAATATCCCGATCGCCAGAGGATACTCAATCGCGGAACGCCTGCAGGCATTCGATACGCTGCGCGGGCGGGCGCCGCCATCCCCGGCGTTAGCGCCGCGGGCTACGTTCACGTGCGGCCGCTCACCGGCCACGGCCTGACCGCCAGTATACAGATCGAGGGACAGGTTCCCCGGCCAAACGAAGACTTCGACACTTTGACCGAACGCATCTCGCCCGGCTTCCTGGCCGCCATGGGAATCCCTCTCGTCGAAGGGCGCGACTTCACCGGCCGCGACGATACCACTACGACGCCGGTCGCGATCGTGAACGAATTGTTCGCCCGCCGCTTCCTTCCCGGCGAAGGCGCGATCGGCCGCCGTTTCCGCCTGACCGGCGACAGCCAAGTGATGCAGATCGTCGGACTGGTGAAGGACACGCGCTGGCTGGGTTTGCGCGAACCGCCTTCGGCCATGTTCTACAGGCCCTTTCGACAGGACAGCGCGTCGTTCGCCACCCTGGCCGTACGCACGGCCGTCGATCGCAACGCCACGGCGGCGGCGCTGCTGCGGATCGCGCGCGACATGCACCCGCCGCTGGCGATCGACGACATTGTGCCTTTCACGGAACTCGAAAATCGGGCGCTGTTCACCGAGCGCATGATCGCGCAGGTGTCCACTGCTTTCGGGGTGCTGGCGCTGGGGATCGCGTGTGTCGGGCTGTACGGTCTGCTCTCCTATGCGGTAGCCCGGCGAACGCGCGAGATCGGGATTCGCATGGCGCTGGGCGCGTCGCGTGCGGGTGTGCAGTGGCTGGTGCTGCGCGAATCGTTGGTGCTGCTCGGAATGGGGCTTGCGGTGGGCGTTCCCGCGGCGCTGGCCGCGAACCGCTTCGCGGCGTCACTCTTATTCGGCCTGACGCCGGCCGATCCTGCCGCGATTGCGGCGGCGCTTGCGATCATGACCGCGACCGCGCTGGTGTCCGCTTCGATTCCGGCGCGGCGGGCGGTGTTGGTGGATCCCAGTTCAGCCCTCCGATACGAGTGAGGCCAGGCGCGGTGGCGTCAGCCTTGGAGCGCCCCGGTGCGATATCCGGACCGTGGCGGGGGCGGCCATGTTTTGGTACGTTTGAAAAGCTGGGAGAAATACGATGGCAAAACGACGTTTTTCAACTGTGCCGCTTCTGTGCTCGGCGGCGTGCGCTACAACCGCTCTTTTCTTCGCAACCCCCATACGGGCACAGCAGAGCTTTTCGCTTGCCGCTGCGCCGGGCAAGGTGTACCTCAATGAACACGGGGTGGCAGGCAGTACGATCACTGTTGAACCCGTGAACGGCTTCGACGGCAGCGTTACCCTCTCGGTGTCGGGCTTACCGGAGGGAGTCGTAGCGGCGTTCAATCCAGCCAGCACAACCAGCACGAGCGCGCTGGTGCTGGAAGCGCGCAGGGTGGCGGTTACGGGAGCCACCACCGTAACAATCACCGGCACTTCCGGCAGTCTCACGCAATCGATTTCCGTGCCCCTGGCGGTCAGCGCCGCAACCGGCACGGGCGGGTCCGGCACAGCGGTGGATCTGTCGCCGGCCTACAATGTGTACGGAATCTATACCAACGGCACTGCTTTCTCGACTGGCGGCCTGGACGGTGTCGGCTGGGCATACTCCGCGAACCTATTGACGGCGTCACGAGTCTACGACGGTATTCAGTTCAACTTTGGGCCGGCGAATCAGCCCGATGCCGTCAGCGGCACCGGCCAACCCATCACGTTGCCAGTGGGCCAGTTCGGCGGCATGGTGATGCTGGCCACCGGCGTCGAAGGCAATCAGACGGAGCAGATCGTCAAAGTGACCTATACGGACGGCACATTTCAGGAATTCGAGCGCAACTTCAGCGACTGGTTTACGCCACAGAACTATCCCGACGAATACGAGGCGGTGACGATGCCGTACCGGGCCATGGCCGATGGCGGCCTGGATGACCGGGGAAACTTCTACCTGTACGCTCATTACTTTCCCCTGAATAGCGCTAAGACCGTCGAAAGTCTGACGTTCTCGGACAATCGCGATGTCGTCCTGCTAGCGGTTACTTTACTCGCGCGGTAAGGCGGCGAGTTGAGAAGGGCGATTTGGCGCCCGCCAAAGCCGCACGCGGACCTCCTTGCCGAATGGGCAGGCCCCATGGTGGCCGGCACGCAAGGCGCCTGCGCCACAGGCACTTGCTTTTGTCCGTCCGTTCAGGCAAGCTGGTACGTTTCCTACAAAGTTCATGCGGGTACGCATTCTCTATCACGACCATTGTTTCGACGGCGCCGCTTCCGCCGCGTATTTCACCCGCTTCATGCGGGGCGCTTTTTACCCTGAAGCGGAATATGTCTATACGGGGATGGCCCACAAGGCATCCCAACTTTTCGAGGACAGCCTTTTCGATGGCGACGTGAACGCCATCGTGGATTTCAAATACTCCAGCGATCCGCGCCTGACCTGGTGGTTCGACCACCATCAGAGCGCCTTCCTGACGCCGGAAGACGCCGAAAACTACCGCCAGGACCGCAGCGGCCGCAAGCTCTACGACCCCTCGTACAAGTCCTGCACATCGTTCATCTGCGCCGTCGCCAAGGAGCGTTTCGGCTTCGCCGCGCCCGGCCTGGATCAGCTCGTCGAGTGGGCCAACATCATCGACGGCGCGCAATATCCCGACGCCAAGACCGCCGTGGAGCTGGCCGCGCCGGCCATGAAACTGACGCTGGTGATCGAGGCCGCCAAAGGCTCCGATGTCATCCGAAGGATCATCGGCTGGATGCAGCACCGCAAGCTGGAGGATATCGCCGCAGAGCCGGAGATCCAGGCGCTCTTCGAGCCGTTGTATCAGCGGCACCTGAATTCGGTGGGCGTGATCGGCGGGCGCGCCAAGCAGGATAACGGCGTCGTGTTCTTCGATCTCACGGGCTACGACCTGGAGGGCTACAACAAGTTCATCCCGTATTACCTGTTCCCGGATTGCACCTACACGGTGTCGGTGAGCCCCTCCAGTTTCCGCACGAAGATTTCGGTGGGATCGAATCCCTGGGCGCGGGAGGTTCCCAAGCATAATCTAGCCAGCATCTGCGAGCGCTACGGCGGGGGCGGGCATGCGCGCGTGGGGGCCATCAGCTTCGAGCCGGGCGCGATCGAGAAGGCGCGGGCGGTGGCGGCGGAGATTGTGGCGGAGTTGAAGGAGTAAGGCAGGCCTGCTGGCTGGGCGGTTTATGGTGTACGAAGAGGTGCTACCGATCCTTCAGGGCTGGCAAGAGAAGGGCTGCCTGAAAAGGATCGAAGAGCAAACGCGAAAACGACGGGTCTTTACGGTCGACGCAACGATGACGTGAGCCTTGACGAAGTGGAGCGGATCAGATTTGATAGAGCTGGATGAGTTCATGTTGCTCATGGTTAACTATTACGGGTTCGACGACCAGTAATCTGGCCGCCATTCTGGCCTCTGTATGGTACGATAGGCCAGCCGTGGTGCCCAACTACAAGCGTGGCCTGACGAGAGTCTATATTGTCGGCGCAGTCGCGTGGATCGCATGGGGCCTGTACGCACCGATTGCGAGCTGGAAAAGAAGCATAGTCCGCTTTCATGAAAACGTGGTTGAGGAAACGGCCACCTGTAAGCAACTAAACGAGCTTCAGGCTGCGGGTTCGCCGACTACCGGCATGACTGACTGCGCGGAGCTGCATCGAACTTCGCTAGAGTTAGCTTCCATTTTGGAGCATAAATCCGTCTACGAGGTTTACCACGATGCTGGAGCGCTCAAAACCGCGGCGTTTTGCGTTCTGCCACCGATCAGCTTGTACGTGGTGATTCTGGCCATCGTGAGCGTGGCGCTTTGGATAGGCCGTGGCTTCAACGGATCGGCGCGATGGCAAGCGGTCCGGACAAACAGGGGCCGCGGCGATATTGACGTTCCGCCGGGCCTCCTCCCTCCAGCGCAGTGATTTTGAGTAAATTGAGCGACCACCTACCAGGTTTTTTGACCGGAGCGATGGCGCAAAAGTGCTAGAATCCCCCACGAAGGGTGCGGCGAAAACGTGATCACCTTACATTGCTGCGGTGAGAAGTACATCGCCGAGGAGCAGCATGTCGGACGTAAGATCAAGTGCCGACGGTGCGGCCGCGTTCTAACGATCGAGGCCGTCGTGCCGGTGCGAACCACGGCGTCGGCGGTCCGGGGCCGCGCGAGACAAGCTCCCTGGCCTACCGTCGGTCCTAGGAAGATGCGGCCGGCGGCGGTCGCGAAGGTTGCTCTTGGCGGCACCGTGCTTATCGGGGTGGTTGTGTGGATGATCATCGCAGGCCTGCCAAAGGGAAACCCCAAGTCAGCGGTCAAGAAATCCGAAGAGCCAGCAGCGGTAGCACCTGCAACTGAATCGCGATCCGTGACGCCAGAACGTCCGGCAGTCTCGCTGCGGACTGGTACGTGGATTCTGAAGCCCCGCGGAATCCGGGGACAGGGTGTCCTAAGAATTAAAAATGGGGGCGACCTGGACTCCGCGGTCAAACTTGTGACCGTGAGCATTCCTCGAAAGGCTTTCTGGATTGTTTACATCAGGGCACACGAGGAAAAAACGCTAAGCGGAATAGCGGGGGGCACGTACCTGCTCCGGTTTGCGTTGGGTCGGGATTGGGACGCCGATACCCGAAAATTTCTACAGGGTGTGTGGTTCTATGAGGCGGGCAGGCAACTTGTCTTCGCTGAGGCGGAGCCCACTGAGGATCAGCGCGGCGAGTACACTGAGCTGCGCGTGACATTGAACGAAGTGATTGGAGGAAATCTTCCGCGGTTGGGAATCACGGAAACTGTATTCAACGAGGGAGAGTAACGAAAATGCCCGAAGAATAAACCACCGCGCCGGATCCCTGAGATGCCGAAAGATCCGTACTACGCTTTCGATGAAAGCTGGACCCCGCCGCCGTCGTACGAGGCATCCCCGTTGCCGGCGCCTCAGCGATCTTCCGGTGGCCTCCCGTGGGTTCGGGGGAAAATGCGCGCGCTGCCGAAATTGCTGGCGACCGCGATGTTGTTGCTGTGGGACTTCCTCGAACGTGTGCCGTCCTGGGTCTACGTTCTGTTGGCGTTCGTGATTGCCTGCTTGATGTTGTGGCGATTCCTCCCCGGCAAGCCATAGGGGCAAGAGCCTGAGGCGTGAGGTCACTCAGTCCTCGGAGCCGTCGTCGTCCCGTGCTTTCTCGACTTTTCTGCACACGCAGTAGTAGCACGCCGGGGTTCTGTCGTCGCCGGGGAAATAGGTATAAACGTGGACGTGGCCGCGACACAAGAATTCGGCATCTTGAGTTCGGTCTCGAAGCGACCATATCGGAAAAACGCCCCGCCAGACGACGATCCATGTGGCAATGCCTAGCGCAGTGAGGGTTTGTGTAAGGCTCAGGAAGAAGGGAAGCGTAACGACCACAATCCAGCCCATGGCAAAGTAGGCGTCGCACTTGCCCGCCGCTGTTTCGTATGCCCGGCAAAGAGCGGCCAGTTATTGTGCCTCGCTGGCTGGCAATTCAACAACATTGGTACGAATGCCCGAACCAAAAGGCGTCGCGGCGCAGTTGCTCAACGATTTCTCTTCGATTGGAGATCAGCGTTGCGACTCCATATAGGACTGGTATCTACCAAAGCAACAGCAGCGCGGCCTCAGCGCTGGACCAATGGCCAACGACACCGAAACCAACTGGGAGCAACAGAACGCAGAGTGCAATTCGAACCCACTTCGCGAGCTGAGTGGGCTGAATAGCTGGCATTCGCCCTCTCTCGATTATTTAGGGGCGAAATCTCTGGGCGTCCAATTCTCGCCGGGATCCAGTTGTGATGCGTCGATTTCAGTTGCCCTATTCGCTATAACGTCGCCTTTCATAATCGCAGCGCCTTCACGGATTGCCCTGCGGCGCGAGAGCGCGAGCTCATCCTTGTAGATGTCGTAGACCTTGACTTTGTAAACGGTTACTTTGTCCATAACACACTCTACTTGTTGAGTTTAGTGGAAAACAGCCCCGCCGCCCGAAGGTGGCGAGGCTGTCTGATCTTAATGGCCGGTGCGCTTCGGCCAGATCACTTTGAGAAGAGCGGCAATGGCGGCAACTAGCAGCGCCACTTCATGCACCATCGCCGGAGTAAACACATACATGTGCGTATCTCCATTTCATGTTGGGATGATGCGTAGTAGCGATTTACGCGTAGCGGGCTTCCGAGGCCCCGCCCGGCGGCAAGCTGGAGGGCTCGCCGTTTCGCCTTAAGGAGCATCGGCTTTTCAGCCGAAGAACACCATTATAGCAGAAATCGGTAGGGCGAAGGGGAAATCATTGATCTCATGTTCAATCGCGAAACAGCGCGTGAAACCCCTCTTGCTCGAAGTGCCGGTCGTTGGTGAGCGCTTCGGTCAGGCCTTCCCTGCGCATCGTCCGCATCGAAATGCAATCGACCAAGCTGTAACCCTTGTCGGGCCTCTGGCTGTAAAGGTCGAGGCCGCCCAGAAAAGAAGAGCGGCTTTGCGGGATCACCCGAATAACGGGGTTGGCGAGAATGCGCTGTACGCTGGCAGCGGCCCCACGGCGTAGCGTCTCGGACGCGGAAGCGAAAAACGTGAGGTACTCGCCTAATACTTCATCGGTGGTGACGATCGCCGAGGCAGCTCGCTCGGCTGTGATGGTCAAAGCCCGCTGGTGCGCGCCGTCGGAAACATCTGCCAGAGCAACCCAATAGAACGTATCGGCAAAAAGCGCAGTCATGCCTCTCGCTTGGGCCACCCGTAAATGTAGTGGTCGTGCTGGCTGGCGCCGTCTTTGGGCTGGGCGGCCATGACTTCGGCCGGAACATCGCGCATGCAGTCGAGAACGATATCGGCGGCCGTTTGGAGGGGATGCTCCGCGGGTGGTGGTGGTTCGCGTTCAGCATCGGCCAATTGCTTGAGCCATGCCTCCAGGGTGAGGCCGGCCGCATTCGCTTTCGCTTTCAGCGCCGCCGCTTGCTCGTCGGGAAGCTCGATTACCGTCATAAAGAAAATCTCCCGTGCCTTCATCGTATCAAGGGCGATCTTACGCCGGTTGGAGGGTTTCGTCACGCGGCCAGCAAGCGCAAAGCGCTTATCTTTCGCAATTGCCGCGGCCGTTCGCACCTGACCGAAATGCGGCACGCGGCTGTCCCCGACCGGACCGCCCGATTCGTTGCTTTCCCCGCCTCTACGGCCTTATGCTTTCCGTAGCTTTCTGAATGGCGCTCACGTCGGCAAGGTCTTGCGGCCGGCCCGAAGCAAGCTTGGCGGCGATCAGATCGTCCTTGGAAATAAAAAAGGCTTTCAGGCCGCCCGCGGCGTCCAGTGCGCCTTCAACCCGGCGTTCCCATGCGACCTCAAAATCAACACCCGGAAGGTCGGGGAGAATATCGAAGCCTCGCGGATCGCGTCCAAAACGAAAGAAGCTGCCGCGGTCTGCAAATTCCTCCGGACGGATGCCTTCAAGCGCGGCGCCGAACTCGATAAGGGCCGCCTAGGTTGCTTGCGCGTTTACCAGGTCTGCTTTTATGAAAAAATCGATGTCCTCGGTAAAACGCGGCTGCGCGTGAAAGGCGACGGCGTAACCGCCAACAATCAGGTATCTAACGCCATGGGCATGGAAGGCGGACAAAAGGTCTTTGTAGTCTTGGTACATCCGGCTCCATCTCCCAGCCTTTGAGCGCGTAGGCGGTGTGGATCAGTTCCTCAACGGCGTCCATCCGTTCATGCACAGGCCGCCTCTGCCAGTACCGGTATTCGTCGGCCTTCATTTCATCGAGGCTGGTGTATTTGCGGATGGTCTTGTCCATGCGTGGCTTGCCGGCCCGCTGCTCTTTCTCTTAGAGTAACACTCGCTCGGCGGTGGAACTGGACAGGCCGGGAGTCCTGTCCTACAGATCTTTCATACTCTCGTCGAGTAGCTTTTGGGTGCCTTCGTACGGCCCGCCCTGGCCTTCCCACTCCATGGAGAAATAGCCGCGGTAGCCGGCGGCCTTGGCGATGCCGAAAGTCTTTGCCATGCTCACGCGGAACACTTTGCCGTTGTCGACTTCGGAATCCTTCACGTGCGAAATATTGTACGCGTGGCGGAACATGGCTTCGACGGCCCTGTAATTGAAGTCTTCGTCGCCTTTCATCATGGAGTTGCCGAAATCCGGCAGGCCGCGCAGCCACGGGCTGTCGACGGCGTCGATCACCTTGACCAGGAAGAAGGCGTCTTCGGTATCCAGGTCGTCGTTCTCCAGGTTGACCATGACATTCTTCGCGGCGCCGTATTCGGCCACCTGCTTCAGGCTTTCCGAAGCGCGGCCCACGTCGGGCGGCACGCCCCGGGCTCCCTGGATGTGGACGCGAATGCTGGGCGAGCCGATCGCCACGGCGATGTCCACCCATTTCTTGCTGTTCGCGATAGCTTTGCCGCGACGCGCCGGATCGGTATCGTACAGGCTGGCGCCGACGGCGGTGGGGATGTTCACGACGTGCGAATGGGCCTGCTCGACCGCGCGCCGCAGCTCGTCGAGGTAGGCGGGCTCGGTGGATGGAAAATGCGAGTTGAGCGGCTCGATGTTGTAGATGCCGAATTTCTCCACCACCATGGAGGCGAAATCGGTCAGCTTGAGACCGGGGTGGCCGGGCCGGTCCATAAGACTGCGAAAGGGGTAGGAGGCTACTGCCAGGCGGCCGCGCGGGGCGCTGGGAAAGTGAATATCAGGCGCAGTTGCGGGCCGCGCCAGGGGCGCGGCGGCCAGGGCGGCGCAGGTTTCGATGAAGGTGCGGCGGGTGATGGATGGCATAGCAGCCTCCAGAATAGCGCGGCGATGGCAGCGACGGATCATGACAGTAGCGAGTCGTTCCGAGATCCGATGCTCGATGTGCGATCATCAAACATCATGAGGACCACTCTGGACATAGACGATCCGGTTCTGCGGGAAGTGAGAGCGATCCACAAGAAGGAAGGCCGGTCCATGGGAGCGGTTGCATCGGAGTTGCTGGCCGATGCGCTGGCTCGCCGTCGAGTGCCGCGGGCGCGCCCGGCGTTCCGCTGGGTCTCACGTCCGATGAACGCGCTGGTGGACCTGGGGCACAAAGATGCCGTGTACGCCGTGCTGGATGCCGAGCGGCAATGAGCGGTCCCGTCGATACAAACATGCTGCTTTACGCGTCGGACCGCTCGAGCGAACAATATCCGCGGCCAACCGCTTTCTGGCGCAATGCGGGGCGGGATCTGAAATCCTTTGCCTCGCGTGGCCGGTTCTGATGTCTTACATGCGGATCGCCACGCATCCTCGCATTTTCGACTCTCCGCTTGCGCCTGACGAGGCGTTGGGGAACGTCACGGCCCTTCTGGCGCTCCCGCACGTAAGGATTGTCGCGGAGCAGGACGGCTTCCTGGACGCTTACCGGCATGTCACTGCGAATCAGGTGATTCGTGGGAACCTGGTGCCGGACGCTCAACTCGCCGCCATCCTCTTTCAGCACGGCGTGCGCACCCTGTACACCAGGGACCGCGATTTCCGCAAGTTCGCATTTTTCGACGTGCGCGATCCGTTCTTGCCCTGATCCGGTTGAGTCGTGAGTTCCATCGCGGCCACCCCTGCAGGAACCCATTACCATCCCAGCGCCGATTCGGCCACCTGGCGCACTGGCATTCCTCCCCATGCGCGCCTGCGCTATCGGTTCTTCGAACAGGACGGCTATGTGCGCGCGGGCGGCTTCGGTTCGACGCGCAGTGGCGGGGCCGCGACAGGGCAGCGGGGATGAAGGAAGCGGTATTGTCAAGCGTGGCGGACAAGGAAGTTGGTATGCTGTCCTGGATGCCAAGCGGCGATGAGTGACTCACCTGGCGTGCTGCTGTCCACTGCCTGGCTGGAAGGGTTCTTCCTGCTTCTATGCGCCGCCCTGCTGACCTGGCAACTGCTTCTGCCGGGGTTTATCGGCATGGCCAACAACGGCGACTTTCCGAAGGTGGCCGGCCCGTTGTGTCTGGCCGGGGCGGATCATGAGACCGAGAAGTTCCTCTACTTTCAACCCGATTATGTGCGGGGACCGTCTTACTGCTACAACCCGCACATCCCATCGTCCGAGATCGCGCCGGCGTGGCTGGCCAGTGCCCTCGGAAACCAGGCGTACTTCGACATCCGCCGGCTGGGCGCGCTGCATGCCCTGATCTTCACCGGCGTCTACTATCTGCTGCTCCGGCTGCTCAGGCCCATGAGCCTGGTTGCCAGAATCGTGCTGCCGCTGGCCGCATTGTGGATCTTCGCCGACGTGGGATTCGTAGCTTATCTCAACACGTTCTATTCGGATGTACCCGCGATGCTGGGCGGTCTGGCTGCCATCTTTTTGGCTGTGCTGCTGGCGCGCAGCGAGAAGATCGGCGCGGGCCTGCTTGGGCTTTTTGGCGTGGCGGCCTTGTTCTTCATAACCTCGAAGGCGCAGCATGGACTCTTCGGCGCGATTCCGCTGGCCGCGGCCATCTGGTTCGGCTGGCGATCGCGCAGCCCGCGCGGCCGCCTGGTGGCGGGGCTGGTGGCAGTGGCTTTAGCTGGGGGAATGACCTGGGTAATCGGCAGTACGCCAGGCTGGTATACGGCGCAATCGAGGTTCAACCTGATTTTCTCCAAGATCGCATATCGCTCGAAGACGCCGGCGCAAGATGTGCGCGAACTGGGTCTCGATGAGGGCGATGCGCGCTTCGCGGGTATGCACGTGTTCCTGCCGGGCAACCCCATGTTCGACGCAAAGTGGCGCGACCGGTTTTATGCACGCACCAGTTACGGGAAGGTAGTCGCATTCTATCTGCGGCATCCCGGCCGAGCGGCGGGGATACTGCTATCGGACTTGCGGTCGGAAGCCCCACAGCGGCGTCTTTACGGAAACTTCCCCAAGAGTTATGGGCGGCCGCCTGGCGCGCAAACCGAACGATTCAGCTCGTGGAGTTGGTTGCGTACCTGGTTGTTCCACTTATGGCCGGGACATATCGTGGTTTGGTACGCGCTGCTGGCCTTGTCCGCGCCTTGGCTGGCAACCCACGGGAAATCGCGATTTCGGAGCGCGGTTTTATGGACCATGTGGGCCGTTGCCGTGGCGGGGGCTGGCGAGTTTTGCGTGGCGTCGTTGGCGGACGGCTCCGAAACTGCCCGGCATCTGTGGATGTTCCACGTTTTCACGGATGTTACGATTTTCATGGCTCTGGTCTTTGCGGCGAGCCTGCCAATCCGGCGATTTGCGATACTGGCGATATGCAAGCAACCGCACACGGCATATCGACCCCCGACGCCTCCGAGTATGCCCCGTATTATGGCCGGTACATTGCGCTGGTGAGCGGCAGCGACGTGGTCGCCGCGCTGGAAGACCAGCCGCGCGAGACGCTGGCGCTGCTCTCCAGTCTGAGCGAGGCACAAGGCGATTACCGCTACGCTCCCGATAAGTGGAGCATCAAGGAAATGCTGGGACACGTGATCGACGCGGAGCGGGTCTTCTCATACCGGGCGCTGCGCTTCGCGCGCAACGATGGCACGCCGCTGGCATCGTTCGAACAGGACGATTACGTGCGCGCGGGCGACTTTGGGAATCGCCGCTTGGCGGACCTCATCGAGGAATTTGTCTGCGTTCGCCGCGCCACCGTGTCGCTGTTTCGGACATTAAGTCCGGAAGCGTGGATGCGGCGCGGCGTCGCCAGCGATAACCCGGTTTCGGTGCGAGCCGTCGCGTACATCATTGCCGGCCATGAGTTGCATCACCGGGCGGTGTTGAAAGAGAAATATCTCACGGCATTCTGATGTGGAAGAAAATCGCGCTGTTTCTGCTGACAGGGATAGTAGTGGTAATCGGCGGCGGACTGGCCTTCCTGTATCTGCGTAAGCCGGCGCAGGCGCCCGCATCCCGGGCTAGGGTACCCATGACCGCGGAGCGAATCGCGCGCGGAGAATACCTCTTCGAACACGTCGCGGATTGCGGCGGATGCCATACGCTCCGCGACTTCACGCGCGTGGGCGGACCCCAAGACCGTAGCCGGCGAGGATGGGGCAACGTCGTCTCGGATTTTTTCGTCGGCCTGCCGGGGCAGGTAGTGGCTTCCAACATTACGCCGGACCCGGAGACCGGGATCGGCACGTGGACCGACGGCGAAAAAATCCGGGCCATTCGCGACGGCGTGGATAAGAATGGCAACGCGCTGTTTCCGATGATGCCGTACATGAGCTATCGCGCCATGTGCGACGACGATATCGAGGCGCTGGTAGCGTACCTGGATACGCTGCCGCCTGTGCGCCATCCCCTGCCGCGGACTAAGGTGGCCTTTCCAGTGAACCTGCTGATCAAATTTTTACCGCAACCGGCCGGAAGCGTATCGCCGGCGGAGCGCGCCGACCGCGTGAAATATGGCAAATATCTGGCGGACCTGGCGGGATGCCGCGGATGCCACACTCCCGAGGATAAGCCTGGGCAGCCGCTGCCTGGCATGGATTTTGCCGGCGGCCAGGCTCTTACCACGAAGGCCGGCACTGTCCTGACGGCCAACATCACGCCGGACATGGAAACCGGCATAGGCAAATGGTCGGAAGAATTCTTTCAAAAAAAATTCTACGAGTACCGAGACTACGCCGCACACGAATCTCCAAAATTGGCTGGGCCGCAGGCGTTCACGCTGATGCCATGGCTGGCATTTACGGGACTGTCGCCGGAGGACCTGGGCGCCATCTACGTCTACCTGAGGACGATGAAGCCGGTCAGCCATTATGTGGAGCGGCACCCGGGCGCGTCGAAAGCCGGCACATAAGGTGGTAGCGTATGGGAATGAAATCCCGATGGATATGGATGGCGCTCGTGTCGGCTATTAGTCTGCGGGCGGCGGATATCGTCGAGATCCGCTCGATCATGGCCAACCGCGTGGAGAGCGGCCGGGCGGTGGGAATCGTGACCGGCGTCATCGACGAAAAAGGCCGCCAGGTAATCGCCAGCGGCAAGGTGTCGATCGACGGAACGCAAGCGCCGGATGGCGACACGATATACGAGATCGGCTCAGTCACCAAAGTTTTCACATCGCTGATACTGGCCGACATGATCGAGAAGGGCGAAGTGAAGGCGGACGATCCGGTCTCGAAGTTTCTCCCCGCCACGGTGAAAGTGCCCAGCCGCAATGGACGCCAGATCACGCTGCTGGATCTCTCGATGCAGGTGTCCGGGCTGCCGCGCTTGCCGGATAACCTGAAGCCCGCCGATCCCGGCAACCCGTATGTGGACTACGATGCCGCGAAGTTGTACGACTTTCTTTCGCGCTACACGCTCACCCGGGATCCCGGCGAGAAATATGAGTATTCGAACCTGGCCGTGGGTCTGTTGGGACATGCGCTGGCTCTCAGGGCGGGCATGCCCTACGAAGAACTGCTGCGGCGCCGGATATTCGATCCATTAGGGATGAGCAGCACCTCTCTCACGCTGTCCGAGGCGCAGAAGAAGCGACTCGCGCCGGGATACGATGCGTCGCTCAAGCCCGCCAGGAACTGGGATTTCGGGGTGCTGGCCGGGTGCGGCGCGGTGCGCTCCTCGGTGAACGATATGCTGAAGTTCGTGGCGGCGAACCTGGAGCTGACCGATACGCCGCTCAAGTCTGCGATGCGGCGCATGCGCTCGTTGAAGCGGGAGACCGGCATGCCGAATGTGGAGATCGGCATGGCCTGGCATGTCTTCACCAAATTCGACTCGCAGATCTGGTGGCACAACGGCGGCACGTACGGCTACCGCTCGTTCGTGGGATTCAACCCGGCCAAGAAGGAAGGCGTGGTGGTGCTGTGCAACACTTTCCTGGATAACGACGACCTGGGCAAGCATATCCTTGAAAGCCGCTATCCGGTGTCGACCTTCCACAAAGAAGTGCAGGTGGATGCGGCGGTGCTGGAAACATATGCCGGCGAATACGAACTGGGGCCAACCTTCAAGATCGCGGTGACGCGCGAGGGGGCGCGGCTCTTCATCCAGGCCACGGGGCAGCCGCGCTTCGAGATATTCGCGCAATCGGATTCGGAGTTCTTCCTCAAAGTTGTGGATGCGCGGATTACCTTCCTGAAGGACGGCCTGGTTCTGCACCAGGGTGGCGTGGATCAGCAGGCGAAGAAGGTGAAGTAGGAGCCGGCCTACGCCTGCTTCGGCGTCACGCGCCAATACACTCCGTAGCGTTGATCGACTATCCGGCTCAGCGGCAGCATGGTAACATCCTGGCTCTGCCCCTTGGTCCGGAACGTGAGCGGCGTCTTGCCGGACGGCTCGATCCACGACCGGGGATCGCTCGACTCGGCCACGAATTCCGGCGCCGCCGGAGGTTGGGCCATGTCCGGAGGGTTGTCGCCGCCACGCCGCATCTCCTCGGTCAAGCCGTCGTGGCCCAGATCTCCGGCCAACACTAGCGGGCCGTACATGATGGCCTGTAGCGTTTCGTCGTCGGGCATCGCAAGCACATGCAAGCTCATCGGTAGAGTGGCGCGCAGATCGTCGCCGTTTTCCCAGAGACGATCGACCACCCAATATCCGCCCGCGCGAACCGCGGCCGCCGGTTTTCCGTTCACCGCCACGGTCATCTTGCCGTCCGTCCAATAAGGCTCGCGGATGCGCAACGCCAGTTGCACGGGCTTGGCGGTAACGATGCGCAGGCGCGTGTCGCCGCGGCTGAGGAAAGCCGCATCCTGCCTGACGCGGACGCCCTTCTCCTCCCAATCCAGTTCGGAGGACACGAACAGGTTCACATACAAGCCATTCTCGTCGTGGAAATAGATGCTGTCGGCCAGCTTCGAAAACGATTCGACGCCCGTGCCGGTGCAACACCAGAACGATCCGCGCGGGCTGGCGAACACCTTCCAATACCCGGCCGCCAGCGGCACATAATACATGGTCAGCCCGTTCTTCGGATTCATGGTGCCGAGAATGCCATTGAACAACGCGCGCTCGTAATAGTCGAAGTAGCGCGCTTCGGGCGACCACGCAAACAGGTGGCGCGTCAGCTTCAGCATGTTGTATGTGCAGCAGCATTCCTGCGTGTCGTGGCCGAGTTCCGCGGCCAGCTTGTCCGGGCCGGAGCGCCAGTGTTCGTCGTTGCTGGTGCCGCCGGTGGCATACGCCCGGTGCTGGGTGACTTGCGTCCAGAAGAATTCCGCGATGCGCCGGTAGCGCGGGTCGCCGGTCAATTCGTAGCGCCGGGCCGCGCCAATGATCTTGGGGATCTGCGTGTTCACGTGCAGTCCCTTCAATTCGTCGCGCCCCTCGGCCAGCGGACCGAATAGGCGTTCATCGTCGAAGCGGTGCGCGGCCTCGGCGTAATCCTTCACGCCGGTGACTGCGTACAGGTTGTAGAGCACCTCGTTCATGCCGCCGAACTCGACGCGCAGCACGCGGGCCATGTCTTCGTCGTCGATCGAATCGGTCCAGCGCTTGGTCCATCCGGCCATGCCCCGCACTACGTCGAGCGCCTGTTCGTTGCGCGACAGGGTGTAGGTGTCGAGCAGGCCCGCCATGATTTTGTGCAGCGTGTACCAGGGCGCCCAAACCTTCTGGCCGGCCTTCAGGCGATCGAAGAACGACGGTGGGAATGCGCTCAAATAGCCCCCGCCGTTGGCCTTCTGGCACTTGGCAAGCTCCGCCACCACCAAGTTGCCTTTGTCGCGCAGCATGGCGTCGCCCGTGCTGGCCGACATCAGCGCGCAGCCGGACAAGAAATGGCCGGTAAAGTGGCCGCGCAATTCCACGGCGGGCTTCTCCCAGCCGCCCAGCGGTTCGGCCGAAGTGGCCAGGCCCGCGGTGAGACGGAAAGTGTGCAACAGGCGATCGGTTTCGAGGCCCTGCAGGAAGTCGCGGTTGTGCTCGGTCAGATCCAGAAGGGCTTTGTCCGTCAGACGGACGCTGTCCAGGTCGAAAGGTTGCGCCTGCGCCGGCGCGGAATCCTTCACGGAAGCGGGTCCGGCCGCGGCGGCTAAGGGGGCCATGGCGGACGCGGCGATAAACTGGCGGCGAGTGAAGTTCATAGCGGCACCGCTTCTCATTATGAACCGATTTGCAGCGTGCCGGGACCGTAGAATTGTCCAATACAAGATGATCCTGAAAAGGAGATCTGTTTCCAATACAAGATGATCCTGAAAACGAGCAAAAGCGGCGGGAAAATGCGGGTGCATGGTTATACGGGTGGAGAACGCCGAGGGGC
>Ga0302326_10001511_pt1 | contig 59051 bp, 52 predicted proteins | sample Palsa_T0_3_FD_202264 | JGI IMG/M metagenome (GOLD analysis project Ga0302326, IMG submission 202264) | Peat permafrost microbial communities from Stordalen Mire near Abisko, Sweden - Palsa_T0_3 | ecosystem: Environmental > Terrestrial > Soil > Palsa > Peat permafrost | place: Sweden: Abisko...
GATGGGGACTACGTAATCTTCCGCGGGGACTTCGCCTTTGATGCGGCGGTAGAGATATTTGTGTTCGAAGAAGATGCAGGGATTGTTGTCGCGGATGGCGGCTTTGATGAGGCCTTTGGCGTCGTAGGGCGTGGCGGGGCAGATGACTTTGAGGCCGGGATTGTGGACGAACCACATCTCGGGATTCTGCGAGTGGAAGGGGCCGCCGTGGACGTATCCGCCGCTGGGTCCGCGGAGAACGAGTGGAGCGGGCGCGCCCCAGAGGTAGTGCGTTTTTGCGACCATGTTGGTGATCTGGTTGAAGGCGCAGCCGATGAAATCCATGAATTGAAATTCGGCGACGGGGCGCATGCCGGTGAGCGACGCTCCGAAGGCCGCGCCTACGATGGCGGATTCGGCGATGGGTGTGTCGATGACGCGCTCGGGGCCGAAGCGGTCGATGAATCCGTCGGTGACTTTGAAGGCGCCGCCGTAGATGCCGATGTCTTCGCCGAGGCAGAAGACGGAGGGATCGCGGTCCATTTCTTCCCAGATTCCCTGGCGGATGGCTTCGAGGTAGGTGAGTTGCATAGGGGTTATTCGAACTTCTCTTGCCACAGATTTACACGGATATCGCTGATAAAGCTATTTCTTTTCTTGCCGAAGATCAGCCTATGAGATCAACCATGTCCGTCACCGAGGCGCGTCGCAACTTCAGCAAACTGCTCGATCGCGTCGAGCGAGGCGAGCAGATTGTCATCACTCGATACGGCAAACCGTTTGTGGCTGTGATACCTATCCTGGACCTTCGGTTCTTGAAGCCGCGGAAGAAACCGTTTAAAAAACGGACTTAGTGATTGACCGGACTCCGTTCAGCATATCGTCGATCTGCTCCAGTGTTGGCTCTTTCCCTTTCTGGTGAGTGCAGATGTTGCGAATGTCTGCTAGTAACTGAATTTTTCTGTAGACAGTAATATCGTAAATCTCCGCCTTCTTGAGCGGTTCGTTTAGGTCTCCGATGGTGGGGTTCTTCCTCGCGGGCGGGACTTGATGCGAATCCGCGACGCGCTGAAGGTGGGTTTCTAAGACGACTCCAGCTAATGCGCCAGACGCCCTCAAATTCACTTTCTTCAACCGCTCAGCACTGTCCATCTCGGCTTCCTGAATCCCAGAGGCTATTGAACTTTCCAACTCGGCGATGATGCCATCGATCCGAGACGAAAGGGATTCCATGATCAGCGCCTGTGTCTGCACCGATGCCATTACGACTTGTTTGGGATCGTAATTCGGTATGCCTCTAAGATCCCCCAAAGGGTCATGCACGGGACGTATCCCTCTAACGAAATCGCGTATGCAATAGGTTGACACCGAGATGTCTTTCCTCTTCGGGTCGCCATCGTAGTAGCTCCGAAACTCCGTCAGTCGATCGGGCCCGAGGACCTGTACAACCCTAACCGCCTTTGTGTACCAGTCTTGATAGCCCGAGTAGAATTGAGCAGCGTCATCGTGCGCCAGTTTAACGAGACCTTTCCCCTGTGCCCTCAATGCTGCTAGCTCGGATCTCAGGCGTTCTTTGTGATCCATGTCGGGCTACTTCAAATGCACGGCCGCTTCGGTTTGCTTGAAACTGCCAATTCCCTTCTTCACTTTCGGTATCCCATACTTCGGCTTGATTTCGTGGCAGCCGTTTTCGCAGAAGACGCCGCCTTCGGCGGATTCGGGGGTCGGCATCGGGGAGTTTACTGCTATTTCTCTTTCTTCTTCTATGATGCCCTCTACGTCTGAGATTAATTCAGCATTCTCTTTATTGCTCAGCCACTTTTTTTCTTTCACTAGGTAATTTTCGAATCTTGCGATGGGGTCGCGTTTTTTCCAGAAGTCGAACATTGGTTTGGGAACGTAGGCGGCGGCGTCGTGGATGGCGTGGCCTTTCATGCGCATCATTTTGGCCTCGATTAATGTGGGGCCTTCGCCGCGGTGGGCGCGTTCGACGGCATCGCGGGCGGCGTCGTAGACCTGGCAGGCGTCGGTGCCGTCGACGATTATGCCGGGGATGCCGTATCCGATGGCGCGTTCGGCGAGGTCCTGGCAGCGGTATTGCATTTCTGAGGGCGTCGAGTAGGCCCACTCGTTGCTTTCGATGAAGAGTACAAGCCCAAGATTTTGGACGGCGGCGAAGTTGATGCCTTCGTAGGTGACGCCGGTGGACTGGCCTCCGTCGCCGATGTAGGTCATGACGGCGACGTTGCGGCCTTGCAGGCGCGCGCCTAGGGCTACGCCGGAGAGCACGGGAATTAAATCGCCGAGCATGGAGATGGGCGAGACCATGTTGCGCTTTTCGATGTCGCCGAAGTGGCTGGTGCCGTCACGGCCGTGCGTGGGTGAATCGGCCTTGGCCATGTATTGCATCATGGTGTCGCGGGCGGCGAATCCGCGGACGAGCAGCGAGCCCTGGTTGCGGATCATGGGCGCGAACCAGTCGTCTTTATCGAGCGCGTAGGCGGAGGCGCAGGAGCAGGCTTCCTGGCCGAGTCCGAAATAAACTCCGCCGACGACTTTGCCTTGTTTGTAGAGATTTTCCAGCGCGACTTCCATTTTGCGGTTGAGCAGCATGAAGCGGTAGATCTCGATGCACTGTTGCTTGCTTAGATATTTCGAGTCTCGGATGGGCGGGACGGGAGCGTCGAGGTTGCCGGTGACTTCGTAGCGGACGTGTTCGGTGCCGTCTTTGTCTTTTTCTATGGCTTGATGGACTGACAGGTTGGGGTGCTCCTGGCGGAGGTCGGGGATGCTGTAGGTGCGGAGATGCGGGCCGGGAGAACTTGTCGAGCTTCGCTCGACCCGACGGCCGAGGGCGGCCGTCGCCACATGAGCAGTGGTGATTCGCGCACCGTTGCGCGGGCGATTGCCGTTGGAGCTGGGCTTAGAGGTAGATTTCTTTTTCTTGATTGCCATGTGAGGCGGCGCGGAAGACGCGACGTATTGATGGTATCGCGAGAGCGGGGGGAAGGGCTAGGGCGCGCTGACGGTTTGCCTTACGAGAGCGTCGAGGGTTTCGAGCCAGAGGATTTGGCTTTGGAAGACGACGCCGAAGTTGCGGGAGATGGATTCGGCAACGGCGTTTAGGTCTGACGGTTTGTTCAGTTCTTGCTGCATTGAGGTGACCGGTTTTGCGGTAATGCCGCAGGGGACGATCAGGTTGAAATAGCTTAGGTCGGTATTTACGTTGAGGGCGAAGCCATGCGAGGTGACGAAGCGGGAGACGTGGATGCCGATGGCGGCAAGTTTGGATTCGGGTGCGACCACAAACCCGAGGTCCCTCGACTGCGCGAGACGATTCTTCGAATCGTCCTGCTTCGCTCGAGATGACAGGGGATCTCGAGATGACAGGGGATACGGATCGGTCCAGACGCCGGTTAGGCCGGGGATACGTTTGGTGGGGACGGCGAAGTCGGCACAGGTGCGGATCAGGACTTCTTCGAGGCGGCGGACGAATTCGATGGCGCCTAACGTTTTGCGTTTGCTGTCGGGCGTGGCGTGGCCGCGAAGATCAAAGATGGGGTAGCCGACTAGTTGGCCGGGGCCGTGGAAGGTGACGTCGCCGCCGCGGTCGCATTCGAAGCGCTCGACGCCGCGCTGGGCGAGGAGTTCAGGGGATGCGATTACATTCGAGGCTTTCGCGTTGCGGCCTAGCGTGATAACCGGCTTGTGTTCGAGCAAGAGCAGGACATCGCCGATTTTCTCTTCCTTGCGGAAAGCGACCAGTTGTTGCTGTAGTTGCAGGCCGATCGCGTAGTCGAGCGCGCCGAGTTGGAGGACGGAGATCATTGAGTAATTGGGAAATTGGGAAATTTGGTAATTGGGTAATTTGAAATCTCATTTCCCGGGCACACAGGTCTTAAATTACTTAATTACCAAATTCCCCGATTACTCAATTCTCCTAGGCATTGATCGCGATTCCGTACACGCTGTTTGCGGCGTCCAGCATGGCCTCGGCCAGGGTGGGATGGGCGTGGATGGTCCACATCAAATCTTCTACTGTGGCTTCCAGTTCCATGGCGACGACTGCTTCGGCGATCAGTTCGGTGGCTTGCGGGCCGATGATGTGGACGCCGAGGATTTCGCCGTAGTCGGCGTCGCTGACGATTTTGATGAAGCCTTCGTGCTGGCCGACGATCGAGGCGCGCGAGTTGGCGGTGAAGGGGAACTTGCCGATCTTCACGTTGTAGCCGGCTTCGCGGGCGCGGGTTTCGGTGAGGCCGACACTGCCGATTTCGGGATGGCAATAGGTCGCGCCGGGGATATGTTCGGGATTGATTGGTTTGCCGGGTTTGCCGGCGATTTTCGCGACGGCGACGATGGCTTCCATGGCGCCGACGTGGGCGAGTTGTGGACTGCCGAGCACGATGTCGCCGACGGCGTAGATGCCGGGTTCGGCGGTCCGCATCCAGGAATCCGTTTTGATGAATTCTCGGTCCGGCTTGATCTTCGTTTTTTCCAGACCAATGTTCTGAGTGCGCGGTTTGCGGCCGATGGCGATCAGAACTTTTTCGGCTTCGATCTTTTGTTGCTTGCCGTCGACGGTGATGGTCACGGCAACTCCCGCTTTCGACTTTTCTACTTTGTCGACTTTTGCGCTGGTGTGGAAATTGATGCCGCGCTTGCGATAGACACGGGCGAGTTCCTTGGAAACCTCTTCGTCTTCCACGGGAACTAATCGAGGCAACATTTCGACGATGGTTACTTCGCAGTCGAACGAACGGTAGATCGAGGCGAACTCAACGCCCACCGCGCCTGCTCCGACAATAACAATCGACTTCGGGAGTTCTCTCAGGCTCAGAATTTCAATGTTGGTCAGGATGCGGTCGTTGGCTTCCAGGCCCGGAATCATGCGGGCTTCGGAGCCGGTGGCCAGAATGATGTTCTTCGCTTTGAGTTGACTGGCCTTGCCGTCGTTCGCGACCTCTACTGCGAGCAGGCCATTCTGCGCCGGGCCAGTCAGTTTGCCGTAGCCCTTCACGGTCTCTACTTTGTTTTTCTTCATCAGGAATTCGAGACCCTTGGCGTGCTTGGCGACGATTTTTGCTTTGCGGTCTTGGATGGCGGCCCAGTTGAGCTTGCGCGCATCGACGCCTTCGATACCGAATTCTTTTGCGTCTTTCAGATGATCCCAAAGTTCGGCGTTGAAGAGAAGCGCCTTGGTCGGGATGCAGCCGACGTGCAGACAGGTACCGCCGAGGAATCCGTCTTTCTCGATGAGCGCGGTCTTGAGACCGTATTGGCCGGCGCGGATTGCGGCCGTGTATCCGGCGGGACCGCTGCCGATGATGGCGATGTCATAGATGGTTTCGGGCAAAGTGGTGCTCCTATATGGCTACAGATGATGATGAGCAAACGTTTGATTCTAGAACAGGGCGGGGTAAAAAGCATTCAGCACTCAGCCGTCAGCATTCAGCCAGGCATAATGTTCTGCGCTTTGGCTGAATGCTGAGTGCTGAGTGCTGATGGCTACTTTAGTTGCTTTCGTTGCTGGCGCGCTTCCAGTTGATGAGCTCGCCGATGGTCGAACTCGTGCTCGAAACCGGCTGCTTGTAGGCTTCGACTTCCGAGCGCGAGGCTTCTTCGCCCACGGCGCGGATGCTGAGTCCGACTTTCTTTTCTTCCGGATTCATCTTGATGATCTTGAAGTCGTGTTCATTGCCCGGTTCAAGATTGAGCGGCTGACCGTTTTCATCGGCCGCTTCGGATTTGTGGCATAGGCCCTCGACGCCCTCGGCGATTTCGACGAATGCGCCGAACGCGGCCACGCGCAAAACCTTACCCTTCACAACGTCGCCAATATGATGCGTCTGGAAAAAGGACTCCCAAACGTCGGGCTGAAGCTGTTTGACTCCCAGCGACAAGCGCCGCTTGTCGGGTTCGATGGCGAGGACGACAGCCTTCACGCGGTCGCCCTTTTTCAGAACCTCAGAAGGGTGCTTCACGCGCTTTGTCCAGCTCAGATTGCTGACGTGGACCAGGCCGTCGATGCCGTCTTCAATTTCGATGAAGGCGCCGAAGTCGGTCAAGTTGCGCACACGGCCTTCGACCGTCATACCGACGGGGAACTTCTCATGCAATGACTCCCAGGGATTGGCCGCCAGTTGGCGCATCCCGAGCGAAATGCGGCGCTCGGCCGGGTTCACGTTGATGACCACGCACTCGACCTGATCACCGACATTCACCAGCTTCGACGGATGTTTCATGCGCTTCGACCAGGTCATTTCACTGACGTGGACCAGGCCCTCAATGCCCTGCTCGAGTTCGACGAACGCTCCGTAGTCGGTGACGCTGATGACGCGTCCGGCAACGTGCGCGCCCTCGGGATAGCGATGTTCGGCGTCGAGCCACGGGTCGGGCGTGAGTTGCTTGAAGCCCAGCGAGACGCGCTGCTTTTCTTTGTCGTACTTCAGAACCTTGACCTGGATCTGGTCGCCCACATTGACCAGATCTTTGGGGTGAGTCAGGCGTCCCCAGGACATGTCGGTAATGTGGAGCAGGCCGTCGAGCCCGCCCAGGTCAACGAACGCGCCGTACTCGGTGAGGTTCTTAACCACGCCGGTCAGGATGGAGCCTTCTTCCAGGTGTTCGAGGGTCTTGGAGCGCTTTTCGTTCTGCTCGCCTTCGAGCAAATCTTTGCGGGAGACAACGATGTTGCCGCGCTTCTTGTTCAGCTTGATGACCATGACCTCGAGGGTCTGGCCCTTCATGCCGTCCAGGTTGCGGATGGGGCGGAGGTCAACCTGCGAGCCGGGCAGGAAAGCGTGCGCGCCGAGAATGTCAACCGTAAGGCCGCCCTTGATGCGGTCGACGACGACGGCATTGATCGGCTTCTTTTCGCTGTATGCCTTTTCGATTTCTTCCCAGGCGTGAATGCGCTGCGCCTTCTGGTGCGAGAGGTTGATGTAACCTTCCTCGGCCGGGCCCTTGTCGCGCATGACGTCAATCTCGTCGCCGGGCTTGAACTTGGGCTTGCCCTCGTGATCGAGCACTTCCGCCAGGGGCAGCATGCCTTCCGACTTGGCGCCGACATCGACGACCACGTGGGTCGCGGTCAACTTCAGCACCGTGCCTTTGATAACGCGGTCTTCACTGACCGCTTCTTCGGCCTCGGTGGTGAAATTCTCGAGCACGGAGGCGAAGTCCTCAGCGACAGCAGTCTTTTCATCTCCCGCAGAATCCTCAGCCGAGTCTAGGTGCGTCTCGCTGGCATGAGCGTCGATGGCATGGGCGTCGGTGGAACGGGCGTCAATAGAACGATCGGTGGAGGCGGCAGCCTGATTCTGTTCAGGCTGGTGGTGCTGCTCTGTCGTTGGTTCTTCAGTTACGACAGCGGAGTTGGATTCGGAGCTGTGGGCGGTGGTCTCGTCGAACAAGGTTATGCCTCTCTGATGACGGGATGCGGGGGCCTGCTCTGCGGACTGCTGGACGAGTCGTTTGGTTGTGGTGGGCCCACCCTGGCGAGTGAGCTTGGACAATCCCAGCTGTCGGACGTTTTCACATGGAACCCGCGTCCAATGGGAACTCTTCGACTATAGCAACCGCGCGCGAACAGTGTCAAACGCAAATAGCGCGTATGTTACACGGAGGTTTCAGCCCGGAAAGTGTAGTGCGGCATGGGCGGCGCTGCGTGGACATTCAGCAGTCAGCACTCAGCATTCAGCCAGGTTAGGCCAGTGGGGTTGGCTGAAATGCCGAGCCTCCGAGCGCTTCTGTTGGTTTCTTCCGTCCGCGCCATCTGCTAACCTGCCCTCTTATGGATTACCTCTGGACCCCGTGGCGCTATGCCTATGTCTCCTCCATGGAGAGGAGCGGCGGGTGCGTCTTCTGCGATGCGCCCAAGGAAAAGGATGACGCCAAGTCGCTCATCGTGCACCGGGGCGAGCATTGCTTCATTATTTTGAATGCGTACCCGTATACGCCGGGACACGTGATGGTCGTGCCTTACGTGCATTTGGACGAGCTACGGAAGCTGCCGTTTGACGCTGCGCAAGAAATGATGGCGCTTTCGCAGCGGATGGAGACTGTGCTGCGGGAGCTGTACAAGCCGGACGGCATCAATCTGGGGATGAATATCGGCAAAGCGGCAGGAGCGGGAATTGCGGGACATATTCATATGCACGTGCTGCCGCGCTGGGTGGCGGATGCGAATTTCATGTCGGTGGTGGGCGAGACGCGGGTGCTGCCGGAGATGCTGGAGGTAACGTGGGGGAGGATGCGGGAGGCGATGAAGACGTAAAGACTCTTCGATGACTTCTCTACGCCTCAATTCGTCCCAAGCCGATCTGCTGGGCGAGTCGCTGCACGTATTCAATGTGCATGATGCTCGCTGAACCTCGAATCTGTGCGCTTAGTAGGCTTCGCGCTGGTTTGGCCAGTCCGCAAGCAGCAAGCATGATTGCGTGCGTTATCCGGGAGCCGGGGCCGCCGATCCCTGGGTTTGCCTCGAACTCCTGCAGGAGCAGGTCGCGGTTCTCAAGTCGTCCTAAGAAAGGAAAGGCATCGGTTTCAAACCGGCGCCGTAAATCGGTTTCGGTTCTCTGATTGCCAGGGAAATCCCACCAGCGGTCCGCAAGCTAACCCCTCAACTGCACCAGCCTCATCCGGACGCAGCATTCAACCTCCAGCGCGAATGAGCGCCCTTTGGAGCCATACCGCAAAATGGCGACCTCCGGGACGTAGACACCGACGTTGACAGTGAATTTCCCGTAGAGATTCTTTCGGAACCATGGGATGTAGCTCGTTCCTGGGGGATCGAACCTGCCCATTTGGAAATTGATGACGTGAGTTAGACCATCAGAGGTCCCTCGGTTAGCGGTTCGTGCTTGCACTCGACAGCCGTGCTCCTTGAGGAAGGGGCGGAGATTCGCCTGTAGGCGATCCATCTCTTCGGCTGCCTTAGTCTTCGCCATGAGTGACTGAGTTCGACTTAGCCCGCAAGTCTCTCCATTTCCGCTTCGTCGATCACCGCGACGCCCAGTTCCTTAGCCTTGTCGAGCTTCGATCCTGCATCCGCTCCGGCCACGACGTAATCCGTTTTCTTGCTGACCGATCCGGTGACTTTTCCGCCGGCGTCTTCGATCATTTTCTTGGCTTCGTCGCGGGTGTGTTTCGCCAGCGTGCCGGTGAGGACGAATGTCTTGCCGACGAGTTTTGTGCCGCGTTCTTTTTTCTTTCCCTTGAGAGTCAGTCCGGCGTCGCTGAGACGGTCCACCAATTTGCGGTTGGCGGGGATGCTGAAGAATTCGACGATGCTCTCGGCGATGCGGGGGCCGACTTCGTCTACGTTCTGCAATTCTTCGACGCCCGCTTGCTCAAGCGCTTCCATCGAACCGAAGTGCTCGGCGAGGAATTGCGCGGTGCGCTCGCCGACCATGCGGATGCCGAGGCCGTAGATTACGCGCTCCAGCGGCAGTTTCTTCGAATTCTCGATCTCGTCGAGAATATTTTGCGCTGACTTGTCGGCGAATCGATCCAGACTGAGCAGATCTTTCTTGCTCAGGTCGTAGATGTCGGCCACGTTCTTCACCAGGCCGCGATCGATCAGTTGGGTGACGAGCGACTCGCCCATGCCGTCAATGTTCATGACGCCGCGCGAGGCGAAGTGCAGAATTGTTCCCAGCAGTTTGGCCGGGCAGTTGGCGTTCACGCAGCGGTAGTCGACCTCGCCCTCGGTGCGGACAACTTTCGTGCCGCACACCGGACAGTTCTCCGGCATGTGAAATGTCTTGTGTCCACGCGGGTGATCTTTGTCGTCGATTACCTTCGCGACCTTCGGGATCACGTCGCCGCCGCGCTCGACCTGCACCCAGTCGCCGATCTTTACGCCGAGGCGCTCAATCTCATCCATATTGTGTAAAGTCGCGTTGCGGACGGTCGTGCCACCGATCAAAACCGGAGCCAGCATGGCAACCGGCGTAAGCTTTCCCGTGCGTCCGACCTGCACGCGAATGTCTTCCAGTTTCGTGATTCCCGCGCGCGCGGCGTATTTGTAGGCGATCGCCCAGCGTGGAGCCTTGCCGGTGAAACCGAGTTCATCCTGCAGCGCGATGCGGTCGACTTTCACAACAATGCCATCGATTTCGTAAGGCAGCGAATTGCGCTTCCCTTCCCATTCCTGAATGAAGCCCCAGACCTCGTCCATGGAGTGAACCAGCTTGCGGTTTGGGTTGACCTTGAATCCAGCGGCGTCGAGTGCGGTCAGCGTCTTCGAATGGTGATCAAAATAGGTGCGGCCGTTTCGCAGAAGAATGTAGGGGAAATAATCCATGCGGCGCTCGGCGGTGACATTCGGATCAAGCTGTCGGACCGTGCCCGAGGTGAAGTTTCGGGGGTTCGCGAATGTCGGCAGTCCATTCTTCTCGCGTTCTTCGTTGATTTTCTTAAACGACGCCGTGGGCATGAGTAACTCGCCGCGGACTTCGAAATTCTCCGGAATTGCCGCTTTCTTCAGCCTCTCTTTCGGAATCGATAATGGAATCGAGCGCACGGTACGCACGTTGAGCGTGACGTCTTCTCCTACTGATCCATCGCCGCGAGTTACGCCCCGCACCAGTTTGCCGTCTTCATAGATCAGCGCCAGCGACATGCCGTCAAGTTTCAGTTCGCAGACGTAGTCGACTTCACTGCGCCCGGTGAGTTCGTGCACGCGGCGTTCCCAGTCGCGCAGTTCGTCTTCGTTGTAAGTGTTGTCGAGCGACAGCATGGGCGAGGAGTGCGGCACCTTGACGAAACCTTCGCGGGGCTTGCCGCCGACACGCTGGGTGGGGGAATCCGGAGTGACGAGCGACGGGTGCTCAGTTTCGAGACTCTTCAACTGCTGCATCAGCTTGTCGAATTCCGCGTCGCTGATTTCGGGATTGTCGAGGACGTAGTAGAAGCGCTCGTGGCGGCGGATCTTCTCGCGGAGAGCCTCGATCTTTTTCTCGGCGTCTTTCAGGGCAGGCATCGCAGAAAGATTATATGCGGAGGAGTCCAGGGAAACTTGCCTGCCACCTGCCGCCCGCCAGGGGGAAACTGCTGTGGAAAAGATGGCCTTGCATGGCGCGCACACCTGGTGCAAGACTGAATGCCTTGTGAAACCGTTCGCGGGCGAGCCATGCCTAAGGCCTCCCTCAAAATCGACGCGGTTGCCGTTGCAAGTCCTTACGTTCGAGACCTTCCGGTTGCATTGCTGAATGCCTTCAACACCAACAACCGGATTAACCATTACTTGATTGACAATCTTCCGCCGGCGGCATGGAACGCAAAGCCAGCCGACGGCAAGGGCCGCAACATCGCCGCCATCGTCGCCCATATGCACAACGTGCGCGTGATGTGGCTCAAGGCCGCGAAAGCGGAGGATATTCCCGCGCAACTCGATCGGGCCACGGTTACCCCGCCGCAAGCCGTGCGCGCGCTGGAAGCCAGCCGCCAAGCGCTCGGCGTAGTCATGAGCCGCGCCCTGGAAAGTGACGGGCGCATCAAGGGCTTTCGCCCCGACGTTGCCGGATTCCTCGGCTACCTGATCGCGCACGACGCTCACCACCGCGGGCAGATCGCCATGCTCGCCCGGCAGACCGGGCATGCCCTACCCCAGAAAGCTATGTTTGGCATGTGGGAGTGGGGCTCCCGCTAATCCGCTCCCGTAGAGTCCGCTCTGCCCGCATCCTGCTCAGGTACAATCCAGCTTCGACCACGCTATGCGTAAGGCCGCGTTGCTTTACAACCCGGATTCCGGCGGCAGCCAGCGACGCCAGCGGGAACTGGAATCCGCGCTCGCGGCGCTCAGGGGCGGCGGCGTGGAGGCCGACCTGGTGGCCACGCAGTCGCAGAGTCACGGAGCGGATGAAACTCGCCGGGCCGTCGACTCCGGTTGCGACACGATTTTCGTCTGCGGCGGCGATGGCACCATCCATAACATCGCGCAAGTTGTGGTAAATTCTGCGGTCGCCCTGGCGATTCTGCCCATGGGCACAGCCAACGCGCTGGCGCATGATCTCAAACTTCCGCTTCATGTAGTCGCTGCGGCCAGGGCGGCGTTACATTACACTCCGCGCCGCATCGCGCTGGGGCGCGTGACTTACTCCGACCTGCAGGGCAATTTGGGCTCGCGCTATTTCGTGGTCGCGGCGGGAATCGGCGTAGACGCTCATCTTTTCTACAAACTTCATAGTGGAGCAAAGCAGCGCATGGGTATGGCCGCCTACTATGCGAAAGCCTGGAACCTATGGGTGACGTATCCCATGACGCGCTTTGTGGTGCAGTATTGCGAATCCGACTCGAAGGCGATGCACGAAACTGAGGTGACCGAGCTGATGGCGGTCCGCATCCGCCAGTTCGGCGGAATCGTGCGGGAACTGGCTCCGGGGGCCTCGCTCGAACGGGACGACATGCGGCTGGTATGCTGCCGCACGGCCAGCCGCCTGGCTTATCTCGCTTATATCACGCGCGGTTTGTTGCGGAGCCGCTGGACGATACCGGGCATTGACCTCGCATACAGTACGCGGGTCAGCTGCAAGTACGGGCCAGCGTCGGCCACGGCGCAAGGGACACGCGACATCCCCGCGCGCAACATCTATGTTGAGGCCGACGGCGAACTGCTCGGCACTCTGCCGGTCGAAATCACGGTTGCGCCCAACTCTCTGACCCTGCTGGCGCCGCCGTGCTGAGCGCGATTTGAATAGGGGCATTTGCCTCAGGCGGATCGGGTTACGATAGAATTCGTCGAACCGATTGGAACCCGTCACCCACTTCCTGACCGGCGCCTGCCTGGGACGCGCCGGGCTGAACCGCAAGACCGCACTGGCCACGCTCACGCTCACGCTCGCCGCCGAAGCGCCTGACCTGGACGTGATTGGGAGGGTTCGCGGCTCGGCCTTCGGCTTTGCCCACCATCGCGGATTTACTCACTCGTTCGCAGGAGTCTCACTCGACGCTCTGGCCGTTGTCGGCTTCGTGTATCTGATCTGGCGCATTCGCGGCAAGAAAATTAAGGACCCCAAACTTCCGCCACGCTGGGGCTTGCTCTTTTTTTATGCCTGCCTCGCGGGACTCAGCCACATCCTGTTGGACTTCACGAATAATTACGGCGTTCGACCCTTCTGGCCGTTTTCCGGGAAGTGGTATTCGTGGGACATTGTCTTCATCTACGAACCGGTGATGCTGGCCCTGCTGGTTCTGGGATTGATCGCTCCGGCTCTGTTCGGACTGATTGACAAAGAAATCGGGGCGCGCAGTCGCGGTCCACGGGGCCGCTTCGCAGCCTCGCTGGCGCTGGTGGGGATCGGGCTCATGTGGGGGCTTCGCGATTTCGAACACCGCCGCGCCGTCAGCGCCCTCGAAGCCCGAACCTACAACGGAGCCGACCCGCTGCGAGTTTCGGCGTATCCCAAGCCGACCGATCCGTTCCACTGGTATGGAGTAGTCGAGACTCCTGCATTCTTCGCGTTGGCGCCGGTGAATTCGTTCACCCCAGAGGTTGATCCTGAAGGCAAGCTCGAAATCCGCTACAAGCCGGAGGAGACGCCGGTCACACTTGCCGCGAAGAGGTCTTATACGGGACGCGTGTTTCTGGACTGGGCGCAATATCCCATCACCGAGACGGAAGCGCTGCAACCTCCGGAGCAGGGTTCGATCGTGGTCTTTCAGGATCTGCGCTACGGAGGAATGGAGGGCCCGCTGGTGGGCCGGAACCGAAGCGTCTTGAGCAGGGCCGTGGAAATTGGTCCGAATCTGCAGGTGGTCGGCGACGTCTATAACACTGCGAGTGGGCGAGTCGTGGTCCCTGAACCTGGCCAGCGGTAGTACGCAATCAGGTGCCCGGAAGAGCAATTTCTCGCGTTTAGCATGCTAGAAGATTCGGGCTATGCCGATCTTCTCTTAAGGACGTCCCTTGACGCCAGCCGCGGCAGCGCCCAGAATAAGAATTCGTCCTACGAGGTGATTCATGCTGCCCTATCTATTCGTGCTACTGGCAATTGCCGTCCGCTTCCTGCCGTTCGCCGGCCCGCTGAACGTTCTGCCGCACGCGTGGCATTTCACGCCGCTGGCTGCTTCGCTGCTGTTTTTCGGGGCTCGCGGTTCGCGCCGCCAGATGTGGATCCCGCTCGTGCTGCTGATGGCAACTGACGTGGTGCTGACCAAATACATCTACCTCTACCCGCTCTCCTGGGAGCAGTTGATCATTTGGGCGTGGTATGGGGCGATTCTGTGGCTGGGCACCAACCTGCACGAAAAGTCGGGCTTCTGGCGCGTGGTAGGCGCGGCGGTGACCAGTTCGGTCTCGTTCTTTTTGGTCAGTAACTTCGCGGCGTGGCTCGCGCAGCCGCAAATGTACCCCCGGTCTTTCAGCGGATTAATGGAGTCCTACACCGCTGGTATTCCGTTCTTCCGCGGAACCGCGGAGAGCGATCTCTTCTTCTCCCTGGCGATGTTCGGCACGCCCGTCTTAGTGCACGCCCTGGCCGGGTGGTTCGACAAATCTGGCGACCACACGGCGGCGGCTTAGCCGAGCTCCTGCTGGTTCGAACGGTTCAGTGAAGCTCTTACCTGTGCGCTTTCGGAGAGAGAACGATCTCGAAGACTCTAGGCCACAGTTTTCCAGTAACAAACAGGCGCTTTCGAATTGGATCGTAGGCGATGCCGTTTAGCACGGCTTCCGGTTCGAGACGATAGATTGGACTTAGAAGGCCAGCGACGTCAATCCATCCCACGACATCGCCGGTCTGCGAGGAAATCCGGGCAATGCGATTGCTGTGCCAGACATTGGCGAAGAGCTGTCCTTCCACAAACTCCAGTTCGTTCAGTTGATCGACTGCGGCCTGCCCGTCGTGAACCCTGAAGCGGCGCCTTTCCTGAAGGGTCTCAGCATCCAACACTCGAATCTCCGGAGTCCCGTCGCTCATGAAAATTTCGCTGCCGTTCGTCGCGAGACCCCATCCTTCTCCTGTGTACGAAAACCTACGCAACAAATGGAAATCGCTCAAGTCATATACAAAACCTATCTCTGATTTCCAGGTGAGCTGAACCACCCGGTCTTTGACCAGCGTGATCCCCTCGCCGAAGAACTCCGAACCGAGGTTGACCTGTTGGATCACCTCCCCCGTTTCGAGGCGTACCTTCCGCAACGATGATTGCCCATTGCGGCCCGTGCCCTCATATAGAAAACCGTCGCGATACGCGAGACCTTGGGTATAGGCGGAGGGGTCATGGGGAAACGCTCGAACGACGCGAAAAGCGTACTGTTGCGGGGGATTCGCGGAAGCTTGGCGGGAGGTCTGTCCTCCGACGAACGGACTGCAGGCGGCCAGAAGAAGCAGCGCGCCGAGCCGCGACAAGAATCTATTCATTTCGAGATGTCCGAGCTTTCGGCCCTTTTTCGGCGCAACAGGAGCCACACGCAGAAACCAGCCGCGATCGCCAGCAAAACACTAGGCCAGTGCCCCTTCACCACCTCGCCGAACAACACGACAATCTCCGGACCGAACCACAGCACCAGCATGGAAAGCACCAGAAACCTTACAAACCTTCCCAGAAAAATCGCCACCAGGAAGTCGCGGAAGCGCATTTCAAACACGGCCGCACCGAGCACGAAAATTTTGAACGGCATCGGCGGCGGCAGCATCCCCGGAAACATCAACGCCCAGAATTCGTGCCGCTCAAACGAACGATGAATCTTGAGGAAGCGCTCTTCTGAAATCCGCTTGCGCAGCACTTTCTCTCCCCCGAGATACCCGACGACGTACAGCGGAATACTGCCCAGCGCCGATCCGAGCGAGGCGATGGCCACGTAGAGAAGAAGCCGTCGGCGGTCCTGATGCACATAGCTGGCGACGACAAAGTCTACCGGCATGCCCAGCAGCGCGCTGTCGGCAAACGCAATCACAAATACGCCCCAGATCCCGAGCACCTTCATCAGCCCCAGGATCCACGCTGTGTAGCGTGCCAACATTTGTGCAATGTTTTTCAAGGGAAACAGCTAGTGTACGTGATCGAGCAAGGAATGTGGCGGCCGACTCCTGCTATGATCGCTTTCTTCATCATGGCTAACCTGGGAGCCTTCATGCGCCATCTTTTCCTCGCCCTCGGCCTGCTCGCTGTCGCATCCACGCTGGTTGCCGCCCAACAATATGACGTCGTGCTCGAAGGCGGTCGCGCGATGGACCCCGAAACCGGCCTCGATGCGGTGCGCAATGTAGGAATTCGCGACGGCAAGATAGTCCGCATCTCCTCTACACCGCTCAATGGACACCGAACCATCAACGCTGCTGGTTTGGTCATTGCACCGGGATTCATTGACCTGCACCAGCACGGCCAGGATATCGCCAGCCAGCGCGTAAAGGCCTTCGACGGCGTGACCACCGCGCTCGAAATGGAAATCGGCGACCCCGATGTAGCGGAGTTCTTGAAAGCGAAAGAGGGGCGCTCGCTCATCCACTACGGCACCACGGCCAGCCATGTGGCGGCGCGCGCGCTGGTTTTCGGCGCACCGTTGCCCCCGGGAACCATCTTGCCGAAAAGCGGGCCCGCTACCGACCAGCCTGCTACTCCGGAACAGATCGAGCATATTCAGCAGCGGCTGCGCTACGAAATCGACGCGGGCGGGCTCGGCGTCGGCATGGGCATTCAGTACACCCCGGGCGCGACGCGGCTTGAAGTCATTGATATGTTCCGCGTGGCCGCCGAGCGCAAATTGCCGGTCTACACCCACATGCGCAGTGCCGGCCGAGTCGAGCCCGGCTCCGCCATCGAATCCGTCGAGGAAGTCATCGGCGCGGCCGCGATTACCGGCGCCTCGCTACACATTGTTCACATCAACAGTACGTGCCTGCGAGACTCGCTGGAATGCATTTCGCTGATCGAGGGAGCCCGCGCCCGCGGTCTCGACGTGACCACCGAGGCTTATCCGTACATCGCCGGCATGACGGCGATCAATTCCGCGGTGTTCAATCCCGGCTGGCGTGAGAAACAAGGCATCGACTACGGCAATCTCGTCATTCCCGACACTGGCGAGCATTTGACCAAGGAGCGCTTCGAGGAGTTGCACAATTCCAACAAGCCACAATGGGTACTGATCTTCTCCAACACGCAGGAAATCGTGGATGCCGTCATCCCCAACCCACTGGTCATGATCGCCAGCGACGGCCTCGAAAGCCATCCCCGCAACGCCGGAACCTTCTCGCGAGTCCTTGCCCAATATGTGCGCGAGAAAAAAACACTGACTTTGATGGAAGCGCTGCGAAAAATGACTCTCATGCCCGCCCAGATGCTGGAGCGGTCGACTCCCGCCGCGCGCAGGAAGGGACGCTTGCAGGAAGGCGCGGACGCCGACATCGTGGTCTTTGATCCGCAGACGATCGCCGACCGCTCCACGTTCGAGAAGCCGATGGAACCCAGTGTGGGAGTTCGATATCTTCTGGTTGGAGGGACGCCAGTTATCGACGAAGGAAAGCTTGTGCCTGAAATTTTTCCAGGTCGCGCCCTGCTCGGGCCAGGAAAAACCGCTGCGCTAACGGGTCGTTAATTCAGAGTTTGTCGAGGTCTGCTCGTGTTGCATCAGCGAAAGGCGCTGCCGCGACACAAACCGTCGCGGCCTGGACAGCCGGGGGCGGCTGTCCCTACATGAACATTTAGTGCTCCGTCTTTCCGCTCAGCAAATCAATCGCGTGCGGAATCAAGTGCGCAACGGCTTCTAACGATTCCACTGCCCCTGTCGGGCTCCCCGGCAGATTCAGAATCAGCGCTCGCCCGCGGACGCCGCACACTCCCCGGCTCAGGGCGGCAAACGGAGTCTTCCTGCTCCCCTCGCTCCTCATTCGCTCCGCCACGCCATCCAACAGGCGGTCGCAGACGGCCGCCGTGGCTTCCGGGGTAACGTCGCGTACGGCAATCCCAGTTCCGCCGGTGGTCACCACGAATCGCACCTCGCGCGCCAGCGAAATCAGCAGGTTTTGAATTTGAATGGAATCGTCGGGAACGACGTGGCGCACGGTGACGGAGAAGTGAAGCTTCTGCAGAAGTTGTGCCACCGCCGGTCCCGAAAGATCCTCGCGTTCGCCCCGGGCACAGGAGTCGCTCACGGTGACCACGGCAGCGCTAAGATCAGCCGCGGGTGACTCAGCCATCTTTAGCTCAGCCATCTGTGACTCAGCCATCGAGGAGGACATCTTCCTCTTCTTCCCTTCGGCTCCCGTTGGAGGCCCCGGGAGGCGCGGTCGGAGCAGTGTGAGTCTGAACCGGAGGCGCAGTCTCGGCGGGAGCAGCCTCAGGTTCCGGTTCTGCACCGCCCTCACGCGCCGATTCGTCCAGCAACCGCAGGCCTTCCATCAACAGGCCCTGCGTATTGAGCTGCGTGGTCTCTTTGTCCGTCTTGCCTTCGAAGTCGAGCTGGAAATTTCCGCCGGTCCAGCGCAGCACTTTAAACACGGCCTCGTCGCCGACCAGCGCTCCGTAGGTGGCGTGCTTCACTTGGCCTTCGGCAAAAAATACTTCGCACGTGTCGGTTTCGTTGCTCAACGAAAGCTGGCAGCTCTTCCGCCCCATCTCCAGGGACTGCATCAGGTCAATCACGTTCATCTGCGCGAGACTGCCGCGCACAACGCCATCTTTGGGAGCGGTCTTCGCCATCTTCTCGAGCGCGATGCGGTCAATCATGCGCTTGATGCGGCGCGTGGCATCTTTCAGGAAGAACGGCTTCTCCAGATAGTCATCGGCGGCGTCGGCAGGGGAGAGCCGCTCGGCGATGTCCGCCTTGCTGGCCATCAACACGGAGGAAAAATTGGCGGTCGCCGGCCGGCTCTTCAGCTTCTCGACCAGTTGCCGTCCGTCCATGCCCGGCATCTTGTAATCGCACACCAGCAGGTCGGGAGCGTCATCCACCGCCTTCAACAGCGCATCTGCCGCGTCGGTCGCGGTGGTCACCTGCGCCAACGTAGTCAACGTGTGCTGCAGCATGGCCAGCACCATCGGATTGTCGTCCACCACCAGCAGCTTGACGTTATTCGCCATGAGTTAGAAGCTGTTACTTCGCGCGCCGATATTCTCCGCTCTTCCCGCCGGTCTTGCTCTGGAGCATGATCTCGCGAATTTCGATGCTCTTGTCGGCTCCCTTGCACATATCGTAGATGGTCAGCGCGGCGACGCTGGCAGCGACGAGCGCTTCCATCTCAACCCCGGTCGAAGCGGTAGTCGCCACCCTGGAGGCGATCGCGACGCCATTCTCGCACAGGCGCAGATCGACATCAACGAGCGCAAGCGGCAGCGGATGACACAGTGGAATGAGGTCCGCGGTGCGTTTGGCGGCCATGATGCCGGCGACGCGGGCTACTTCGAGCGCGCCTCCCTTGGGATTGTTGGGCAGCGCCGCGAGGACTTCGGGGCTAAGTACTACGAACGCACTGGCCTCGGCCTCGCGCCGGCTCGGGGTTTTGCTGGAGACATCGACCATCCGGGCGCGTCCAGAGGCATCGTAGTGAGAGAGTTTCTTCAGCATGCGATCGCTATATCTTACATCTGTTACCGCATCATCACCGCGACCCATTCGCCCGCTGCCATGCACTCGCGGTCTGGGGGAATGACGATGTAGCAGTTTGCCCGTGCGGTGGCGGCGATATCGCCGGACCCTTGCCATGCAACCAACTCGACCTCCGATTGCTCGAAGTCGCCGGAGAGGCTCGCTGGTAGGAAACGCCTGAGGCCGGTTTTGACGCGGATTTCTTTCTTTAGCCGCGCATGGAGAAATGGCCGCTTGCGGGGAGACTGGCCGGCTAATGCTTCCAGCAGCGGGCGCACGAAGAGTTCGAAGGTCACCATGGTCGAAACCGGGTTCCCGGGCAGACCGAAAAAATAGGTTAGGGGCTCGTCGCGGGCAGGAGTGCCCGCGCCAAACTTGCCTGCGCAACATCTACCGAAGACGACGGGGCGACCAGGCTGGATTTTCGCACCGGTAAAGAAGAACTCGGCGTGCATTTCCGACAACGCTTGTTCGACCAGATCATAGCGCCCCATGGAAACGCCGCCGGTCAGGAGGAGAAGGTCCGAGTTCAGGCCTTCAGCGATCAGGCGGCGCAGTCCCTGCAATTCGTCGGGAGCCACGGACAGAAGCACCGGTTCCCCGCCTGCCCGCCGAATCTGCGCTGCCAGCGAATAGCTGTTCGAATTGCGGATCTGTGTCGGGCCAGGAGTGGCGTCGACGTCCACAATCTCGTCCCCCGTGGTCAGGACCGCGACTCGTGGGCGTTGGTAGACCTGCAGTCGCGATCCGGCGACCGATGCCGCGAGGGCGATGGCCGCCTCATTCAGCCGGAAACCACGGTCGAGCAAGAGCGCGCCTTCGCGAGCTTCCGCGCCGCGGGGGACAATGTTTTCTCCTGGGACAGCGCTCTTGGTGATCTCGACCCGCGCCCCACGCTGCGAGGTGTATTCGACCATCACCACCGCGTCCGCACCGGCGGGGACCGGGGCCCCCGTCATGATGGACGCGGCTTGGCCGCGGCCGATGTTGGCAGGGATTTTTTCGAGTTTCTCGCCGGCCTTGATTTCGCCGATCACATCGAGCGTTGCGGGAAGTTGTGACACATCGGCGGAGCGAACAGCATAGCCATCACGCGTGGATCGCGGAAAGGGCGGAATAGCGCGATCCGCCACAACAGGGGTGGCCAGCACTCGGCCTGCGGCGGACAACAGATCGACAGATTCCGTCCCCATGACCTGAACGCTCGCTTGAATCAGCGCGGCCTGCTCTTCGACGACGCGGCAGGCATCTTCAAAGCTCAAAACCATGGGACTGACGGGCGGGGCCGACATGAAGACGATGATACGACACGGAAGGCAGTGAGGAGCTTAGGTGCGGCCCAGAGAGTTTTAACGCGCCAGTTCTTGCCCGAGCGCCGCCGGATTGGTGGCGAAAGACAGGCCGGTTTCCAGATCGATCACGCGGTCCTGCACCAGTTGCGCAATTTCGCCATCGAAGTGCTGCATGCCGTCGGAAGCGCCCGCCTTCATAGCATCGAGGAGGCTTCTGTTTTCGCGCTCGCCTTTCTCGATGCACTCGCGGGTGCGGGCATTGGCTTTGAGAACTTCGAAGGCAGCAACCCGCCCGCTGCGGTCATGCTTCGACATGAGCCGCTGGCAGATGATGTAGCGGAACGACTTGGCAAAACGCTCGCGCACCGACTGCTGCTCCGCCGGCGCGAACGAAGTAACGATGCGCTCGACCGTCTTCGAGGCGTCCATGGTGTTCAGGCTGGAGAACACGAGGTGCCCGGTCTCAGCCGCTTCAAGCACGATTTCGATGGTCTCACGGTCGCGCATTTCCCCCACGAGAATAACCTTCGGCGCCTGGCGCATCGCTGAGCGCAGCGCGTGGGCAAAACTCGGCGTGTCGCTGTGCAGCTCCCGCTGATGAATGGTGGAACACTTGTGGTTGTGCAGGAACTCGATGGGATCTTCGATGGTGATGATGTGGTAGTACTTCTCGCGGTTGATGCAGTCGAGCAGGACGGCCAGCGTGGATGACTTGCCCGAGCCCGTGGCGCCGGTCACCAGCACGATTCCGTCTCTCAGTTTGGTTACTTCAGAGAGCTGCGGCGGCAGATGCAACGACGCGAAGTCAGGAATGGCGGTGGGAATGACGCGCATGACCACGGCGCAACTGCCACGCTGGATAAAAATGTTGACGCGAAAACGGGCCAGGCCGGGCAGTCCGAATGAGATGTCGCAGGCTCCATGCTCGCGGAGGGTAGTGATGGCTTGCTTGTTGTCGCCAATCAGGTCGGCCGCGATGTGGCGCGTGTCGTCCGCGGTCAGGAAAGTGAGGCCCGGGACTTGCACCGGGATCATCTGGCCATAGACCTGCACCTGGGGCGGACGCCCAGGAGAGAAAACCAGGTCGCTGATCTTTTCCCCAGCGCGCAGCATGGCGCCAAGCAGTGCCGGCGTGGCAACTCTGCCGGTTCCGGACGACCCCTCTAAGACAACGGAAATTGGAGCAATGCTTGGTGCTGCCATTCGTCCTCACACCTCGGGAATCGAGCGCACCACAGAATGGGAAGAAACTCAGGTAGTTAACTGTACCGCGCCGGGGCGGCGGCGCGAAGGACAGTAAGTACATAGACTTTGGTAACCCGTCCCGACCGACAGACGCACGAAGGGCGGCCCGTTTGAGCCGCCCTGAATGGCCAAATCCGAAGAGAATTAGTTCTTTGAAGGCTTTTTCTTCGTGCCATAGGTGGTTTCGACCTTGGCGCCAAGGCTGGCCAGCAGGGCTTTGGCGCTCTCGGCATTCGGGCCGGTGGGCGAGAGTTCCAAGTATTTCTGGAAAGCCTCGGCAGTTCCCGGGGGAGCGATGGTCTTTTCGCCTTGCAGGGTGGCCTTACCCAGCAAGTTCAATCCCTTCTGGTAGTAGGCTTCGGCCCGGGTAGGATCAGCGGCAATGCACTTATCGAAGGCAACGTTAGCATCATCCGGTCTGCCGGAATTGGTCAGCACCGCGCCGATGTTGAAGTAAGACTGTGCCACCGAGGAGGGGTCCGCCTGCGCTGCCATTTCGTATGTCTTCACGGCATCATCGATTTTCTTGGCCTTGTAGAGAGCGTCCGCCAGGTTGTTGTAATAGGCAGCCAGATTTTTGGCGGCATTGGGATCCTTGTCGTTCGCAACGGACTTTTTTATGTCCACCGCTTTCTGATAAGCCTCGACGGCGGAGTCAAGACGCTTCTGCTTCTCTGCGGGGTCGGTCTGCTTCGGAGCCGACATGCGGTAATAGTCGCCGAGTTTGAACCAGATGAGGTCGCGGGTTGCGTCCATCTGGGTGGCGTCGGTGAGAGCTGCGATGGCAGTATCGTAGTCGCCAGCATCGGCTGCGGCCTTGGCGGCGTTGAGTTTGTCGTTGAGAGTTTTGACGGTACTGGATTCCTTAGCCTGCTTGGCCTGCTCCTCCTGCTTCTGCTTCAATTGCTCGGGAGTAAGCCCCTGTCCCTTGGCGGCGCTTTCGGCATCCTTCTTTACGTCAAAATCCAGAAGGTTTTCGTCGAGCAAAACCGGGAACCCCTTGACGTGGTCCATCTCCTTGTTCGCCTTCTGATCGTCGGCGCTTTTATAAAGAGTGACCAGGTACTTGCCGGGTGTGAGCCCGAGCGAAAAGTATTCGCCCTTCTTGTTGGTCTTGAGCGTGTATTTCTGGCCGTTGTCCAGGTTGTTCCAGACCACTATCCCGTCGGCGACAGGGGCGCCCTGGGCATCTTTGCAGACGCCTTTTACAGTCCCCGAAGCTTGCGCGATGACTGGAGGAACCCACAGCCCGAGCGCCAGTGTTGCGAATAGAAGGATTACGAAATATTTTTTCATTTTGCCTCCCGGCAAAGCCGATTTTGTTGCTGGCCGACCTCTCAAGATCAAACCACATCTCATGCCCAACCAAACTTCTACACTGCCGCATACGGAATTGGGTCCTGCACTCCCGTCCCTGCGAAAGCACGCAGGCGCAACGCACAGCTGTCGCAGACCCCGCAGGCCCGATCTTCGCGGTTGTAGCATGACCAAGTTAAATCGAAGGGTGCGCCCAGTTCAAGGCCAAGGCGAACAATATCGGTTTTGCGCATGGCAATGAGCGGAGTCACGACTTCCACGAGCCCTTCCTTGGTACCCATTCTTACCACTTCGTTGAAGGCCTTGTAATACGCCGGACGGCAATCCGGATAACCGGAACTGTCGGGCTCGACTGCGCCAATGTACACCTTTTCCGCGCCCAGCACTTCAGCCCAGCTGACGGCGACAGCGAGAAAATGCGCGTTGCGGAAAGGGACGTAGGTCACGGGAACACCGTGGCCAACCTCATCCGCGGAGGGCACGGCGATGGCGTCGTCGGTCAGCGCCGAGCCGCCAATGGCGCGAAGGGCCTCGTTTCTGACCAAAAGCTTGTCCTGGATTTTCAGGCGCTGGCAAATGGCAAGAAACGACTGGCGCTCACGCACTTCGGTGCGCTGGCCGTAGCTGATATGCACGGCGGCTGCGTCATGGTCGCGGACGGCGAGAGCCGCGCAGACACAGGAATCCATGCCTCCACTGAGGAGGACGACTGCGCGTGAATGCTTCGAAGCAGGCATTGAAAACTATTGTTGATTGATCATTTTTGATTGTTGATTGAAGCCCAAGTCCCATCGATTTTGGCTTTTCAAATCAGCAATCAAAAAACCGGCAATCATCAATCTCCTATACTCCCTTCACCGCCGGATCCCAGATGAATTTGTGCAACTGCATGCCGAGCCTTGCAGGGACACTATCGGCCAGTATCCACTCCGCCAGTTCCCGGGGATCAAGCAGACAGTGCGAACTGTCGCGGGCGCCGGTTGCGTCCTTGCGGAACGCCGGGGAGAACAAGACGGCGTTCACCCGCCCCGCCAAATCATGTTCGCGAGTGAACTCGCGGGCAAAGTCGTAGTCGGCGCGGCTGCTCAGGACGAATTTGATTTCGTCGTGAGCGTTCAAGCTCTCCAGGTTCTGCATACAAAATGTGCCGCCCTCCGCGGAGCCCGGACATTTCACATCGACAATCTTGACGACTCCGGCCGAAACCCGCTCCAGCGGGCGCTCTCCGCTGGTCTCAAGCAAAACTCTGTAACCACGGTCCAAGAAGCTCTGCATCAAGGGAACTACTTCGCGCTCCTGCAACATGGGTTCGCCGCCGGTGATCTCAACCAGGCCACCACCCGGACTCAGGCGCGAGACCTCGTCCAGCACCTCTTCAATCGCCATCTTGCGGCCGCCTTGGAAGGTGTACTCGCTGTCGCACCATGAACAACGTAGATTGCACCCCGTCAGACGCACGAAAACACACGGCAGGCCCGCGTAGGTTGACTCACCCTGTAGCGACTTGTAAATCTCCGTGATCTGCATCGAAAGGTCTATGGGCGGCTGGCGACCGAGCTACTCGCTGTATTTCGCGGTCGTCGTATCGGTCTCAAAAACGGTTACGTCCTTCACATGCACCCGGCCGTTGGTCACACTCTTGAGCCGGGTGTTCGACTCGTCGTAAAAATATTTGGCCAGGTTCTCAGCCGACGGATTGATCACCGTAAAAGGCTCGATTTCGTTAATCATCTGATGGTCGAGGCGGTCGATGACATGCCTCATCACTTCGCGCAGGTCTTTGAAGTCAAGCAGCAGACCGGCCTTGTCCAATTCGGCTCCGGCCAGGGTAACCCGGATCTTGTAGTTGTGGCCGTGCGGATTCTCGCACTTGCCCTTGTAATTGCGCAGGTAATGGCCCGCTGCAAAAGTGTCATCTACAGTGACTTCGAACATGGTCCCCCGGGCAGCCCCGCATGCGAATGCAGGCGGGCGGCGCTCTCTGGCAAACATCTATTGTACCGCTGGAATGGCGGCGCTGGAGCAATCCGCTTGACTCGCTTCCCCGGCGGAAGGTAGCTTGCCTATTCTGTTCTTAATCGTAAGGAGCACACATGCTACGCGGGAAATCGTGGATGGCCTTCATGTTCGTTTTGTCGTTGACCGTGGGCGTCGAGGCTCAGAACCGGCCCGATACGCCGGACTTCGACGTCAAGGAACACTACACGAAGTATGAGTACAGGATCGCAATGCGCGACGGCGCGCACCTGTTTACCTCCGTTTACGTGCCAAAGGACAACTCGCGTCCGTACCCGTTCCTCATCAACCGCACTCCTTACAGCGTAGGGCCTTATGGAGTCGACCTCTACCGCACGCAACTTGGTCCTTCGCCCGACTTCGACCGAGCAGGATACATCTTCGTATTTCAGGATGTGAGAGGACGCTACATGTCGGAGGGGCAGTTTGTTGAGATGCGTCCGCACATCGACATTAAGAAGTCGAGCCAGGACGTGGACGACAGCAGCGACCTTTTCGACACCATCGAATGGCTGCTCAAGAATGTGCCGAACAACAACGGGAATGCGGGGATCTGGGGAATCTCGTATCCGGGATTCTATACTTCTGCCAGCATCATCGACTCGCATCCCGCGCTAAAAGCTGCTTCGCCGCAGGCTCCCATGACTGACCTTTTCATGGGAGACGATGCATACCATGGCGGCGCATTCATGCTGGCGGCGAATTTTGAGTTTTACACCTTTTTCAAACCGCAGGGAAATCCTCAGCTGCCGCCGAAGACCCACGAGGCCTTCGATTGGGGAACCAAAGACGCGTATGACTTCTACCTGCAGGCCGGGCCTCTGTCGAATCTGAAAAAGTTTCTGGAGGGCAAGAGCGCGCTGTGGGACGACCAAGTGAATCACGATACCTACGACGACTACTGGAAAACCCGCAATCTTGCGCCGCACATGAAGAACATCCACTGCGCTGTGCTGACCGTAGGTGGATGGTTCGACGCCGAGGATCTGCAAGGGCCCTTTTCGACTTTCCACGCCATCGACAGAAATAATTCGGGAATCTTCAATGCCCTCGTAGTCGGTCCGTGGGTACACGGTGGCTGGGCTCGCTATGATGGGCAACACCTGGGCCGCGTGGAGTTTGCCTCGAACACTGGCGAGTATTACCGGAAAAACGTTCTCTTTCCATTCTTTGAGCAATACCTCAAGGGCAACGGCGACGCCAAACTTCCGAAAGCCTATGTCTTCGAGACCGGCACGAATGTGTGGCGGCAATATTCTGCGTGGCCACCAAAAAATGCCGAGCCGAAAACGCTCTACATCCACGGCAATGGCGGACTCTCGTTCGACGCGCCTGGGGCCGAGGCTCCGTCATTCGATGAGTACGTGAGCGACCCGGCCAAGCCCGTGCCTTATGTGAATTATGCGGCGCTGGACGTGCCCCAGGAATACATGCTCTCGGACCAGCGTTTCGCCGACAGCCGCACCGACGTAGTCGTCTATGAAACGCCGGTACTACAGGAAGACGTGACCTTCGCCGGTCCGATCTCACCGCGGCTTTTTGTTTCAACCAGCGGCACGGATTCCGACTGGGACGTGAAATTGATTGACGTCTATCCACCCGATTACCCCGACAGCAAGCAGGACGCAGCCAGATCCGAAGACCGCGAGAAGCCCCGAAAAGACGTCCCCGCCCCGGCGTTCGCCATGGGAGGATATCAGCAGTTGGTGCGCGGCGAACCTTTCCGCGGAAAATTCCGTCACAGTTTTGAAAAGCCGGAGGCATTCACGCCCGGCAAAGTGGAAGAGGTCAGCTTCACCATGCAGGACATCAACCATACCTTCCGCCGCGGGCATCGCATCATGGTGCAGATCCAGAGCTCGTGGTTCCCGCTCACCGACCGCAACCCACAGACGTTCGTCAACATCCCCGACGCCAAGCCTGCGGACTTTGTGAAGGCCACCGATCGGGTGTATCACACGAAGGCGGCGCCCTCGGGAATTGTCGTGGGAGTGGTCACAGCCAAGTAGCAGGATCGGGGCCTAGCAAGGCCTCAAGCTTGACTTTTTCATGTGCCTTACTGTAAAGTAAGGATGTAGTAATGGAGAAAGGCTACCATGGCCGCCGCAACAATCACTTCAAAAGGGCAGGTTACAATTCCCGCACGGGTGCGCGCAGCTCTGGGCGTCGACTCCGGAGACCGGATCGAATTCGTCGAACTGGAGAAGGGGCAATTCGCCATCATCCCTGCCACCCGCTCGCTTCAGGAATTGAACGGACTCTTTAAGGGAAGGCGGAAAACGGCTGCCACTGTCGAGGAAATGGACGAGGCAATCGCCAAAGGAGCGGCCGAATCCTTATGATCGGTCTCGACACCAACGTCATTGTCCGCTTTATTACCCACGACGACCCGGCGCAAACCACTGCGGCGATCAAACTGATGCATTCGCTGTCCCCCGCGTCTCCGGGTTTCGTTTCGCTGGTAGCAATTGCTGAACTGAGCTGGGTGCTTCGATCGCTGTACAGCTTGGAAAGGCGCGAGATGGAACTGGTTCTCGAAAACCTGCTGCGCAGTGATTCACTGGTTGTCGAAAGGTCAGAGATCGTGTGGCAAGCCTTGCGAAAATTCAAATCGAGCAACGCAGGATTCTCCGACTGTCTAGTGGAACGCTGCGGCAACGCAGCAGAGTGCACCTATACTCTTACCTTCGACAAACGTGCCGTGACTACCGGCATGCGACTACTCGAAAATCTATGATCTCGCCATCGCCCTGGGCTCTCGCTCATTGGCTGGAGTTGAAGCCGAAGAATTCTTTCACCGCGCGAATCTCGGTAGTCTTCTTGTAGTTGGGAAGACTTTCGATAAATACGCGGCCGTATTGCTTTTTGAGGATGCGGTTATCCAGCAGCACCAGGAGTCCGCGATCGTGCAGGGAACGGATTAGCCGCCCGAAGCCCTGCTTTAACGTGATCACGGCAGCCGGGACTTGATATTGAAAAAACGCGTTCCCGCCATCGGCGTCAATCGCCTTCACTCGAGCGGCAACCACGGGATCGCTCGGCACAGCGAACGGCAGGCGGTCGATGATGACGCAACTCAGCTGTTCGCCCTGCACATCCACGCCCTGCCAGAATGACGAAGTGGCGAATAGCACAGCGTTCGGAGTCAGCCGGAACTCCTCGAGCAGCGCGCTCTTCGGTGCGTCGCCTTGCCGCAGAATGGGAAACTCGACTTCGCTCAGCAACCGCTGATAGATGTCGTTCATCTGCGCGTAGCTGGTAAAAAGGACAAATGCCCGCCCATGGGTGATTTCCAGAAGAGTGCGGATGCGCTCGGCTGCCTTGGCGCTAAATTGCGGCGTACGCGGATCGGGCAAGTCCGGCGGCACGTAGAGCAGCGCTTGGCTTTCATAATCGAAGTGCGAGGGTAGGATCGACTCGCGTGCATGCTCCAGACCGAGGCGCTGCCGGATGTATTCGAACCCGCCGCCCACGGCCAGCGTCGCCGAAGTCAGCACGGCACACTCCAGCTTCGCCCACAGGTGCTCGCGCAGGATGGGACCGACATCGATCGGCGTCGCCTGGAGAAACACATTTTGCCTTCCGCGTGCAGATGTCTCACCGGCTCTGTTCGGGCCATTCCGCCCAAAGCGCCCAGCGCGCCGTTCAATCCAGAAGACCGTGTTGCGGTCCTCGGACTCCATCGCATAGCTGAGTTGCACTTGTATTTCTTGCGCCCGCCGCACAAACTGGAAGACCTCCTCGGGTTTTTGCGGCAGGCCTTCGAGTTCGCCCGCCAAGCGGGTAAAGGCTTGATTCAGCGCGATAAACTCGTCTCCGTTCTCCTCCAGAAATTCGCGGCGAGTGTCGAACGCAAACCGTCCGTCGCCGGGCGGCAGCAGCGAGAAAAAAAATTGCGAGCGTTCCCGCACACTTCCAAGCGCCCCTGAAATCGAGGCCGAGAGCATGCGGTTGCGCTGCATGGAACTCTCGATGTCGCGCGCCAGGTCTTCCACGCGCAGGTTGCTCACCGAGATGCCGAAGTAGTTTCCGGCCACATCTTCCAGTTCGTGTGCCTCATCGAAAATCACAGCAGCGGCCTCGGGAAGAATGCCGGCGTCGGGCGCACCGTCCGCCTGCAGCTTGATGGCGAGGTCGGCAAAGAACAGGTGATGGTTCACGATGACGATGTCGCTCTCCATCGCCTTGCGGCGCATTTCGGTAATGAAGCAACGCTCAAACTCGCTGCATTTCTGGCCAATGCAGGCGTCGGCACGAGCATCGAGCTTGTGCCACAGCAGGCTGGCCTCGGGCAGTTCGGCCAACTCGGCGCGGTCGCCCGTTCCAGTCGTCCTCTCCCAGGCGGCAATGGCACGATACTGCTCAATCTCCTCGAGTCCACTCAGCACCGGCTGATCCGTCAGGTCGTAGAGCTTCTTACGGCATAGGTAATTGTTGCGCCCCTTCATGTAGCAGACCGATAGACGCGACCCGGCCGTCGGCTCTCCGTAGAGCGCCTGCTCGAGGAAAGGCACATCTTTGTAGAAGAGTTGCTCCTGCAGGTTCTTCGTGCCGGTTGAGATGATCACGCGCTTTCCCGAACGAATCACCGGCATCAGGTAGGCCAGAGTCTTGCCCGTGCCGGTGCCGGCTTCCACGACCAGATGACGCTTTTCCTCCAGCGCCTGCTCGACGGCCTGCGCCATCTGCAACTGGCCCCGTCGGAATTCGTACGCCGGATGCGTGCGGGAAAGCACTCCTCCGGGTGCAAGAAATTGGTGCAGTGAAGCGTCCTTTCCGCCAGGAGCACTGCGGAGCGAAGAAGCGGAGGGCGCGGGCTGAGAACTTAAAGCCACAGAAGTCTCTATAATACGAGTTCCGGCCTACATGCATTGCGATTGCTCATGTGGGACAGCCGAGAGTGGTCGTCCCCACATTCAAGCCACTTTAAGACTCAACTTTGACTCAGCCTACTTACAATTCGACCAGCACTCTCGCCACTACCGCCGCGGGCATTCCCACAGTCGCTATCGTGGGACGGCCCAATGTGGGCAAGTCCACGCTGTTCAACCGCATTGTGGGCTCGCGCCGCGCCATCGTCGGGGACGAACCCGGAATCACCCGCGACCGACTCTACGGCGACGCGGAGTGGGAAGGACGCCGGCTGCGGATCGTTGACACTGGCGGCATTCTGCCGGAAGAAAAAGATCCGATCCCTTCGGAGATCTATCGCCAGGCTCGCGTGGCTCTGGGTGAGGCTGCGGCGATAATCATGGTGATCGACGGAAGAACCGAACTCGCGGGTCCCGACCTTGAACTGGTTCGCTTGCTGCGTAGGGCTAACCGCCCGCTCTTTCTGGCCGTCAACAAGGTTGACAGCGAAAAGCAGTCATCGCTCGTGGACGACTTTCATCGCCTTGGCATTCTGAAGATGTTTCCTATTTCTGCGGAACATGGCCGCGGCATAGACGATCTGCTCGACGCGGTCTTGGAGAGCCTGCCGGCTGAAACCTTGACCACAGAGAACACCGAGGAGTCGCAGCAACCCAGCGATCAAGAATCATCAGCCGCAGACGCAGCCCCCGCCGCAGTCTACGAAACCAAAGTCGCGATCATTGGGCATCCCAATGTAGGCAAGTCGACGCTGCTGAACTGCCTGACGGCTTCCGACCGCGCGATTGTTTCGCCCATCCCCGGCACCACACGCGATGCGGTTGACGAAATTGTCGAGCACAACGGACGCCGCTTTCGTTTCATCGACACGGCCGGTATCCGCCGCAAAGGCAAGACGCACTTGATGGCCGAAAAACTTTCCGTCGTGATGGCGCGCAAGCATCTCGAAGGCGCCGACATCGCGCTGCTGGTGATTGATGCCACCGAAGGCGTGAGCCAACTCGACGCCTCTATCGCCGGATTGGCCCACGAGAGTGGCCGATCGATCATTATCGTCGTCAACAAATGGGATCTCGTCCTTCATCCTGAAAAGATCAGCGGCAAAGAGAAAGCTGCGCGCCCCACCAAAGCGACACGCATGCGCGAGAGCAAGCGCCCCGGCGACCGCGACGCCTATGAAGAGCGGCTGCGCTATGAACTGAAGTTTCTGAATTACGCGCCCATTGTTTTCATTTCCGCGCAGACTGGCAAGGGCACGGAGAAAATCTTCCCTTTGCTGGAAGAAGTTGCCACCGAGCGCCGCAAGCGGGTCAGCACCTCGCAGATGAACCGCTTCATCGAGCGCGTAGACTTCGAACGCGCCTCTGTGCCAATGCGATCGCGCGTGAGGATTCTCTACATGACGCAGGCCTCGGTCGCTCCACCAACGTTCGTGCTCTTCACCAACCGTGCCGTGAAGCTGCACTTCTCCTACCAGCGGTTCCTGGAAAATCAGATCCGCGAGGCCTTTGGATTTGTTGGAACGCCGATCTGGATCAAGAACAGAGCAAGAGATTCTTAATGCTGAAGCGGTCGTCTCGGAGGGTTTATGTGGGGACAGCTGCGCCCGGCTGTCCGCCGGGCGCAGCCCGGTTCTTGCTCTTAAGGCTTGAGGCCAGGAATGCCCTGCTCGGCCAAAAATGCAACTCTGATCACTCCAGCGGAGCGCACGCCATCCAGCACCGTCTCGACGTTACTCCACCGCGCCCGCGTGTCCGCGACTATGTACACCTTGCGTTCAACTTCGCGATCCTTTAGGTGGTACTGAATCTTCGACGGTAAGTTGATCACATTGATCTGATCGCTGCCAAAATAGACTTTGCCATCGCGCAGGATCGTGACTTTCATCGCGCCTTCCCGCAGCGCGCCCGGCATTGAGATTGGATGCAATACCTTGGGAAGGTCGGCGCTGACTCCGTGCTGGCCTGAGGGCGCCGTCATAAATATAAGCAGGACGACGAACACAACCATCCCCATTACAGCCGCGAACTGTAATGTGTTGAAGTCGCTGAAGAGTCTTGGGGAGTTTCGAGATTTCCTTAGCATGGAGCGCACCCAACGCTACCTTCATTTCAGCACAAGGCACCGGCAACGGTAGGTCACAACGGTAACCGCGCCGTCCTCACTGGATGGAGTCACTCCCCCTCCACCATCCGATCCTGCGTCAGCAGTCCCACACGCTGCACACCCGCTCGGTGGGCCCGGTCAATTACGTCCGCCACATACTGAAAATCGATGTCCGCATCGCCGCGCACAAACGCAACTTTCTCCGCGCGTTTCAAGTAAATCTGGGCGAGCCGTGACTCTAAATCGTCCCAGCGCACGTCCTCGTGGTTGATCTTCACCGTTGGCGCCGCATCCTTCGAGGTCCAGACGACCTGGATGACGACCGTGCCTTCGGGTTGAGCTGCAGAACTCTGATCTTTCGGCGGCTGCGGAATCTGCACTTTTTCCTGGTACTCCGGGTCCATCGCCACCACCAGCATGAACAGGACGATTAAAGTCAGCAGCACGTCAATCAGCGGCGTGACGTTAATCTGCGGTCCGCGCACACCCCCGCCTCCCATTGCAGACGCCATAGAAGTCGCTCCTCTAAAGCACGCGTGTGTCTGCAACATCAGACACCTCGCGCAGCCCGGGAGTTCCTCCCGCGCGCCAACCACGGATGGGCAAGAGATACCTGGAATGGAATGGGGCGAAAGTGGTTGTTACTTCTTTCGTTATTCGTAGCGCAGGGCTTCGACTGGATCGAGTTTCGATGCCCGCATCGCCGGCACCAGGCCGCTGATCACACCCACGATGAGCAGCACCGCGCCCGACAGAATCACGGTCATGATCGAGATTCGCAGATGAATGTCGCCCTGTCCGGAATCGTCCTCAAACAGCGGCCCCATCATCGGCATTGTGCCGACGGACCACGCGATGAGATACGACAGCAGCACGCCGATGGCCCCGCCAATCAGCATGATCAGCAGCGTCTCCGCCAGAAACTGCAACTTGATGTGACGCTTGCGCGCCCCCAGGGCGCGCCTCAAGCCGATCTCGCGAATGCGCTCGTCCACCGACACGAGCATGATATTCATCACGCCCACGCCGCCGATGCCGAGAGTCAAAGTCCCGATGAAGGTCAGCAGCACTTGCAGCCCAATCGTCAGTCCGTCGATGACCGGACGAAACTCATCGCGCCCGAACATTTGCAATGCTTTGGGATCGGTGGGGGAGAAATTCTGCCGTGTCGCCACCGCGGCCAGAACCTGCTCCATCGCCTTCTTTTCGAACTGCGGCGCAATCGGCTCGAACACCATCACCGCTGCATAGCGCGAGTTCCACAGGTCGCCCGCCGCTGAATATGGAATCCACGACGAGTCATCGTCGCTCGAGAAGTAGTTGCTCAGCTGAATCTTCCGTGCCATGACGCCAATCACCGTGAAGCGCACGCCCGCCACTTGCACCGTCTCGCCCACGGCCGGTCGGCCGCTGAACAATTCTTCCTTGAGGCGTCCGCCCAGGAAGATCACGCGCCGCCGTTCGAGTTCGTCCTCGGCGTTGATCCAGCGGCCTTCTGATGGAACTTCATTGCGCATTTCGCCATATTCCGGACAAACTCCGCGCACCGGCGCTGTCCCCACAATGCGGTCGCCGTAGGCAATCCCCGGGCGCCGCACCGTTTCGAGGCACGCGTGTTTCACCAGCGGAGCCGTCTGCCTCACCATGTCCAGATCGGCCTGCTCGAGGACGACCTTCTTGCCGGCGCGCTGGCCGCCCGGCTGCTCGCTGGTCTGCTGCGGCCAGCAGATGACCACGCTCTTACCGAAGGCGTCGAAACCATGCACCAGGACGCTGCGAAAGCTGTTGCCATAGGCAATCAACAGAGTCACCGTCGCGATGCCCCAGACGATCCCCAGCATGGTCAAGAAGCTGCGCGTCAGGTTCCTCTTCAACGCAATCCAAGCTTCGAAAATGATTTCAATCAGCATTCAATGTTTACTTTGTCGTCCTGAGGCGACAGGCCTTTCGTCGCCGAAGGATCAGGGCGCGCCGCGCGACCATTCTCGCGTTTTTTGCGAGAATGCGAAAACGCGCGTTTGGCGCGCTTCCCTATCCTCCCGCCTCATACCGCAGCGCTTCAATGGGATCAATCGACGCCGCTCTTCGCGCCGGATACAGCGCCGCGCCCACGGCAATCGCTCCCAGCAAACCCGCGGCGATCAAGCCCGAACTCCAACTCGGGATCAGCCCGGCAAAAAAATCGGGCATCGGCAACATGTTTACTAACGCGCAGAATCCGAATGCAATCACCAGGCCGATTCCACCGCTCAACATCGCGATGATCAATGCCTCAATGAAGAATTGCCGCAGAATCGTGCCTGCCGGAGCGCCAATCGCTTTGCGCACGCCAATCTCACGGGTGCGCTCCCGTACCGCGACCAGCATCACGTTCATCACGCCGATGCCACCCAGAAGCAGCGTGACGATCCCAACCGCTCCAAGAAAGAACTTCATCCCGTCGGTCATCGTCTTGAAGGCCTGCGCCTCCTGCACGGTATCCCAGATGGGACACGCTTCTTTGTCGTCGGGATCGTAGCGGTGCATGCGCGCCAGCGCCACCCGCACTTCGCGCTTGCAGGCCGCGTGCTGGTCAACCGATCTCGGCGTCACCAGCAGTTGATCGAATGTCGAATTCGTCCCCGGAGGTTTGTCCGGGAAATCACGTCGCATCGCCGCGAATGGCAGGAAGACCTTGTTCACGTCCCAGCCGTCGTAGCTGGAGTCCTGCTTCTTCTTTGCCATCACTCCAATGACGGTGTAAGGAAAGTCATTCAAATAGATGGTGTCGCCCACCGAATCGCGCCCAGGAAATAGTTGTTTGGCCGCCTCCGAGCCGAGAAACGCCACGCGCCTGGCTTCCCGCATGTCGTCCCAGTCATAAAATCGCCCGGCCCCAACGTCGAGGCTGCGAATGTAGCCAAACTGCGGATACGACCCCGTCACGGTAAAAGCCGCGTTGTTGAAGTTGGAGTGCGTGCGCACGGTGTCTTGCTCAAGTTCCGGGATCGCATATTCGCAGTCCGGGGACTCGGACTGCACCGCAACGACATCCGGATCCTCCCAGTGCACCACGCGTCCGGCGTGTAGGCCACCCGCCTGCAGGCTGGTGCGGCCGTGGAAGACGATCATCACGTCCTTGCCGAGGTTACGCGCTTGATCTGCCTGGCCTTTGCGCAGCCCTTCGCCGGCGGCCACCATCAGCACAATCGAGACAATGCCCCAGGCAATCCCGAACATCGTGAGGAAAGCCCGCAGCTTGTGCGACCACAATGTCCGCAGAACGTCGAAAATGAGATCGCGCACCGTCATAACACTTGGTTGGACGCAGGCGGGGCGAGAAGGTAATCCCCCAGAGCCGACATAGAGCTATGTACGTAGTTTGCAGGTATTTTGTTGCAGGAGAAATCTCAGGGATTGGAATGCCTTTGCGGCGGCGGGACCGGGACTCTGAGCGGCCGGGCCGAGCGAAACTCGGCTGTGCTTGTGCCGCTCAGTCCTGTGCTGCTATCAAACTGACCCTGTCGATCCATTGGTCAAATTCCTGGAGCGCCGACTCGCATTGCAACCGATGCCGCTCTTTGCGGTCGCGAATTTTCTTCTCCAGCGGAGGCAGCAGATCGAACGTGATATTCGCCGGCTGAAAGTTTTTCGGGTCGGCATGGGTCACATAGTGCGTCAGCGATCCGAACGCCGAGGCCCGCGGGGCCGCTTCAATCTCAGTCCCAGAAGAGAGCGCGGCAGCGTGCATTCCGGCCAACAGCCCGGTGGCGATCGACTCCACGTAGCCTTCCACCCCGCAAATCTGGCCCGCGAAGAAAACCCGCGGATACGCCTTCATCTGCAGGGTCCCGCGCAGCAAGCTCGGAGAATTGATGTAGGTATTGCGATGAATCTGCCCGTAGCGGAGAAAGCGCGCATTCTCCAGACCAGGAATCAGCCGCAGCACCCGCGCCTGTTCGCCAAACTTCAAGTGATTCTGGAAGCCGACCAGGTTGTAGGAATCCGCCCGCAGGTTCTCCTGCCTCAACTGCACCACCGCGTACGGCATCTTGCCGGTGCGCGGGTCGATCAGCCCCACCGGCTTCATCGGACCGAAACGAAGCGTATCCGGCCCGCGGCGGGCAATCTCTTCAATCGGCAGACAACTCTCGAAGTAATTCAGTTTTTCCCAATCCCGCTCTTCGACCGATTGGGCAGCCAGGAGCGCATCGTAAAAGCGGCCATACTCGTCCGCCGTCATAGGACAGTTGATGTAGTCCGCCGTTCCTTTGTCATACCGGGCAGCCATATAAACGCGGGCCATATCAATCGAGTCCGACTCCACAATCGGGCTGATCGAATCGTAGAAATACAGGTGCAGGCTGTACGGCGCGGGCGCCCCCGCCTGCTCAGGGGTAGACTCGTCCAGCGTGCTAAGCCGCGCAATCTCGGAAACGAATCCGTCGGAGGTCAGCGGCCCCGTTGCAATGATGGTGATGTCGGCGGCTTCATCCACTGCAGTCACTTCCTCGCGGCACACCGTAATCCGTGGCTCTCGCGAGATCGCTTCCGTGACCTGCGCCGCAAACCCGACCCGATCGACCGCGAGAGCGTGTCCGGCCGGAACGGCACAGTCGCGTGCAATCTTCAGCAGCAACGATCCCGCACGCCGCATCTCTTCCTTCAGCAGCCAGGGCGCCGTGTTCTCACTATCGGACTTCAGAGAGTTCGAGCAAACCAGTTCGGCAAAGTCCGCCGTCTGGTGCGCCGGGGTCGAGCGCACTGGGCGCATCTCGAAGAGTTCCACGTCCACACCATGGCGCGCACACTGCCAGGCGGCTTCGGTGCCGGCAAGACCCGCTCCGATTATCTTGATAATTGGCATGCTCTATGGAGTCCTAACCTGGTTTGTCAATTGTATGATGAACGGCGACAGTGAACGCGCCGCAGCTTCGTCGAAGAAGTCGCGACCTCGCGACGATTGCTGGGCAAGCAGAAGTTTAACAGGCAGAATTTCTTCGATGACGCGTCAGTGCAGAACCGGTGGGGCGTCCGTGCCGACGCATGCCCAGGAAACGTGCTTGAACAGCCAGGTATCGACAAAGCGTTCCCGCCGTGTGTAAGGTTCGCCGTCTTCTACACCTTTCACCCGCATGACTCTGGTTGCGAATCGCCACATTTCCGCCCCGACTGCCGGACTTCGGAGATTATCTGTGTCCGGATCACGAGTGCAATGGTCTGGCGTCTCCACCCTACTCTGTCAGGGGCGCAGCCCCTGCCGCAACCAGCACCCAGCCGCGCGCTTTGTACACCCAGGTATCTACAAACCGCCAGCGTCTCACCCGCCGCTTCCCGCCTTGGATATCTCGTTCCCGATAGGTCCCCACTACGATGGCCGTGCTTCCGAATGTGTGCACCGTCATGGGCTCCATCACGATCTGGCTGGGTTGGAGTGCCGCATCCTTGATCCTCGCCAGGTATTCGCCTTTGGTCACCAAGTTGCCGTATTCGACATACACCAGTGAATTGTCGAAAATCATATCCAGGGCGCGGTTGTCATTGCGCGACTGCCCTTCAACCCATGCGTGCTCGAGCGCCCGAATGGCCGCCGCGGTTCCGCCTTCGCTGCCCTCCTGCGCGGAAAGGGACAGCGACATGGCGCACAGAACAATCTCCAACCAGACTGTCGCCCTCATAAGCGTTGCTTCCATTCCAGGAATCGTTCGGCGGGAAACTCCGCGTGACCTCAATCGCGCGCAAGAGTCACTAAGCTTGAAATCGAGACCCATTGCCCATTCCTGGAAAGCCAGGTGTCCACGAAGCGCTCCCGTCGCGCGAACGGCTTCCCATGCTCAACGCCTGTCGTCCGGAATATTCCGGTAATGACTGCCGTATCGCCATGCAGACGCACCACCATCGATTCCATCAATAACTGCAGTGTGTCGGACTCCTTCACATTTGTTAAAACTTCCGCCTTGTTAAGCAATCTGCCGTCCGAGTCGACGCAGACGAATGCGTCGTCCAGAATCCTGGCCAGCGCCCTGGGATCTTTGGCCATGTAGGCTTGGGCCCACACATGCTCCATGGCAACTATCTTCGACTCCGTGTCAGCAGCGGAATTGCCCTGCGCATGAACTGCCGATGTTCCCGCGCCAGCCAATAGGACAACCAACATCAACGTTCTCATGGGCAGCAACCCCTAATCGGTACTATCGTCCAGCAGCTTTTTTTCTTGAGGGGTGGCCTTGGTTCCACTGCACGAAACCAGCCCATCTGCGATGATGAATGGCAAGCAGTTCAACTCCATATCCTGGAGAATTCGATGGCGCGCATCAGCTTGATCAGCACCGAATCGGCAAATTCCGAAGTGAAGGAAATCTACGAGAAGACTCTTCGGGGCAAGCCAGGCAACGTGCAGAAGGCGCTCGCGCACCGCCCTGAGATGCTTAAGAATTTTCTAAGCTTCTACGCCAGCGTGGGACGATCCCTTGACCGCAAGGTCTATGAACTGATCTACCTGCGGGTCTCGCTTATCAACGAGTGCCACTACTGCATCCAGCGGCACATGGCGTCGTCAAAGCGAGTTGGACTGACCGTAGAAGACTGGTCTGCGCTCAGGGTAGGGGATTATTCGCGCTACAACGAAAAAGAACGTGCCGCCCTCGTCTACGTCGAGAAGCTGACGCGCACGCCGCACGACGTCAACGATACCGATTTCGTAACCCTGAGCCAGCAGTTCTCTGAACCGGAAATCGTCGACATTCACTTGCTGACCGGCCTGGCCAACCTCACCAACCGCTTCACTGACCCGCTCGGGCTGGAAGTAGAATTTCCGGAGGAGAATATCTGACTGCTTCGCCGCGGATTCACGAGGATTTCCGCGGCTCAACAATGCCTTTGTTCTTATCCGTGTTGATCTGCGTAATCCGTGGCTAAAGAATTTCGCGCGTATCTCCCACGCGCTTCGTGACTCGCTCTCTGTCCAGGAACTCCAGCAAAGGGATGGCGTACTTACGGCTGACGCCCGTCAGTTCCTTGAACTGTGCGACGTCGATCCTCGGGCATTTCGCTTTCTGCGCCGCGACCAAACGACGCAACTCTGCGAGCGCGCCGCAATGAAACACGAGTCCTTCGGAAACCTTGACCAGGACTTTGTCCCGCATCAGGAGCGTGACAATTTTCTGCGCGCGAACCTTGTCCACCTTGAGGCTGGCGATTACGTCGTTAAGCGCCGGAACTTTCAATCCGGCTGCTGCGAACACCTCTTCGATTTTCGCCTTTGATTCCGCCTCTTCGTCCTTCATGGCCACGCCGTGACCGGGCAACCGGACTAGGTCGCCAACAACTTCGATTTTCTTTTCGCTTACCAGTAGATCGAGAGCAGCATTGAAGACTTCCGAGGACGCCTTCATCTGCTCGCGAAGCGCTTCCCGGGCAATTCCGCCCACCAGCGAGTTCTTTTCGTGGAACACCGCAAGGGATGCCACCATGAGTTGTGCGAATCGAAGCAGCGCGGGCACGTCCACGAACAGGTCGCCGATCCGTCGCACTCGCTCCGCGTTTAAAGCATGTGCGAGTTGTGCGTCGAGGGCGGTCCTGGTCCTTCCGGTCTCAGCGATGAGTCGCGACATTGCGATTCCGGCGTGACCACGCCTTGCGATTCGGGCTTCCAATATCGAATCCGGGGCCGAGGACAAAATTTGCAAAAAGCTTTCGCGCCCCGGCATGCGCGGGACGGGAGATGGATCGAGCACAATGCCTCCGCCGATCGTCACGATCGGCGAAAACTGGCGGACAATAAAGCGGTCTCCAGGCAGTAAAAGCGCTGGTTCGGGAAACTTCAGCCGCGCAAACGCCTCCGCGCCAGGGGCAAGCTGCTTAACGTCATGCAGCACGATCTCCGCCACCGTCTCCATCGTGTTGGAATGAAAGTGCACCCGCGTCCGAGATTTCAGCGGGCGCGGCGCAGAAGGTAACAATCTCAGATGCACGTCCACACGGCGCGTCGACGCCAACGTCTCGACCGGTGCCAGGGTCATGCCGCGCGATAAGTCTTCCGTACTTGCACCCGCCAGGTTCAAAGCCGTGCGCTGGCCCGCAACGGCCGCGTCGGCCGACTGTCCATGCACCTGGACACCACGCACCCGAACCTTTCGCTGGGACGGAAAAATCTCCAGTTCCTGGTCGCGGCGAATCGTTCCGGACACCAGAGTTCCAGTCACTACCGTCCCAAAGCCTTTCATGGTGAACGCGCGATCGATCGGCAACCGCGCCAAGGCACTTGAATCGCGAGGCTGCACCTCTGAGGCTGCGGCGATCATCGCGCGCCTGAGGCTGTCCAGGCCGGCACCGGTCAGTGAACTCACCGCTATGACCGATTCTGGTTCATCCAGGAATGTCCCGCCCAAGAACTCCTCAACCTCCGACCGCACTACATCGAGCGTCTCCGCATCCACCGCGTCTGATTTTGTCAGGACCGTGATGCCACGCTGAACGCCGAGCAATTGCAGAATGTCAAGGTGCTCACGCGTCTGCGGTTTAATCGACTCATCCGCCGCGATGATCAGTAGTACCAGGTCGATGCCGCCTGCTCCTGCGAGCATATTGCGGACAAACCGCTCATGTCCCGGAACATCGACAAAACCGAGCTGCAGCGGCTCGCCGTTCGCGCCCACCAGGTCCATGTGGGCGAAACCCAGGTCAATCGTGATACCGCGGCGCTTCTCTTCCTCCAATCGGTCGGCGTCAATCCCCGTCAGCGCCTTGACCAGCGCCGTTTTCCCGTGATCGATATGCCCCGCCGTCCCTACTATGATCGATTTCATCGCGTCAGAATCGTAGCAGGAGAGGCCGCGACCTGCGCCAGGCGGCACTTTTCCCTGGCCCCTACCCTCCATCGCCCCGAAATGCGACAATAGAAGCTCCCCATGGCCACTTCCTTGACTTCTGCCTTTTCTCCGGAGACCCTCCGGCGGCACGGCCTCACGCCCGATGAATACGAAAAGATCAAGCAGCTTCTCGACGGCCGCGAGCCCACTCTCACCGAGCTTGGCATTTTCAGCGTGATGTGGAGCGAGCACTGCTCCTATAAGTCGTCGCGCGTGCATCTGAAACGCCTGCCCACCCGCAGCAAACTCGTGCTACAGGGGCCGGGCGAGAACGCCGGCATCATCGACATTGGCGACGGCTGGGCCTGTGCTTTCAAGATCGAATCCCATAATCACCCGTCATTCATTGAGCCTTTTCAGGGGGCTACCACGGGCGTGGGCGGGATTCTTCGCGATATCTTCACCATGGGTGCACGGCCGGTTGCGGTGATGGATTCGCTGCGGTTTGGGCCGATTACGGCCTCGAAGAGGGCCTCGCAGAAGGAACTCCACAAGAATCACTCGGTCATCGAGGGCGTGGTCAGCGGCGTCGCTTCCTACGGAAACTGTTTCGGAGTGCCCAATCTGGGCGGCGAAACCAAGTTCGAGCCCTGCTATTCGGGTAATCCGCTGGTCAACGCATTTGCGCTGGGCCTGGTGCGAAAGAACGAGATCTTTTACGCGAAGGCTGCGGGCGAAGGGAATCCGGTGATCTACGTGGGCGCCAAGACCGGACGCGACGGCATCCACGGCGCCACCATGGCCAGCGAGGAATTCAGCGAAGCCTCGGAAGCCAAGCGCCCGAATGTGCAGGTCGGCGATCCCTTCCTCGAAAAACTCCTGCTCGAAGCCTGCCTCGAGGCCATGCAGACTGGTGCGATCATCGGCATTCAAGATATGGGCGCTGCCGGCCTTACCTGTTCCACCTGTGAAATGGGCGGCCGCGGTGGCGTCGGCATCGAAATCGAACTCGACCGCGTGCCCCAGCGTGAAACCGGCATGACTCCCTACGAGATCATGCTCAGCGAGTCGCAGGAACGCATGCTGCTGGTCGCACAGAAAGGCCGCGAAAACGAGGTCTTCCGCGTCTTCGAAAAGTGGGGCCTGGACGCGGTCGAAGTGGGCAAGGTAACAACCGGCAACTCGCTTCGCGTGCTGGAGCACGGCAAAGTCGTGGCAGAGATCCCGAACCCGGCCCTGACCGACGATGCTCCGGTTTACAAGCGTCCCTTGGTGCGCTGGGAGCCGCCCGTGCCGCGCGAGAAGCCAGAACATATCAAACTCCGCGAAAACGGCGACTTCACGCCGAATCTGAAGCAGTTGCTGAGCAGCGGAAATATCTGCAGCAAACGGTGGGTCTGGCAGCAGTACGACCACATGGTGCAGACCAATACTGTGGATGCGCCGGGTGGGGGCGACGCCGGAGTGATCCGCATCAAAGGTTCACAGCGCGGACTTGCGATGGCGCTCGATGGCAACGGACGATGGTGTTATCTCGATCCGCGGCTGGGCGCGATGCATGCCGTCGCCGAGGCGGCGCGAAAGGTCGCATGCTCGGGAGCAACTCCGGTGGGCGCGACCAATTGCCTGAACTTCGGCAATCCCGAGAAGCCGCATATCATGTGGCAGTTCTCACAAACGATTGACGGCATCACGAAGGCTTGCGAAGCATTGGAAATCCCCATCACCGGCGGCAACGTCAGCTTCTACAACGAAACCTTGGGCGAAGGCATCTATCCCACGCCCGTGCTCGGAGTCGTAGGCATTCTTGAGGACGTGGGCAAGACCGCGAAGATGCATTTCGCCGCGCCCGGACGCACGATCGTGCTATTGCGCGCCGGCGAAGCCGGCGATATCACCGATGCAGAGAGTGAGTTTGGTTCGTCGGAGTACGCCAAGGAAGTTCTCGGCGCGGTGTGGGGATACCCGCCGGAGCTTGATTTGGAGAAGGAAGTTGGGCTGCAGAATGCCGTCGTTGAATTGATTCGGGATCGTCTGGTGGATTCCGCGCATGATTGCGCCGATGGCGGATTGGCGGTTGCGCTGGCCGAGAAGGCATTTCCGAAGCATGTGGGCGGGCGAGTAAACCTGACTTCTGGCGGCCTTCCGGCGGAGTTTGCGCTGTTCGGGGAAGACGCGACCCGAATCGTAATCTCGTGCGACCCGGCCAACGTAGCGCGAATCGAACAAGCAGTGCAGAAACACGGCGCGGTCGCAGAGGCAATCGGAGAAACAATTCCCGACCGCCTGGAAATCTCGCTCGATGGCAAGGTTCTGATTTCCGCAGCGGTTTCGGAATTGGGCGCAGCTTACGAAGGCGCTCTGCAGTCGGCACTGAAAACAGATGCGGAATTGGTGGCGGCGGATTGATTACCGCCGGACTTAAAAGCTAGGAGCTGAATGCCTTCCGATAAATTTCACGATGAGTGCGGCGTGGTGGCGATCTTCTCCCACCCTGAGGCGGAGAAAATGGCTTACCTCGGCCTGCACGCCCTGCAGCATCGCGGGCAGGAATCGGCTGGCATTGTCACCTCTGACGGTTTGACTTCACGGGCGCATAAGGCCATGGGGTCGGTGGCGGAAATCTTCACCGAAGATGTGCTCTCGAAAATGCGCGGCACCCTGGCCATCGGCCACACGCGCTATTCCACGGCGGGCGATTCGGCCCTGCTGAATGCGCAACCCATCCTCGTGCAATCCAACAAAGGGTCGATCGCGGTGGCGCACAACGGCAACCTGGTCAACGCTGTGCAAGTCCGCGCCAAGCTGGAAAGTCAGGGCTCGATTTTTCAGACCAACAGCGATACCGAGGTCATTGTTCATCTGATCGCGCTTTCCAAGGAACACACCCTGCCCGAAGCCGTGGCGGATGCGTTACGCCGTGTCGAGGGCGCATTTTCCCTGGTGATGATGAGTAACGACCGTGTCTTCGCGGTGCGCGACCCTCGCGGCTTCCGCCCCTTGGCCATGGGTCGGATCCCCGCGCTCGAAGGTCAGAAGCACGACACCGTCGTCTTCGCATCGGAAACCTGCGCGTTCGACTTAATCGGCGCCGATTATGTGCGCGACGTGAAACCAGGCGAACTCATCGTGGTGGGCCCTGAGGGAATCAATTCGCGGTTCTATTCCACGGCCGCGCCGCAATCCAGTTGCATCTTCGAGCATGTCTATTTCTCGCGTCCCGACAGCATTGTTTTCGGCCGCGCGGTACAGACCAGCCGCGAGGAACTGGGGCGCCAACTGGCGCGGGAAACCGGCGTGGAGGCGGATCTGGTCGTTCCCGTCCCGGATTCCGGTGTGACTGCGGCGGTGGGCTACGCTGCCGAAAGCGGCATCCCATTTCGCTTTGCCCTGATTCGCAACCACTACGTCGGACGCACATTCATCGAGCCCAGCCAGAGCGTGCGGGACTTTGGCGTGAGGCTGAAGCTGAATCCGGTGCGGTCGCTGCTGCAAGGCAAACGCATAGTGCTGATTGATGATTCGATCGTGCGCGGCACCACCAGCCGGAAGATTGTGCGCATGATCCGCAACGCCGGGGCCAAGGAAGTACACATGCGCATCTCGTGCCCGCCGACAATTTCCCCTTGTTATTACGGCGTCGATACTCCCTCGAAAAAGCAGCTCATCGCCGCCAACAAATCGATCAGCGAGATTCGCGATTACATCGGTGCGGACTCGCTGGCATACCTCTCGTTGGCGGGTCTCAAGAAGGCTTGCGGTGAGGGCGAGAGGCTCTCGTACTGCTCGGCTTGCTACACGGGGAATTATCCGACCGGCATCATTGATGTCGAGGAAATCCTGCCGGCGGCGGTGCAGTCGTAAGCTTCGCACTAGCGCGACGGCCTTCGCGCCCGTGCAACCCTCGGAATCGACTGCAGATCCAGGCTAATGCGCACGCTCTCCCACCCGCGCAAAAGATGTTGCGTCTCATCTGCGATGCTCCCGCTTATTTCCATGATGAGCCATCCGCCGGGACGCAAGGCTGCGTGCGCCTGCGGAATCAGACGAGCAATCACCTCGGTCCCCGTAGGGCCAGCAAACACAGCGTTGCGGGGCTCAAACTTGCGCACCTCCAGTTGAACCTGATCTTCTTCCGATTCGCCGACATATGGCAGATTGGAGACCACAAAATCCATGTCAGCGAGGTTGAGACCTTCCAGCAGGTCTGCCTTATGGAACTCGATGCGATGGTCGAACTGATGGCGCGCAGCGTTGGCGCGGGCGATTTCAAGCGCTGCAGCTGATAGGTCGGTCGCGTGGATTTCGGCGCGGGGAAATTCTTTGGCCAAGGCTAGGGCGATGCAACCTGAGCCGGTGCCAGCGTCGAGAATGCGGATCGTGTGGGGCCGGCACTCCTGCCCGCCAGCCCTCTCCTCAGTAACGAGAGCGAGCACCGTTTCGATCACGTGCTCGGTCTCGGGCCGAGGGATGAGCACTGCCGGGCTGACGATCAAGTCCATGCCCCAGAATTCCTGATGTCCAGTTATGTATTGCGCCGGGACTCCGCGGGCGCGTTCGGTCAGCGCGGCATCGTAGCGGGTTTGCTCGTCCACTGTTAGTTCGCGCTCGGGATGTGCGAAAAGATAGGCGCGGTCACAATTCAGCGTGAACATCAAAAGCAGTTCAGCGTTCAGACGAGGAGAAGAAACCTGTTCCGCGCTGAGCGTGCCTATGGCTGCGTTGAGGGCTGACTTCAGCTGCACAGTACCATTCCATCATAGAGGCGCCGGGCCACGAATAAAAACAACTCTTGCGGCGAACTCTTAGATCGACTTTGTCCCCATCTTCCATTGATAGGCAAGATAGATCATCTGCCCGATATGGTGCTGCATGTGCGCTGCGCATTGCATGATCATGTCGAGGCGGGTTCTGGCATTCGCACCGGCGCCTGAATATTCCGCGGACCAATCCTCCGGCGATTGCGCGCGAATGGTTTGTTGCGCCATGGCAACCGCATCATCGAATCGTCGCAGCGCTTCCTCTTTTGCAGGAGGATCCGGGTCGGCAAACTCGCCCGGCCGATCGCGCACGTAGCCTGTCCTCGCGATCTGCGCGCCGATGTAGTAATTCAAGTTGCCCGTCAAGTGCAGCACAAGGTGGCCAAAGCTGTTTCCGTAGGGGAAGGGCTTTCGCCAGAACCGTTCATCAGTGAGCGGAGCAGCCAGTTCGCGCACGCGGGCAGCATTCACCGCGTAGCGATCAACAAGAACGAATCCGAGTGTCTCATCGAGTCTTGCCATACTCTCTCCCACTTCCCAGGGCAACAATGCCAGCGCTCTTCCGCTCAAACCGCGCTGGCAGCTTCCTGCTTCAGCTTCTCGGCTTGGTAGTGCGTTGTGAGTGCTTCGATCAGTGGCTGCAGTTTACCGTCCATGACAGTTTCCAGTTGGTGGATGGTGAACCCGATGCGGTGGTCGGTGAGACGATTTTGGGGAAAATTGTAGGTGCGAATCTTCTCGCTGCGGTCGCCCGAACCTACCATGGCTTTGCGTTCTTTGGCAAGGGCCTGCTGCTGCTTGTCCATTTCGATTTCGTAAAGCCGCGAACGCAGCACGCGCATGCCTTTTTCGCGGTTCTTGATTTGCGACTTTTCGTCCTGGCAGCTGACCACCGTGTTGGTCGGAATATGCGTGATGCGAACCGCTGAGTACGTAGTGTTCACCGATTGGCCGCCGGGACCAGAGGAGCAAAACGTATCAATGCGCAAATCTTTCGCTTCGATCTTGATGTCAACGTCTTCCGCTTCGGGCAGCACCGCGACCGTCACCGCCGAGGTATGAACGCGCCCCTGCTGCTCGGTTGCGGGCACGCGCTGCACGCGGTGCACGCCGCTTTCATATTTGAGCTGCGAGAAGACTCGTTTGCCTTCGATGATGGCGATGACTTCCTTCAGGCCGCCCGCGGACGATTCCGAAGACGAAAGCACTTCGACCTTCCAGCTCTGCGTTTCCGCGTACCGGGTATACATGCGGAAAATCTCGGCGACAAAAAGTGTGGCTTCGTCTCCTCCCGTACCCGCGCGGATTTCCAGGATGATGTTCTTTTCGTCGTTTGGATCCTTAGGCAAGAGAAGAACCTTCAGTTCCTCCTCGACCGTCTTAACCCGGCCTTCCAGTTGGCCAAGCTCATCCTGCGCGTAGGCGCGCATCTCCGGATCTTTTTCGTCCGTGAGCATGGCGTTGCTTTCCGCGATTCCCTTGGTCAGATCCTTGTATTCCCGGTATTTCTCGACCATGGGCGCGATTTCCGCATGGGCCTTGGCGGTCTTCTGGTACCTCGCGGAGTCGTTCACAATGTCCGGCGAAGCCAGAGCGTTCGTCAGTTCGTCATAGCGCGTTTCGATTTGGTCCAATCGTTCAAACATGGCAGTCAGCTTCCGTAGAGACGTGGCTGCGTTGCTGCGTCTCGGTTCGGCCGCAGGCCCGGCGTCGCACGGCGGGCAAGAAAGACGCAATAGCTACGTCCTACGGCATTGTAGTGTTGTCAGGAGGCAGAGAGAAAGTATTCGCGGCGGGACCGCTAGGCAATCACCAGTTCGCCGCCGCGTTCCTTCTCGAGAGACATGGCCTGTTCGAGCGCGGTGATGGCGCATTGCGCCATCTCGTCGGACGGCGGCTGGGTGGTAATGCGCTGCAGCCACAAGCCAGGCGCAGTCATCAGGGCAAAAAGCGATCCGCGGTGTTTGGCCGCGAAACGGATGATCTCATACGAAACTCCGGCAATGACCGGCAGCAGAACGATCCTTGAGGCAAAACGCGCCCAGAAAGTCGTATACGGGATCAGCATGTAAAAGCCGATCGAGATCAGCATCACGGTCATCAGGAAGCTGGTGCCGCAGCGCGGATGATAGGTCGAATATTTCTGCACTGCCGCGGTGTTGAGCGGATCCCCGTTTTCGAACGCAAAAACCGTCTTGTGCTCGGCGCCGTGATACTCATAGAGGCGGCGAATATCCTTCCACAGCGATACTCCCCAAATGAACAGCAGAAATAAGAAAAGGCGGATACCGCCATCGATCAGATTGAAGGCAATCCGTCCGCCCAGGGCGGGGTCGATCTTCTTCAGTTCGGTAGCGGCCAGCAGGGGAATGTACTTGTACATGAAAATAAAGAATCCCAGCGAAAGCACGAGATTTCCCGCAGCCAGCCAGTTGCTCACGGTTGCAGCCTTCTCGCGAGACTGGGAAGAAGCCGCTTCGTCTTGCGCCGGTGTCACAACTCGTGCGCCCGCATCCACACCGTCTTTCTTTTGATCTTCCAGCAGAATGTCTTCAATGGCCACGTTTGCCGAAAACCGCAGCGCTCGGTAACCAAGATTCATGGCATAGCCCAGCGTCATCACACCGCGCACGATGGGCCAGGCCATCCACTTATGGTTCTCGGAGGGCCGCTCCAGCGGTTCGCTCAAGGTAACCACTTCACCCGAAGGCTTTCGGCAGGCGATAGCCCAGGCGTGCGGAGAGCGCATCATCACTCCCTCCAACACGGCTTGCCCGCCGACCAAAGTTTCTTCGCCGCTCTCCAGAGCCGGGAGAAGCTGCACGGCGGTGAGGAATCGCAAATAGTTTCGCAAACGCACGGTAATTTAGATGCTCCTGAAGGCTGAAAAGCGCCTGCTTGAGGGTATCACAGCCGCGGCTGGGGATTGCGGTGGGCTAAATCACGGCAACCGCAGGACTTAGACGCAGCAACAGCCGAGTCACCGCGAGAGCTTTCAGTGGCTGTGGTGGTGATGGTGTTCTTCGCTCTCGCTCACCGGGATCACGCAGCCGTGCGCCACTTCGCACACGACATGCTCGAACTGGATGGTCGTGTGGTCAATGCGGAAGTCGTGCAGCAGACATTCCTTCACATCCCGCAAAATGCGTTCACTGACTGACGGAGGAATATCCGCGATCGAAATGTGACAGGAGAGCGCATGCGTCTCGGAGCCGATGCTCCATACGTGCAGATCGTGCACGTCGTTGACTCCTTCAACCGAACAAATGGCCGTCGCGATCTTTTCCAGTTTCATGCCGCGCGGCGTGCCTTCCAGCAAAATGTTGAGCGTCTCGCGCACAATGCCGAAGCCTGACCACAAGATCAGCACGGCGATGCCGAACGAAAGCGCGGAATCAATCCAGTAGTGTCCCGTGACCAGTATGGCCCAGCCTCCGGCAATTACCGCCGCCGTGGAAAGCGTGTCCCCAACCTCGTGCAGCAGCGCGCTGCGGATGTTGACGTCGCCGCCGCCATTCGACCGCCGGCTAGAGCGGTAGAGCAACAGCGCGATCGCGCCGTTCATCACCACGCCCGCTGCTGCAACCCACATCATTATGCCCGCCTGCACCGGCTCCGGATGCTGCAACCGGCGGAAGGCCTCGTAGAAAATGAAAAACGAAACCGCAACCAGCGAGGCCGCGTTGACCAGGGCGGCCAGCACGCCCGCGCGATGGTAGCCGTAAGTTTTGGTAGAACTCGCCGGACGTGACTGGAAATAGACTGCGACCAGCGACAGCAGCAGGGCCAGAAAGTCGGAAAGATTATGACCCGCTTCGGAGAGCAGTGCCAGAGAGTGCGCCCGGATGCCGGCCACAACCAGCAGACCAATATAGGCCAGGGTCACGCCTAGGGATATCTTCAGAACCCGCGTCGTACTCCCCGCGCCGTGACCGTGGACGTGCATAGTTCCAGTGTACGAGGGGTGCGCCGCAGCCTTCAAGCCGGCAAAATCAGCTCTTGGTCAGGCTGTCGAGATAGCGGTTGTTGTAGAAGGTGGTGGTCCTCTGCACGAATTCGATGATCTTGAACATGCGCTCGCGGCCTTCCCGGTTCATCTCCCGGAATTGGACCGCAATGCCGGTGCCCGGATCGAGTCTCGCCACCACGCCTTCAGCCGACAAGCTGGCGTCGTCCATCGAGAACCCCAGCTTGATCTTGCTTCCCGGCGCAACAATCGTGCTGGTTTCCACGAAGCAGCCGCCCAGGCTCACATCGGTAACGTTGGCGAACAACGGAGCTCCGCCCTCCTCGGTTTGGAGTTCAATCGTAACCCGGCACTTCATGCGGGGATGAGAACGGCGGTCTTTGTAGGAGAGCTGCTTCTGCTTCTCCAGATACATGCGGCGGTCAGCTTCGGCCAGAAGCTGTTCGGCATCCTTGCCATCTTCCGGATATATTGCGCGTCCCACGCTGAGCGATAGTAGCTCTTCGCCACACACTTCGCTTCCGGCCTGCCTGGCCAGGACTCGCATTTGCTCCGCCTTCTTGCCCGCCGCATCCGCGGTAAGGCCAGGCGCAATCACCACGAATTCGTCCCCACCCATGCGCGCGACGTAATCGTATTCGCGGCAGCTATCTTTCAGCGCCTGGGCGAACAGGCGCAGCACGCGATTGCCCTCCAGATGCCCGAAACGGTCGTTGATCTGTTTGAATCCGTCCATGTCAGAGACCATGACGGTCAGCGACGAGTTGTCGCGCTTGCAGCGCGCCAGTTCCCGTTCGAGTTGCAGGAAAAGAGAGCGCGCATTGGGCAGCCCCGTCAGGTAGTCGGTGATTGCCGAATTTTCGGCCTGCTGATACTTGAGCGCGTTCTCGATCGACAGCGCCATCTTGCCGCTGACCGCGAGTAAGATCCGCAGGTGGTCGCTGGTGAAGGCGTCGCGTTCACCGCGGTAGAGCGCCAGAACCCCAATCACTCCCGAAACGCCCTCCAGTGGCACGGCCAGAGCAGAGCGCAGCGTGCTGAACTTCGACGGATCGTTCAGGTATCCCGGTTCTACTGACGGGTTGCCGTTGATGATCGGCTTCCGGTTGTGCGCCACCCACCCCGAAAGCCCCTGCCCCAGCGGAATGCGCAAGGAAGAAAACAGCCGGTAGTTGTCCCCATTTACATATTCCGGGACGAGCTCATCGTCGCGCTTGATGTAAATGGCAATGGCATCATAAGGCACCATCGGTTTGAGTTTCACTGAGAAAACTGAAAGCGTTTCCGTCAAACTGAGCGAAGCGCCCAGATCCTGGCTCAATTCGAATAACGACTGCGCCTCCTGTCGGGCCGCCGCGATGGACGACAGGAAGGTGGTTTCCCGTCCCACGTAATCCTGCACGGTGGTGTTCTCGAATCCGGCTGCCGGCTCCAGGCCACGCTCGATTTTGATGGCGGTCGAGAGCGGGCCGCTGGGATCCTGAGCCGATTTGGCAACCGCCAGCCGTTCCAGTTGCTGATAGCGCTTCTGCAGAATGTCAACCACTTTAGGATCGAACGACTTGCCCGATTCCGCGCCCAGTTTCTGCATCACATCCCGCAGGGGCAACGCCCGCCGGTATTGCCGATCCGACGCCAAGGCATCGAGATAGTCCACCGCCGAGAGGATGCGGGCGCCCACAGGAATCTCCGCGCCCTTCAATCCCATCGGGTAGCCCGAACCATCCCACTTTTCATGATGGGCACGCACTATGGGCACGACCGGATAGGGAAAGCGGACGCGTTCCAGAATCTCGGCGCCCACCAGGGTATGAATCTTCATCTTCTCGAATTCTTCCGGCGTCAGCCGTCCCGGCTTCGAGATGATGTGCTCCGGCACCGCAAGTTTGCCGATGTCGTGCAGCAGCGCAGCGGCGTGCAGCGCCTCGAGTTCGGCCCCGCTCACGCCCATCTCCTTGGCAACCTCGATGGCGTAGACGCGGACCCGCTGCAGGTGCTCGTGGGTGGTGTGATCTTTGGCTTCAATGGCCAGAGCCAGCGCCTCGATGGTTCGAAGATGCAGATTCGCCATTTCCTCGACGTGACGCTTCTCGTCCTCCAGTTTTCCCAGGTACAGGCGATACGACCGGTAGATCAGGTAAACTGCCGGCACCAGCAGCAGCGACGTTTCCCAGTTGAAACTCTGGTTGAGCCAGCCAACGGCCCCCGCTATGCCGGCTCCCACCAGATAGTAGGGAAACGACCAGAAATAGCAATCCACCAGAATCCGGGTGAGCGGCCGGCGTTCGGTCAGCGAAATGACAGCCGCGATGGATCCGGCGTTGGCGATGAAGTACACCGTTGCCGCCACACCCAGCAGAACCGGTCTGGCCACCAGCAGGTTCGCCAGCGGATGGTGGTAAACCACATACGCCAGCGCCGTCGAAATCGAACCTGCGCAAACGTTGAACGTCACCTGAATCGCCTTGGGACGCTCCGGGTACAGGCACTGCGCCAGCATCGACACCGCGCCCAGAATCAACGTTTCGCTGAAGCTGAGTTCCAGAATGCCGATCAGGATGAACAGAAAATTCACCGACAGCGTTCCCGTAATGCCCGGCAAGTTTACCTTGAGTCTCGACGCCAGAATGGCAATACCCAGGTAGCAAATGAACTCGGCAATGTTCTTGCTGCTCTGGTGGACTCCGCCATAGATCAGCGTAGCCAGTCCCGCAATCACGACAATCGTGATGAACAGTTTGGCTGACAGGGACAGACCTCTCCACGAATGCGAGTGAGTAGGCAGACCTGCGGCGACGCTGTTGGCACCGGTCATATGCTTGAACACACTACTGCCGGGAAGGATACCCAGCCCTTCCATAGATACCAGCTAACACCATTAGAAACAATGATTTAGACGACTTCCAGAAAACTTCGGTAACCTTTCCCGGAACCGCCGGAGGTTGACAAACATGGGATCATGGGGGCCAGCGGAGGTGAATCGAATGGACTCATTCCTGGGCAGCGGTCATTTCGTGCGATGGTGGGTGTTCCTGGGCCTGGCCGGCCTTTTCCCGCACTCTCCCCTCGGGCAGAACCCATTTCCCTTCAAGAACTTGTGACGCCGTCAACCGTCATCATGAAAGACGGATATCCCGTTACCTTTGCTGTGCATGGCTTCATTGAGTTCAAATCGCTGTCAGAGCTGTTTCCCTACATCGAATCGCAGACCCAGCGCTGGAAAACAAGCGCCGACTTTGAAGATGCCGCCCTCCGGAACCTGGGCCACGATCTGCTGCGTCGCGGGATTGAGAGTCGCGTGACTTCGATGGCCGACGAGCGCCCACTGGAGACGCTGATCACCCACACCCGCGAAGAACTCCAGCGCGCGCTGGCCCAAGTAAAGGAACCGACGCCGCCGGGCTATGCCGAGGACTTTCTGACGGTGCAGGAAAAATGGAAACATTCTCTGAACTGCTGGAGCGCGGCTCCCTCGATTCCGGCGCGCGTGCTTTCGAATTGGTACCCAATCGAGGAGGGCATCAAGCTTTATGGTGTGACCTACGATTCGACCGAACACTTCTGGCAGGCGGTGAAGTACCACCCGGACCTTACAGTGGCTGAGGTCAGGAAATTGCTCGAAGCTTTGGAGCATCGAAACTGGGCGCCGTGGCTGACGCGTCTGGATGATGATCCCGACGTTTCTCTGCCGAATGCGTACGCGGTTGAGTTTCTGCGTCACAATCTCACGCTGGACCGGCTGCGCTGGTTTGGCGAGGAACTCACTCGGCAAGGCGTGCAGCCGAACGATCACGCGCGCATGATCCAGCAGCGCGGAGCCGCGTCGTTCCGCTTCACCGCTTATGAGGAAAAAGTATTATGGGGCGATCTGGCGGACGTGTTCCACCTGGTTTACATTTTCTCTCCGCCCGACGATCCCATTCGAAAGGTGCTGGAAGAGAAACACTTCGACGGCATCTACCTGGGAAATCGCAAGATGGGGTTCATCAGCGAAGACTTTCGCGCGCTCATGCTCGAAGTCTGGAAGGTCAAATATCTTGAGATGCCACGCTTTGGCGAGGTAATCCGCTCTATTCCGCTCGAGATCCGGCTGTCGCACTTCCTGAATGACGGCGACTCGCCCGATATTCCGATTCCGGTCTATGTTGAATATCTGAATGAGATCCGCAATCAAGCGCGCGCGGCGAGGTAGCGGCGGGGCACCGAGTCTTAGCCTTGTCACCCCACTTAGCCCTGTCATCCCCACTCAACCCTGTCATCCCGAGCAACGCGAGGGACCTGGGTGTTTGCCGACGCGAGCACTGTCGCCAGTACAAGCGAGAACCCAGGTCCCTCGCTTCACTCGGGATGACAAACGCCCTCAGGAATCCTAGACCGAATGCGACACATCTTCCTCGGCCACATCGCGATCCGAATTATTGGTGACCGACACTGGAACCGAACCTTTGCCCCGCCGCATGGCAACGATCCCCGTCCGTACCATCTCCAGCACTCCGTACGGACGCAGCACTTCAAGCAGGCCGTCAATCTTATCTTCCGCCCCGGTGATCTCAATGGTCAGTGAGTCCGGGGCAACATCCACCACGCGCGCGCGAAATACGCTGGCCAGTTCCAGCACATGCGATCGCGCCTCATGCGTGGCTGCGACTTTGATCATCGCCAGATCGCGCACGATCGCAGGCTCGTTGGTGATGTTCTCCACCAGAAGAACGTTGACCAGTTTATAGAGATTGGCCTCGATGCGGCGCGCCTGGTCATGGTCCGCTTCCGCCGTGATGGTCATGCGCGAGACCTCGGGCTTTTCCGTGCGGCCGACCGTCAGCGAATCAATATTGAATGCCCGGCGCCGAAACAGCGAGGCCACGCGCGTCAGCACGCCCGGTTTGTTCTCCACGTAAACCACGTAAGTGTTCAGCATTTTTCTCGATTCGTTTTCCCTGCCGGCTGTCTTTATTCGTTATTTCTATTCGCCATTTCTATTCATCGGCGGCGGTCTCGACAATCTTGCTGGGCCGCCGGATCATCTCGTGCAACGAGGCTCCCGCCGCCACCATCGGATAAACCGTGTCCTCTTGCTCCACCCGGAAGTTGATCAGCACCGGCCCGTCATGCTGCCGCGCCGCCTGCACCGCGGGCACCACCTGCGAGCGCTCCGTGACGGTCATACTGCGAATGCCATAAGCCTCGCCGAGCTTCGCGAAATCCGGATTCAGCAGCGGTGTCGCCGCGTAGTTGCGCTCGTAGAAAAACTCCTGCCACTGCCGCACCATGCCCAGAAACCCGTTGTTGATGATGGCGATGTTAACCTTCAACTTCTCCTGCACAATGGTCGCAAGTTCGCACAAAGTCATCTGGAAGCCGCCATCGCCAACTATGACCCACACTTCGGCTTCCGGCCGCGCCACCTTCGCTCCAATCGCCGCGGGCAAGGCAAACCCCATCGTGCCCAGGCCTCCGGAAGTGATCAGACTGCGCGCCTTCTCGTGCTTGTAATATTGCGCCTCCCACATCTGATGCTGGCCAACGTCCGTCACCACCACCGTTTCGCCGTCGCGGGTCTCGCGCCACAGATCGTTGATCACATGCGCCGCATAGAGATGTCCGCTGTCCGGCAGGTTCTGAATGTCGCGTACCGCGGCATCGCCTTTCAGTTTGTCGATCGAGTCGAGCCACTCGCTGCGGTCAATCGATTCGACTTTCGGCAACAACTCATGCAGCACTTCCCGCAGATCGCCCACCAGCGGCACATCGACTTTGACGTTCTTGTTGATCTCCGCCGGATCAATCTCGATGTGAATCTTCTTGGCATTGGCCGCATAAGTCTTCAGGTTGCCGGTCACGCGATCATCGAAGCGCATGCCAAAAGCCAGCAGCAGATCCGCTTCTTGAATTGTATGGTTCACCCAGGCCTCGCCATGCATGCCCATCATCCCCAGATTGAGAGGATGGGACGCCGGGAACGCCCCCAGGCCGAGCAACGTGAGCGCAACCGGAATGCCCGCCTTCTCGGCGAACTCGCGCACTTCCGCCATGGCTCCGGAAATGATGATGCCGTGCCCGGCTAGAATCACCGGCCGCTTCGAGTTGTGAATTAATTCGAGAGCCTGCTCATATTCTTTCAACTCCGGCGATAGATCCGGTCGATACCCCGGCAGCTGCGGCTTAGCCGCCTCCCAGTCGAACTCGCAGGTGGTCTGCTGCGCATCTTTCGTAATATCGATCAAAACGGGCCCCGGCCGGCCGGAGCGCGCAACATAAAACGCCTCGCGAACCGTGCGCGCCACTTCGCTCGCGTGGGTCACCAGATAATTGTGCTTGGTGATCGGTAGCGTCACGCCGGTAATATCGGTTTCCTGAAATGCGTCGGATCCGATCAGCTTGCTTCCCACTTGCCCAGTAATGCAGACAATCGGCGACGAATCGAGCATAGCCGTGGCGATTCCAGTGACCATATTGGTCGCGCCCGGGCCAGAGGTCGCGACTGCCACTCCAACCTGCCCACTGGCGCGCGCAAAGCCATCGGCCATGTGAGTGGCTCCCTGCTCGTGGCGCACCAGAATGTGATGGATCTTACTGCCCTTCAGCGCATCATAAGCGGGTAATATAGCCCCGCCGGGATAGCCGAACACCACTTGCACGCCCTCGCGTTCGAGACATTCCCAAAGAATGCTGGCACCCGTCATATTTTTCACAGGCATGGCTTTCACAGGCATAGTTTCTTGTCCTTCGCGGAAGACCCGGTGGCGCCTAAAAGCAAAACCCACCAGGCCAGCGCTTCTGGCGGGGCGGGATTCGGGAGCCTTCAAGATTTCGTGGTTCTCAGCTCGCTGGTCCCCTCCACACCGGAGAGAGTGCCACTACCCCCACCCTCAAGACTATGACACGAATTCGCTGTATAGGGCAGTTATTCATCGTTGTACCGCAGGGTGCAGAAATGCTATCGAAGCAAGCTCCGTGCTGCAAGCGGAAAAGCCCCCAGCTAGAGAAAGCAAAGCCTAAGACGCTACAGTCATTCTTAGATCTGAAGAACCCCTTGCTTCACCTCTTCAGCCGCTCGTGCCACATTTTCAGGCCGGCCCAGATCCCGCCAATAAAATTCATCTGCTCGAAATGCCAGGATTTTTTCACCCTTTCCAGCCAGTCGCAGATAACAGTCAATAATCGAGAAGACACCGTCTTCCGCCATCATCGCAAGCAGCCGGGGAGTGATCACATGCACTCCGGAAAATGCCAGCGCCTTCGTTTCGCGCGAGGGCCGGACAATTTCCGGCGGCAGATCGCGCCCGGCTCGCCGTCCAAAGAGCTGATTTCGTTGATCAAAAAGCAGATATCGCGACGTCTCGCGTTCCTGCATTGCCAGCGTCACGAGCGCCTGATTCTGCGTGTGAAATTCCACCATGCGGCGAAAATCAATGGTGCTCAGCACGTCGACGTTGTGCAGCAGAAAAGGCTCGCCTCCCTGGCCCCGCTCCAGAAAAAACCAGGCCGCATGCTTCAGCCCACCGCCGGTGCCAAGCAAAACTTCTTCGCGAGAGACCTCAATTCGCATGCCGAAGTTTTCGTTCTTCTTCAGATAGTCCACCACCATGTCGCCGAAGTGATGCACGTTGACGATCACTTCGCGTATCCCAAACTCTCGAAGGCGGCGGAGCGTGATTTCCAGCAGAGTCTGTCCGGCAACTTCCACCAAAGCCTTGGGTCGATCATCGGTGAGCGGACGCAGCCGCGTGCCCAGGCCAGCGGCGAGAATCATTGCCCTCATGGTGCGGCTTTCTCTGCGGCAGCGTTCTCCGCCGCCATTCTCTCCAACTCACGATGCTGCAGCACAACCTCGACTCCGTTCCGTCCGCGCAGCCGCTTCGCAATTTGCTCAGCCAGATACACCGAGCGATGCTGCCCGCCCGTACAACCAAACGAAACCATCAGGCTCTTAAACCCCCGCTGCTGATAAGTGCTCACGCTGGCGTCCACCAGCGACATCACGCTGGCCAGAAACTGATGCACGCTTTCCTGTTGATTCAAATAGTCGATCACCGGCGCGTCTCGGCCGGTCAGCATCTTGAAGCGCTCTTCGCGTCCGGGGTTCGGCAGGCTGCGTCCGTCAAAAACAAATCCGCCGCCATTCCCGCTCTCATCCCTCGGCAGCCCCCGATGAAAAGAAAAACTAACGACGCGCACCACCAAACTATCCGCATCGGAAGCCAGACTCTGCAGTTTCTCCGATGCCAACATGCTATGGAAAGCATCCAACAGCGTCGGCAATGCGATGGGCAGGGTCACATTGTGCAGCAGCCAGCGTAGATTCTTCAGCGCGTACGGCACGCTCTGCAGAAAATGTACTTTCCGTTCATAGAATCCGCGGAACCCGTAAGCCCCCAGTGCCTGCATGATGCGGATGTATACATACGCGTAGTAATGCTGCAGGAATGTTTCACGCTTCACATCAACGAAACCGCTCAGAGTGTCGAGATAGTGATCCAGCAACTGCTGCCTTAGTTCCGGCGGCAAGTCGGCCTTGGCGTCGTATAGCAGAGAAGCAACGTCATACTGCAGCGCGCCCTTGCGCCCGCCCTGGTAGTCCAGGAAAAACGGCTGCCCCTGGCACAGCATGATGTTTCTTGACTGAAAATCGCGATACAGAAAGTACTCGCGCTCCGCGCTCAGCAAAAATTTCGTCAGCCGGCCGAAATCGTCTTCCAGCGCCTGCTCGCTGAATGGGATTCCCGCCAGCCGCAGAAAATAGTACTTGAAGTAATTCAGATCCCACGCAATCGACTGCCGGTCGAAGCTGCCGCGCGGATAGCAGACCTTATAGTTCAAGTCGCGTCCCGCCTCCACCTGAAATCGGGGCAGCGTGGCGACGACTAATCGGTAGGCTTCGATCACCGAAGGCGCTATGTTTTCGCCCGTTCGATTCCTGGTAAGAAATTCATAGAGCGACGTGTCCCCAAAATCCTCTTCGAGGTACGCCCCGTTGTCCAGATCCTCGCCAAAGATCTCCGGCACGGGCAGACCGTGCTTGCGAAAATGCCGCGAGAATTCCAGGAAGGCAGCATTCTCCTCGCGCACGTCGTACAAAATCCCGATCGCGCTGACCTTCCCCCCAGCCAGCCGGATAATCTTGCGCCCCGAACCGCCGAGCTCGCCTTGCAGGGGCTGCACTCGCTCCACCGGCGA